>Ga0065711_1035863_pt1 | contig 21734 bp, 17 predicted proteins | sample Hoacrofraction12_FD_59098 | JGI IMG/M metagenome (GOLD analysis project Ga0065711, IMG submission 59098) | Hoatzin crop microbial communities from Cojedes, Venezuela - Epithelial fraction 12 v2 (version 2) | ecosystem: Host-associated > Birds > Digestive system > Esophagus > Crop | place... | reverse complement strand
CCCGCCTGGACAGGGTCCTGTGCAGCTTGCTGTAGGTGACCCTGCTTCGGCAGGAGGGTTGGACTAGATGACCCACAGAGGTCCCTTCCAACCCCCATTTCACTCAAATACGCCGCCATTGAACTCTGAGTTGTTACAGAAAATTGTTTTAGACAAACTGGGAAAAGGTTAAGGGAGTTAATTTCTATTAACTAACAAGAGTGCTGAGAGACTGGTAAATGCAATGTCATCCTGACCAGAATGCACTTTTTTTAATACTTCATTTCTGGTGCCAAACCTTTAACAAGGCAGGCTTCTTAAATTCAGTGGGGGTCAGAAGTTTAGTTTATTCAGCAAGAATAACACTATTAACAGCTACTGCTCTTTCATGTCAACACAGTTAACGCCTACACTTTCCAACTCTGCTTAATACAGGCCAGTCAAGGAAGACTGGAACTGCTAAGAGCAGTCATCTCTGCAGGGATATTTTAAAAGAGAATTTATACTGTGCTTTAAAAACAATCTAAAGGGATCAATCTACCTTATGAATCTGCTGTAGACATACACAGAAAGATAGATGGATGAAAGCATATAAAAGCAAGTAAATCTGACTCTATTGATTTTTGAGAGAACAGTGTAGAGTACTTTGGTGAGGTCTTATATATCACTGCAAAGGACCAAACACCGTTGTGCGTATGTCTGCAGGATGTCAGGATTTATCATGAAGCAATGCACTGCTGTATTTGTTCATTATATTCTTTTGTAAATAATCTTGTTTTCACTGTTGAGGGAGATAGATCACTAAAAATTAAATAATTCTCAAAACAAACGTAAGAACAATCACAGAAGACTCTCAAACAGCTATAACTGGAGAAATCCACTATTATTAAATCAAAAATTGCAGAAGTGTAGTGTACACATGCAGTATTTTTAGCATTGAGAAAGCTGGTATTTTAATAATGAGCTTTTGAAAACCAAAATGGAAAAATCTGCATATCACAGCATAATCCTACTTACTTTGTTCTAAATCATAGCAAATCAACATTTAGTATTCCCCAAAGCTCTCTAGCACTCCTACTTGGCTAAATGCCTTCAAAGTATATTAAAGAAATCATTGTGGTTTAGATGGCACTTCTTCACCAGAAGGAACACTTTTCTTTGACCAAGAATGCCCTCCTCTTAAAACATATTTCAAATAACCAAAATGAAAACAATAATCACAACAAATTAAATTTCTGCGGGGTCTCTGGGGCTTCTGTTGTTACGCAGTGGTGGCATTTTTGATCATAGTGTCTGAATTCCAAAATATTCCGCTTTCTAAGTTTTCATCTGAACTACTCCTATATCCACTCCCATCACATATATCCCCCTCATAATGTCCATTTAAATAGCACATTTATGCTACTCTGTTAGCTATTTCTTCATATGTTTTTCTCAATTTAGCAATAGGAAACAATTCTGTTGTTAACTGGGGCTACATGGTAGGTCATGTGGAAAATACAGGTGCTTAAATAACAAAAAAACTGCCATTTGTTTTTAAAAGAAAAACTCACTAGCTGAGCTATAAAGCTGTGACTGCCATTGTACATAATGGTGTCCCAACAGACTAGCAAGCCCTTTGTTGGCACCCAGGCAGATACAGCAATAAACTCCTCCTCGTTAACATATCTCACAGACAAACCTAATGGAAAAAACAATTTACCTTCTTCAGTTTCATGCCACACAATTCCTTCCAAGTTCACGCTGGTCCCAGGCTCACAGGGTCCAAGGCATTCGGGTTCTGTTACTACTCCAACCTCGCAAGTATTTACACCCACTGAACGAGTCCTTACCAAAAGCTGCTCGACTGGTGCTGCAATATTGGATGAAGATGGGGAAAAGTAGGAAGGCAGAATCTGAGGTGTGATACTGCTGGAAATCGGAGGTGGAGGTGCAGGCACTGTAAACAGGGGGTCAACCTGAAAACAACAGACAAACTTACTATAATGGTGCTGCGAGATTTAAAAAAAAAAAGATAAATTAAAAAAAAAAAAGCAAGCAAGCCCAGTTTGCTGAGACTGCATTTGTGTATGCAGGGATTTGATGTATCATGGGTAATTTCAGTGTTATTAGTTTAATTTTTTTGACATCAGCCCAAATGCTGCACATGAAAAATTAAGTACAAAAATATCTATCATGCTAAACAAGGCAAATTGCTAAGTTTCTACAAGGCTATTCCCTGTTGTCACAGACTGCTAGTATGAAATAATAAATTTTAAAAACAAGGATTAAGGCCATTTTTTCCTTGGCGCTGACAGCGACTGATTTGTGGATGGGAATTAATTTTGCAAACTGGGAACTTCATTTTCTATTTAAAGAAAAACATTTAGAAAGACAGTACAAAGACATAAATGCTATTTTTTCATGTGCATCATAGAGAAATTAGCACTTGGAACAATTCTAATATCCATATGGCATCAAATATAATCTCTTGTCATCCAATCATTTAAAATACATTAGGATCACCCACCTAACAGCTTACAGATAACATTTGCATCTTTTTACTTGAAATAACAGATGAGAACTTTTACAAGAATCTATCCAAACCATCTAATTTATCAGGGTTTCAAAAATGCATATTTGGAAGACTACAACTCGCCAGACAATCAGTCTGTACACAGACAATTCACACAGAGACAATATCTATATATGAACTGAAGTTGTTATCTTTCCCATATGACTTCCAGTACAGCCAGTAGCAGATTTTCTGTATACAGATTTGGCCTGAGGGTTCTCAGTATTTTACTGTGGCCATAAGGTCCTTTGTCACATAAAAGATAGTTAAATGGGGATATGAGTGTGCCCAGTCAAATAGCTAAAAAACCTAAAATCCCTGTTTGTTTGGACCACTGGCTCATAGCTATCACATCAAGAAACCATTTTTCAATCCAGTAATTTTTAAAAAATGGTTGCTTTCTAGCTGCTTTCAAACTGATGATCAAATGTCTTTAAGTCTATGCTGTTTTTAATTTTGGGCCCTATAGAAGACTCAACAGAAAAGACATAATGACTCACTGTACATTGTCATCTAAGTTTCATTCAAACATATCTTAATGTAGATCAAAGTTAATTTTGCTTTCTTTCAAAGCCAATTTGGCAAATGGGGATACAAAGATAAGAAAGGACTAAAGAGTATTATCCTTGTGTTACATATCCTTTATATCACAGATCAGCTCACTTCATCACATGGCCACTTTTCATAATAAGAAAATACAAAGGAAATCTAACATTAAAAAGAACTTTTTAAAAATTGTCACAATTGTTACAATTGGTCTTTGTAAAAATTCTTTTGCTTTGAGCATCATTCATACGTACAAACTGAGAGCAAACACTTTTAACTGTGCACACAAGCCTTAAATGTGACAAATATTTAATAAAAATGTTTTGTATGACCTTTGTATGACCAGCCTGGATTCTGATCTCAGTTAGAACTAGGGAAAAGAGACAAGGGACCTATAACCACATTCTTCTCCAAACTCTTACTCGTTTGTGGGGGGAGGGGAGAGGAACCTGCTAACACTACTGAGTAAAGCAGAGTTCCTGTGGCATAAAAACAATGCACTCAAGTAATGGTATCTTTATTCTTCTCTTTATGCCACTGCAATTGCAGAGTTTAAGCACAGGCAAGAATGCTTCGCAGAGCAAACTTAAATGCACAGAGGCAAGTCAAATGTCAACCAACCCCCAACAGCAGCTGTTACTCGCAATATCTAATAGTAAGCATAACATAAACCCATAACCATGTATGCCTAGCACGGGGGAACACTGATGCTGTGCTATACAGACTCTGGCTGTCTGATGCCAAGTGGAGTCAAACAGTCGGATGGCACAGAGCCTTGCTCCCTGGCACTGGCTGCAGAATGGGGCTCCATCAGTGAAACAGGGTCAATTATATACCCCAGGCATAATTTAGAGGAGTTCTTAATGTGTTTTAATTCAGGACAGAAGAGAACCAGGATCAGCAACTGGCAAGTAAACGGAGCCCATGTGTATGAAAAGGTAAGCCACATCCGTTTACAAAACCAAGAAATGCTGATGAATGACCTGTTTGATAGTTTACACGGTGTTTTGTAAAGCTGTGCAAAACCTACTACTACACATGCAACATCATTCTTCCATAAAACATATTCATCACAAAGCCAGAGAAGAATCAAAATGTTTGTTATTACCATACTAAACTAGCCAATGTTTTAAACGAATGTAAACTAAATTGGCAAATGTGTCTTCCATTTTCCAAGCATTATAAACAGTGATGGGGAGCTAAACAAACCACGGGTTTGACAGCGTACCCTACTAACTTCTTTATTACAAATATTTGTACTCCGTTCTGGTTTATTTAGACCTGCTAATAAATGTTCGTGTTTTCCACCAGGAACACTCATATAGGAGAAGGCCGAAGAGTGGCTACTGCAGTAAAAGGGGCTGTTGCTCTGTAAATTAAAACACTAAGCCTTCGGTCAAGAATTAAGTGGACATTTACTCTCCCTGAGGTTCACGTTCGTTGCACAAAAATGAACTTACACATAAGAAAAAAATATGCTGAGCTTAAATATTGCTCCAGTATTCCATGTTTTAAAATTATCCCATCTTGTTTGATCCTTCTAACGTCAGCACAGCAAAGTGGTGGTTCTCAGCGATCATTGTGGTGACACAATTGTTTTCATGAATTCTCCAAAGGGCACTGATGTAAGCTATTAGAGGCAAAGAGAGAGACAGGAAGGCCGCCATCTCCAGTGGAAAAAAGGCACATAAGACTAACATCTGGTGGTGGCAGTCTGTCAAACTGAGGAAAGTTAATGTCAAGAACAGATGCTCTGCAGTTTCTCACTGTTATTTTTGCATGATTATTCCCAGGTGTTGGCGCATACTGAGCAGTAGTCTTGCTGTTTATCACACAAGAGATTCCAATATGAGAATGAAAATATAAATCTGAGGAAGGTTATTTACATAGATGCTCTCTTTATACACATAATCAAAGGGCTCCAAAAAAGACAGAAATATTCAAGCAGTATTTCTTTCATTCACCTAATTCCAAGAGCTTTTGACAGCTGATTAGTGACAAAGGCTACGAAGCTGGAGTGTTATTCATGGCAGCTTTCCACTGCCAAGTATTTGATTGTGTCAGAGAGCTATGGCTCTTAGTAGTAGAAAGCTCACAGAAAATGAAGAATGCCTGCCAAGCAATGTAGGCAGTGCTCCACAGAGCACTCCTCTATCTGAACATGACCAAAAAAAAAACCAGTTTTCTGGCTACATAACGTTAGTCTGTATGAGGAAGAAGGTATGGAAGAGAGAGGAAATATCATCCTAACTACAAATAGGCAAGACTTTCTAATAAGCAGGGTTCTCCTTCAGTTACTCAGGCACTTTACATGCTGGCATTAAGTTCTGCTCATCAAAATTTATCTTCCTGATGCACTGTAAGCTTCTAAAATTATGTCTGAAAATTAATATTTTGTGTCCTTTGTACACAATATCCTGACAACCAGAAAAGATTCCAGTGGGGTCACAGAAGAAGGCTCACACATTTTAGCAGACTTCCCGGATCAGAGAGTGCCCAACACCATACTATTGCAATCAGCCATATCATATTCCTATTCCTGCAGGAATGGGAGCATTTTACATCTTTATGGCACAGTTTCTCATGTAGTCCTGTGGAAAACTCACCTGAATGAAAGAAAAGTGAGATACCAGAACACCTATTTGACATGACACTAAACTGGCAGAAGCAGATTTACAGTACTATTCAAAATAAAATCATTTTTCACAGAGATTTAAACAGATAACTTTTGATCATATTATCAAGTGGAAGTATTCTGTATCTATGTATTCCATTCATTTCAACTTTGAAAACTTTCAGAGAGTGTGTATCTTAAATGTGATCTGCTTCTGTCATAAATCACAAAACGCAAACTAGAAAATAGCTGCTAAGCAGCCAGGCCATGTGATGTGACCCATCAAAGTGCGCTATCACATGTACAACTATGAATGTATGTTTAGTTCCACCTCATTAATGAAGGTGTATCTTTGAAGATATATCTCAAATGGTCACATAGTCTACCAGTCTAAGACCAAATGGGGTCATACACTACTGCAGTGTCACCCACCAGGTGATTTTGAAATGTACATGCCAAAAGCCATTTAATACATCCACCAATATACAGTCTGAAGAAAGGACAGAGGAGCAAGTTTAAGGCACAAGCTAAGCCCTTCCAAGAAAGGACTGCTTTTTAAACTGAGAATAAAACTACTGTAAGTATTCCCAGTGGGAATCTCTGCACTAGTAGGAAGAATGTGGAAAGTCCGAATCCCGTTATGGGATACACCTAAACAAAAAAGCCTGACCCCTTGCAAAAGAAAATCCTTGCTTAAAAAAGACACCGACATAAAGACTGAAAGGAATAAGAAACCTCCAACCTTGAAAATGACAAGTTCTTTAGAGTTATGAATTAGTACTTCACATACTCAGTATGTCTGAAATCAAAAACAGGAAATAAAGGAATTCAGCCCTATACGGAAGTTTTGCTTTCTCCAAATTACTTTCTCTAGATTTTAAGGTGAAAGAGAGATTACCTTGTTTTTATATAAAGTATGCTTGCCTCTACCTTGATTTTCTAAAGCCACAGTGACCTCAGAAGACCTCATTCTAATCTCATTCACAGCATCATAAATCATAAGTCATTCTAATGAAATCAATGAAAGTACTTCGAAAGAAAACAAATGTGGAAGAATGTGATATGGAAAAAATGTCTGTGTGCTCCAGAGTGTATCTGCATTTTTAGACATCTCACTGATCTTTAAATCTCTTATTGCTACAAACCTTGCCCCAGAAAGAATTTATACATCTGAAAATTAAAGCTATTCCTTCACATTCTACCATGTAACAGAAATTACCTCTATAATGAATCTCCATTTCATCTGAAAAATCTCAGTTTAATCTCAATTCAGTATTTCTTGCATTTAAATTCATGCAAGAGGCCACTCAGAAGTGTTTTGATACCATACTTACCAGAACTGCTGTTTTGTTTTCTTAAATAAACTAGTATTAATTTTGAGATAACAAGGATTTAACTATACCTTTGAAATACTGGTCATTACCGAAAGATATTTTATTTATTAAAACACATGCTTATTATTTAATAAAGGCATTTTTGGCAAACAAACGTTTTACATAAGCTTGTTGGAAGAAAAGGTCAGAGCCCTGAAGGACATGCTTAGAAAACAGGAAGGAAATACTACGAGACATAGAATGTAGAAAAGAATTTTGGTCACAGGACAGACATATCTATTACAAGCCTTACATTCAAAATACAGGAAAGCCAGAGGTACTAAGGAAGTTACTTACTTTGGTCAACTGAGTTGAGAATCACAAGAGCTTGAATATAAAAGGGGATGAAGGAGATTCAGACTGCCTAAATTTCATCCAAATTTTAGACTTAGAAACATGTTTGAGAATAATAAAAAAAAATACTCCTATGCTTTACAAATATTGTGTTATGGATGAGAAACCTGACATGTAATTGTGTTGAACTGAGTAACACAAGTAGCATCTACTTGGAGATTCCAAGTATTTCCTGCTCTTAAAATGAACTTCTCCACTTCCATCAACTGAGTAGTTGGAGAGAACGGGGTGGAGGGGAGAGCAAGCAAAAAGATATACTAACGGAAACCGACACCTTGTTCCCCAGTAAATCAGCAAATCACTCACATCTGGAATAATTTCAATACTCTGAGTATTTGTTATTAAGCAAAAAAATCCACTTCAAACTCTTAACTATGCTACTAATATTTTACTACAAGGAACAAGGAAGAAATTCCCCCTCATATTCGAGATCTTCTGTACCCCTCCCATCAGCTGCTTAACCAGCACACACAGATCTGCAAACTCACAATCTTCTGCCATTACAAATGTTACATATTCTTTCTACACGCAGACCTCCTCAGACATTATGTGACTGTACCTACAGCACCTCCATGGGCATGATAATGTTAATATTTTTTTAGGAAAGCATTAATAGACAATGAAGACCACGATGAAAACTCAAAGCTTGGGTAGGGTCCAACGCAGAAACAATGGCGTTAAACAACAGGCAAGGAAAATTCCTTGTCTTCTCTTGCATCTTCTATTCTAGCTCAGATGCTTGGGATTTCCCAAAGCCATTCACCCGTTTTACTGTGGGAAAGATTAGCATTTAACAGCTGCCAGCGATATCCTTCTGCCAAAGGCTGCATCTGTGAAACACTGTATGTCAACTCTAATGTTTGGCAGAGTCCTGGGAGGATGCCCAGATCACCACCTGCAAATTTCCACTGAAGACATTTCTCCTCTTTCAGCCCAAGAAATTCATGTTCATCGAGACAGTGTTGTCCACACGTCTCTAGAACACCTTTCCCCATTGAAACTTGTTTTCTCCTTGTCAGGTTGTCAATCTGCACTTCCAAACTTTTATTCAGTCAGGCTGGGTACTTTGCTAAGCTTTAATAAAGAATAAACAAGCACTGAAATTCACTCACCTGTCCTGCCTAGAGAAATACATTGTATTCCGCAGTCAAGAACTGAATTTTTCTGAACAGTCCCGAAAGGAATTTCTCTGAACTGTTTGGGTACAGACAGAACGTGCATAAGCTGATCCTCAATATCAAATGGTGTCATGCGACAGAATATGGTAAAAGTAGCTGCACAGCCATTTGCTGTTAAGGGTTAGGTACTGCTTAATTGACTTCTGTGACCCTTAAGAAGCCTTTCATCTTATAGAAAACAGTTTTTCATTTTAAAGATGACAATCACCTCTTTTGCTTCCCAAGGTTCTGCTACACTCAACCCTTCAGGGTTCTGAGCCTGAAAAAGGATAAGGTATTTGCTTACGGAAATCTCGCAGCATTATTAATAAGTGGTACCCTGAAGCTGCCAATGTTTCACAGGTGTGAGACTTCGACCCATGAATGAAGCTATGCTTGCTCTAAGACATATCAAGACACCAGCTGACCAAGGACAACTTTCCCACTCTTAATTGTATACAAGAAGATAATGAATAATTTAATTACACCATGACTGAATGCATTTAACTGTTACACTTCAAGTTTTCATTCTCAGTGTCCAAGTAAATCATGCCACAATCCTATAACCCCGCAGCAGAAGTTCTCTATTACCAAAAGACGGCTTCAATTCGTCAATGATGTGACTGTAATCTGGGGGAATAGCTGTCCCTTCAGCCATTCTGGTAGTGCAGGGACATAGAGAATCAATGTAACTTTGTGAGTTTTTCCAGGAATCTGCAATATATAATCCAGTGGCAAACAAGACTCAGAAGAGAAATGGCTTCTTTGCACCTCTTCAACTTTCTTCATGTCAGTGGCCTATCATTAGGTTTTTGTTGCCTGTTACTTTTTTGCCGACTACACTACTTTGCAAGTGCAAAGTTGCGTAATTATGATTCAGGCTGTTGCTTCTTCAACTCAGTAATTTTTTGTTGAGAAAAATCAGCCAAACTATTAATTTCTTTTCCAAAAGCTTGTCAAAGAACCTCTGTTATCCTCAGAAACAGGACTGAGCTTCCCTGATGGTGTATGTATACTAAAAATCTTGCAGTTGCCTAGCTAGATTCTTATGGATGACGTTTTCTAGCATGTTCTGAAATTCATCATTTAACTTCATGGCCCTATATTTATCAGTGTCTAACAGACACTAATAAATTTTTAATTTAGCTAGCCCTTAGGCTTCTTAGGCAAGACAAGTGGATCTTTGGCTAATATATTTCTGTATTAGTGCCCTAGATCTCCCTCCTGGGCTTTTCAGCAGGCTGTAGGATCCCGTATCAGTTAGCTTTTACTGTATTTCTTAGACCAACTTCATGGTATGAGCTACAAATACCACCAAGTATATGACACTGTGTCCTAATTTTATTTAAAGAACAAGACAGTATTATTAGTTTTAAGAATGGGACATACATATTCATGATTACAGAATCATAGGATCCTAGAATCATAGGTTGAAAAAGACCTCTAAGATTATCAAGTCCAACCATCCACCCAACACCACCATGCCTACTAAACCATATCCCGAAGTACCATGCCTACACATTTTTTTAACACCTCCAATGCCTGACCACTCTCTCAGCAGAGAAATTTTTCCTAATATCAAATCTAAACCTCCACTGACGCAACTTGAGCCCATTGCCTCTTGTCCTATTACTAGTTATTTAGGAGAAGAGACCAACACCTGCCTCACTACAATCTCATTTCAGGCGGTTGTAGAGAGCAATAAGGTCCCCTCTCAGCCTCCTCTTCTCCAGACTAAACAGCTCCAGTTCTCTCAACCACTCCTCGTAGGACTTGTTCTCTAGACCCTTCACCAGCTTCGCTGCTCTCCTCTGGACATGCTCCAGCACCTCAATGTCCTTCTTGCAGTGAGGGGCCCAAAACTGAACACAGTACTCCAGGTATGGCCTCACCAGCGCCGAGTACAGGGGCACGATCACCTCCCTGCTCCTGCTGGCCACACTGTTCCTGATATAAGCCAGGATGCTGCTGGCCTTCTTGGCCACCTGGGCACACTGCTGGCTCACGTTCAGTCGCTGTCAGTCAACACCCCCAGGTCTTTTTCCACCTGGCAGCTTTCCAGCCACTCCTCCCCAACCCTGTAGTGTTGCACGGGGTTGTTGTGACCCATGAGCAGGACCCGGGACTTGGCCTTGTCCTCAGCCCATCGACACAGCATGTCCAGATCCCTCTGCAGAGCCTTCCTACACTTCCACCCACCTTGGTGTCATCTGCAAACTTATTGAGGGAGCACTCTATCCCCTCATCCAGATCATTGATACAGATGTTAAACAAGATCGGACCCAAAACAGCCCTGGAAGACACCACTCGTTTCCAGCCACCAGCTGGATTTAACTCCATTCACCACCACTCTCTGGGCTCGGCCATTCAGCCAGTTCTTTATCCAGCGAAGAGTACACCCATCCAAACCATGGGCAGCTAGTTTCTCCAGGAGGATGCTGTGGGGAACAGTGTCAAGGAACAGTGTCAATGGCCTAAGGTCCAGGAAGATAACATTCACAGCCTTTCCCTCATCCACTAGGCAGGTCACCTGGTCATAGCAGGAGATCAGGTTGGTCAAGCAGGACTTGCCTTTCATGAACCCATGCTGGCTGGGTCTGATCCTCTGGTTGCCCTTCACATGCTCGGTGAGCGCACTCAGGATGAATCGCTCCATAATCTTTCACAGCACCGAGGTCACGCTGACAGGCCTGTAGTTCCCAGGATCCTCCTTCCAGCCCTTCCTGTAGATGAATGTTACACTGGCGATCCTCCAGTCATCTGGGATGTTCTCTGTTAGCCAGGACTGCTGATAAATGATGGAGAGTGGCTTGGCCAGCTCCTCTGCCAGTGCCCTCAGCACTCTTGGGTGAATCCGATCTGGCCCCATAGACTTGTAAGTGGCCAGGTGGCATAGCAGGTCATTAACTGCTTCCTCCTGGATTACGGGAGGTTTATTCTGCCCTCCATCCCTGTCTTCTAGCACTGGGGGCTGAGTACCCTCAGAATAACTAGTCTGACTATTAAAGACTGAGGCAAAGAAGGCATGAAGTACCTCAGCCTTTTCCTCATCCTTCTTGGCAATGTTCCCCCCCCCACACCCAGTCAGGGATGGAGATTCTCCTTGGCCCTCTTTTTGTTGTTGATATATTTGTAAAAACATTTTTTGTTATCCCTTACAACACTGGCAAGCCTGAGTTCTAGCTGGGCTTTTGCCTTTCTAATTTCCCCTCTGCACACCTAAGGAGACCCCTGTACTCCTCTTGAGTCACCTGCCCTTTCTTCCATAGGTGGCAGACCCTCCTTTTTTTCCTGAGTCCCAGCAAGACCTCCCTGTTCAGCCAGGCTGGTCATCTTCCCCGCTGGCTGGTCTTGCAGCACATGGGGACAGCCTGCTCCTGTGCCTTTAAGACTTCCTCGCTGAAGAATGTCCAGCCTTCCTGGAACCCTTTGCCCTTCAGCACTCTCACAACCAAGCATCCTGAACAGGTCAAAGTCTGCCCTCTACAAGTCCATGGTGGTGGTTTTGCTGGCCCCCCTCTTAACTTCACCTCGAACCGAGAACTCTATGATTTCATGGTCGCTAAGCCAAAGACGGCCTCCGACCACCACATCTCCCACCAGTCCTTCTCTGTTAGTAAACAGCAGGTCTAGCGAGGCACCTCCCCTGGCAGGCTCACTTACCAGCTGCATCAGGAAGTTATCTTCCACACGCTCCAGGAACCTCCTAGACTGTTTCCACTCTGCTGTGTTGCATTTCCAGCAGATGTCCAGTAAGTCAAAGTCCCCCACAAGAACAAGGGCTAGCGATTGTGAGACTTCTGCCAGCTTCTTGTAGAAAACTTCATCTGCCTCTTCATCCTGGTTGTGTGTTTTATAACAGACCCCCAGCAGGATGTCTTTCTTCTTGCCTTTCCCCCTCATCTTTACCCATAAGCATTCAACCTTGTCATCACAATCATCGAGCTCTATACAATCGAAGCAGTCCCTAACATACAGGGCTACCCCACCGCCTCTCCCTCCTCATCTATCCCTGCTGAAGAGTTTATAGCCATCCATCTCAGCACTCCAGTCATGAGGGTCATCCCACCACATTTCTGTGATGGTGACCAAGTCACAGCTGTCCTGCTGTACAATGGCTTCCAGCTCCTCCTGTTTATTGCCCATGCTACGTGCATTGGTGTAGATGCAAGTCACTAAATGAAGCACTTCTAAAATAACCTTTCAGCTTTCCTTTTCACTGTAATAGTTCAACTGAAAAAACAGCTGAAGCATTATTATTTAGCTATCTCTGCAACTACCTGCTGTTGAATATCTGGTTAATGATAAAATCTTTATTCTCAAATGCAGTTTGAGCTATTTACAGTATATTAGGGAAAGCCAATTTATTGAAAGTAATTTTTTTCTCTCAGCTGGTGTACACCTTTACTCCGGTGTAAATCCAGAGTAGTTCCACTGAGGTTTAACTATGGGCAGAATTTGGACTGTAGTGTTTGTTTTACCAGGGAGAAAAGTAATTAGCATTGCAAATAACTTTTCAAGAGTTCTAAAAAAAGTCTGAACATAATGCATGCACAGTGAAGATTTTTAAGAGGAAAAGATTCCTTATGAGGAGCAAACCACTAACACCTATTCCCTCCAAATTGTTCCTTTTATTTGTTTGGTTTTTTCTTTCTACACTGAACATGGTACTAACACAAAGTGTCCAATAATCCTTAACAATGAAACTGAAGGATTAAATTTACAGTATGAAGGCAAATACAAGAACTGGAGTCAGCAGGGAAAACCTTTCTAAATTTAGTTACCTACTTGCCTCAGCTCTGAGGCCATTCAGTTTTGGCAGACGGGTTTACTGTTAATTCTCTTTCATGAAAGCATCTACACTATGAGCACCAAATCATCTGATTACAGGCCACTGAACAGACAGCCAAATCTTGGCCTCTCTGTGGCTCAGAAGCAGGTGACTTTGAGACCTCTGTTCTCATGTCCCTACCTCAAAGACATTCTTCCCTATCGAATTTGCCTTAGTAGCTTCGGATCTTCATTAGCATGCTCTCTAAGCACCCAAACACAGACATAAATTTACGTTTGAAGAGTTTCAGTAAGTTCTTATAATTCCTGGCTTGCTGAGGAAGAACGGAGGCATGCAAAGGACCCGATTTCACCCAAAAAATCCTATTCACTATCGTTGAAACACCTTGTGTTTCAGTACGTCAGTCTAACCTTTAACTTCCTCCTTTCCTACACTGTCTCACAGACTATGTTTATAGTGTAACAGTGTGATCAACACCTGCTGCAAATGTTTCTGTTCAAATAAAGCAAAAGAAATCAGTAGTCCAAGTATTCCACTTTTCATGTGTTCTATTCTGCAGTTCCTTGCACCTTCTGTTCTCTGCTTTGCCCCAGCTGTACGTATGCTTTCTATTCTGTCCACTGCATGATGAGCTTATAACAAAGACAAACAAACAAAAAGAAACATTTTTGTATGCTTGGTAGAAATTCAAATATTTTGCTCAACTGAAACAAAAAAATAAACCTAATGTAAACTGTCATGAAATCATGAAATTACTCTGGCACTTCTATCAAACTAGGCATGTACAGATCCTTTGAAGAAATGGAACTGCAGTTTATCAAGTGTGATTTATAAGCAACACTGATTTAGCTGGGAGATAACACTGCTGTCTAATCATTAGTAGTCAGACAACAGCCACGTGAACACATCAATTATGGGCCACTGCCAAAAGCCCTTGAGATCCCAGAGATTAACAGCCAATCCTCTGTTTTACAAGCTCACATCAAAAAGAATATTAATAAGAGGAGGGGCAATGTGAAAGCTTGTCAGAGTAATTCGTGCACTAAAACAAGGCATTTTTCCCTTTGCTCTGCCTTGAACTGGTCCATGAAAAAAGCTGGCATCAGCTACAAAGCACGAAGCTGCCAATTTCTCAGAAAATGTTTTCCATTAACATATGGGAAGTTGTGAAAGGCTGCAAAAGCTCTGTTTGGTGGATAAAGGCGACTTCTATGCGTTCCTTTCCTGAATGTATCAATCATTACTGAGATATTTGGAAATGAACATCCATACACAGAAGTGTTTGATGGCTTTTCAGTCCCTCCAAACCAGAGCTGTTTAGTATTATAAACAAATTAGCCAGCCTTCAAGGCACGCATTTACTGTCTCGTTAAGGACTTAGAAAAACTGAAGTAGAAATACTACCAGCTTATCTTCACGTTCATTCCTGTCTTCAGATGTGTGGAGAAAAAACCTCGCAAGTGTGCCTGTCTTACTGACTTCTATGCAGCACAGCTGACTAGATGTTCACTCTTCTTACATACAAGTGAATGGCAACAAGACAAGAATATACCTCCAAAGGCAGCAGTTATTGCTCTGTACAAATGTAAACATGCCTACTGAGATGGACCTCAAATAACCTGTTGATGGCATTTTAAATGCAGCAGTATTAACTGGATAGTCTATAAGCTTGGTCCAATCTCTGTCCATGCATCAGTTACCCTGTCTGGACTCGACTCAAGGTTCTAAAAATAGAGAGAAGTCCTACAGCACGCCTGCAAACAACCTGCATTCAATTCTACCAATGCCGTATTTAAAGGTATGCAATCCAGAAGAGAGAATTTTGTGGGGACTTTCCAGAGCTACCTTTACATTAGCTATCTCATGTAGTGCCAGCAATTAACCTCTGAGCAAAGAGGGGGCAAGAAGGAGGAACCTTTTAGACTGTCTCTGCTACCCCAGAGCCAGTAATGTGAAAATTAAACCTTTAGGCATAGCTCCAGAATACAAATTTTTTGTCAGATGGGCCAGTTTTAAGAGTTCCCACTTTGCTGTGGTCTTCCAGACTCTCATTCCCTTCATGTGTTCTTACCTAGAATATTACGTATACGTATGCTACTGGTGCATGGCATATTGTTAATCAAACCAACAAAGCTAAAAGGGTGATAATCCAGGTAGAAGGATATACCGGCAGGAAGCGTTTCAAGCAGCAGATTTGTATTGTAGAACTGTCCCTTTAGCAGACAGCTGGAGCAAAGAGATGTCAGTTCCAGATTTTTTGCTCAGGTAACCATGGCAATTTCAGCTTCCACAGCTTTACTGCTTCAGGGACAGCTGTAATGGCATTTTTAACTAAGGGTACAGACTTGTAACTATCCTTGTGTTCCTACAGCTGAACAGGTGGACAACTCATATTTGGACAAAAAAAAAAATCCCACAACTTGTCTCACACTTTCGGTGGGATTCATCTTGACATGCCAGTTCGTTATCCAGGGTCCATGGGAAAGTGTGACAGTGACAGCTCGGTTTGAAATCAGTTTCTGTGGAGGTGGAACCACAGGCTAAGTGTACATCTTCCACCGAACAGGACAGACGACTCTCACACAAATATTCTGCCAGCATAGCCACAGAGATGGCAACTGCTGGCAGAGACATGCAGCATCTTAAACTCACACTGATGTTTGATAGCTTAATACTGCATGTGAGAGTCCTTTGCTTACTTAGGTTTGCGCTTTATTTTCCCATAGCGAAAGCAATGCCTGGAACACACCAGGTCCTTAAAGATCTATCGCTTGCAGCTTAACAGCTGACACAATTTTAGAAACATTTTTTATCTTATCCTAGACATGTTTTGGGAATATATCCACTGTTTTTAAAGAAAATATTGTCTATTATATATATCAAAAAAGGATATGTTTCTCTTACATGTCCAAAAAGAACACTATGCTATGAGAACCACCCTAAAACATCTCAAGTTTTCAATTTCAGTGTATTCTCTCTTTCTGTCATTATATGAGGACCAGTGATTTTATGATTCAATTGCTCAAAAGCTAATCTGGGAAAACATTTATCAGGCACATGTCTTCCAAAGCAGTAACTTCATAAGCACATCGTAAAACAAGAAAGTGATTCAACCATTGTGCAGCTGATAATGGCAAAAAAAAAGAATTCTGGATTGAAAAGAAGTTAAATTTATTAATAGGCCAGTTTTTTTGTTTAGCTGGCTGGGACAGAAAATTTGTCTTCCAAATGTTCTCTAACATGGTTTTCAAATTTGAATGAACGAATACAAACTAATACCAAATGTTGGATTTAATGCACCAACTGACATGAGTTAAGTTTGACGGAAGTGGCCTCCCAGTATCTAGCAAATTAAAAAGAGAGACTGTTTATTTTTAGATTGTATCAAAACAGGGTCAAGATTTTCTAAATTTCCAACTTAATGACATCATTTTCAGAGAGCACTGAGCAGTCTGTGTACAAAAATCTGGGACTTTTGAGATGTCTCATACCAGGCAACTGGAGACCTCTTAAATCACAATTGAGAATTGTGATTTAAGAGCATGAACAACTAACATAGCTCCTGGATCAACGGGATCCTATTAGAAAAGTGGAGTCTTAAGTGAGTGTAATGACTCAGACTGGCTCTTACTATGCCTCCTAATTCACTACCAATAAAGGCAGGATGAAACAGCAAGTGAAAAGAAACCCTTTCATAAAATGGAGGGTAGGACTCAACTCATTTTTCGTGGCGATCCTGTACAAATGCTCTGAAGGTTTTACATGGCACAGTTCTCAAAGTGCTAAAATGATATAGATACGAGTGCTGTAGGACAGGAAATGCATTAGAATATAATAATTGGATGACAGCCCTAATACAGAGCTCCTGATGATGCACAGCAGTGGAATCTTTATTGCAAGCAACACCGGTTACTTTTTAAATTCACTATTAGAAAGGTTTTCAGCATGAAGTGTGTCAGGCTCTAAACACTTATTTGCTTTAAGACAGTGTTAATGACTTAGCTAATCACACAATTTTATAGTTCTATAATGTACTGTGCTGTAAAAATTAAACCAGTGTTTATTACACCTCTGCTACCTTTCCTTTCCTTCTTATTGGACTGACTCTTAAATGCATTAAAGCAAATACTGTATTACAATAAAACATAAAAAGTGCACTGGTTGACAACATTTCTTACAGTATTTTAGTTCAAAGCCTACTAGCAAACAAAGTGGTTCAAAACACTACTCTCAGATACCGAAATTAATGGCACACTTATTTTTCAATTTTGAGGGAGCTACTCCATCTGAAAACGTATAAAAGGGCATCAACGCTAAATTACATTAAAGGTATATTGACAGATTAAAAATGAAGCTACTGATGCTGTTGCTTGTATTATTACTGGCACTTTAGGTAACTGAAAAAGGAAGAAGTTAAATTTTCCTGACATTGTTTTTATTTGCTTCTAGAATTTCTCTCCTTTTGGACACTAAAACCAATCTAGTCAGTTTTCCTTTTTTTATCTGAAATACGAAAGGTGAAATACAACTCAGTTTGTGTTTTTGCAGTTACATGTTTTTTGCAAATTCTCTTTGATGTCAATAATATTTATGCAACAGGCCTTGATACTGTACTGTTAAAACTGCACTGAGAACAAAACTTCTGTTATCACTGGAGAATCAATGACTGAATGGCCAAGCAGCAAAGACTGGATCAAAGGTACCTGAACATGCACTGCTTGTGTGTTAGGGATAGAGAAAGAAGGCGCACACACAAAAACACTGGAAAAAGCATACACAGCCATCCGAGATAAGAGCTGGTGGATCTCTGAACATAAGCAAAGTACTTCATACTCATTCTTACATTGCAGTGTAGCCTTTCTACAGAGAGAAGATGGCAAAGAGAATCACATAAACACAAGCTTCTTTGATCTCGACAAGCACAATATAGAAAATTCTTCACTCCTACACAGCAAAGAAATAGGTATTTAAGCTACGTTAGACTGGATTAGCTGGAGTATCTACTGAAGACTGACCACTTGCTTTCAATACTGTTTAGAATTAAAAGGGAATCACCATGCATTTTATCAAATTTAGTGTCACTGGACGTGGATCTAAGGAGTATTTGTTTACTGCTCCATAGCAAGAATACAGTATCTGTTGTTCTGCCCCAAAACAAGTGAATATTATTTCACATTCCCAAATCATGTTAAAGAGTCTGATGATAACATAAGAATGGATACAGTCAGTGGTTGTAGCATAGCTCAGCTAATTTCCATGCCGTAATGCAAACAATTTGCTTTGTGGTTCTAAAACCTACGAATGTATCACAGAGGCATTTCTTTTGGTCTGAATTCAGGCTCCAAAAGCCACTTTTGATGGAACTATTCAGGATGAAAATATATAGGCAATTTTCAATAACTCTACAATCTCGCCATCTCAATTTCACTGACTATAAAATGGGGGTAGCTTCCGCCTCCACCCTGCCCCGGGTATTGTAAAGCTTAAGGCCAGACTGTGTATTATAATTAATTACAACCTACAACGCAGAACTGATGCCAGATTTTCAAAATAGCTCACAAATCAAAACAAGAGGCCAGATGTTCAAAAGAACAAAGCACATGGGGTGTGCATGGGTTTCCCTCAAGTTTCTCCTAATGGCAAAACTAGGTGCTAGACTGTTCAAAAGTCTCACCATAGTTGTAGGTGTTCACCACATTAAAAATTTGCCCTTCAGAAATGAACTCAGAATGCCTCGAAGTGCATTGAGATCCTTGGAGAAAGAATTAAATAACCACACATTGAAATATTTAGACCTAATTCCTCTTTTCATTCACGTAAAAGGAATCTGGAATTTGGTCTTCCATCTGTTTGGAAGCAAGGAAGAGACTGTTTCTTGGCTTGCTTTTTCCTTAGTATCAGACAGAAAGCTTTTACTTTTTTTGCATGTGTTTGTTCTAAGCAAAATGAAGAAAGACGACTAAAACTGGAGTAGGGTAGGATGCCAGTGGATAACTGACAAATTAAACTATGTTTCCTTCTCCCACACACAAGGCTTCAGCTGAGTCCAATACATCACAAGGGAGGAGGATGTATTGGCTTTTTCTGCTACACTCGCATTTGCATGAAAAGGAGCAGCCAAACGAAAATTAAGCACTTAAAGAGCTTAAAAAAGCACTGGTTTAGAATACTGTACTTCAATAAAACATCCATTGTTATGCAATGCTTGGCAAATGACATTGCCATCACATACTAGTAGAAGAACCGTGAAGAATAAATGCTATGTGAAAAAGAGGCTTGTACTTATGCAGCGCTAATGACCATCTAAAAGAGCGATTCTGCATGGTTACATCCTCTTTGAGATTCACAGCTGCAGCTTCACAAGAGCAGCCATACATCATAATCTGCAGCCATTTTAGGCTACCCTTCTGCTTTGGAGAGCAATATGGGCAGTGAGGAACTGCTAATCTGTAAAGTTACAATCAAAAACAAGTTTATTCAGTGGTGATGACGGAGGAGGAGGTGGTATTCGAATTTTAATACTGGCAACGCCTTTGATTGTAACAGCAGGACACAGGGGGAAGAGATCTCCATATTTAGTTTCATTAGAGAGAAAACATACTCATTACTACATTTGATTTCTAATTCATTATAACAATGGCATGGAGTAGGACACAAGCCATTCTTTTAAAAGGTCAGATAAATGCATTTTAAGATTATAACACTCACGTTTTAATTAATATGCAGAATTTGCTTATTCAACACCATGCTCATCCTCTAAACATTTATTAACTGAAATGCAATGACTTTTCAGAAAGTTAGCAGCTGGGAACAAACACTATTTCACTGTACTTTGAAATTGTTTTATAAGCAAAGGCAATGTTAATATCCACTAAATTAGTCATAGACTTTGTGGGCAAACCAAAGATAGCCTCCACTTTCTCAATGTGCAAGATTTACAGCCACACCCATCAGACCAAAATATTTTCTCCAGTTCTGCACACTTCTTCAAGCTCAGTTATATGGAAACAACTAGATTTCTGCACAGTGCATATCTGTGGCTTACTAACACAACTCTTTGGATCTTTAATTAGGTTAGACAAAGTAAAACAGTCTGGGAACTCTTTTGTCATTACTGTGCTCATCCGCCTCATACACTAAATACCTTTGTCTCTTTCTAGAACTACCTAAAGCACATTTCTCAGGCCAGGTCATTCATGCCCTGGGCATTCATGCCCTCCACTGCCCTGTAAATGGCATCACTCATCATCATGACAACTCCCACGGTATCTGTATGTACAAACTTGGAAGAAGAAGCTCCAGAAGAGAGAAATGAGGCTGGTGCCAGTTCAAGCCGTCAAGAGTTCAACCAGAGTTTAACAGTAACCAGGAAATATGGTGTTTTGCTTTCAGCCTCCACTACTGTAACAGCCAATATACATCTCTTCTGCTGCTTAGGCTTCTCTTGCTGAGATGAAAGTAGCTTGAAATCCAGCTTACTACAAGTGTAAGCATCTATATGAAAATGCTGGTATACTGAACAAAACCTAACCTTTTGGTAATTCCTTACTGCCATAGGCTCCTCTGCACTGTGAAAACACACCTAAGAGGAACGAGTTCATACAAAACGTTCATTGATTTATATTGGGTACTGAGAAGCTACATTTCAGCACTAAATGTAGGGCGTGCAGTATCTGGCTAGGGCCATAGCATGACGACGAAGCTAAGATTCTCTCTGTCACAACCTCAAGTGGGCAACACAGAAACTCAAGAGAAGAGGCTGGCTGTTCTTCACTCACCGAGGGCATTCACTCTTCTTGCTTCCTCTTCCTTTCCAAAGAAGTGCTCTTTTATTTCCTCATCATGGGATAGCTTATATGTGCATTAAATCACACAGAATCACAGAATGGCAGGGGTTGGAAGGGACCTCTGTGGGTCATCTAGTCCAACCCCCCTGCCGAAGCAGGTTGACCTAGAGCAGCTTGCACAGGCAACCCCACAACCTCCCTGGGCAGCCTGTCCCAGTGCTCCGTCACCCTCAGAGGGAAGAAGTTCTTCCTCGTGTTCAGACAGAACTTCCTATGCTTCAGGTTGTGCCCATTGCCCCCTATTCTGTCGCTGGGAACCACTGAAAAGAGTCTGGCCCTGTCCTCTTCACACCCACCCTTAGATATAGATAAGCATTTGAAGGATCATTTGAAGGATCCCCTCTCAGCCTTCTCTTCTTCAGGCTGAACAAGCCCAGTTCCCTCAGCCTTTCCTCATAGAAGAGATGCTCCAGTCCCCTCATCATCCTCGTAGCCCTCCGCTGGACTCTCTCCAGTAGCTCTTCATCTTTCTTGAACTGGGGAGCCCAGAACTGGACACAGGACTCCAGATGGGGCCT
>Ga0065711_1035862_pt1 | contig 21734 bp, 16 predicted proteins | sample Hoacrofraction12_FD_59098 | JGI IMG/M metagenome (GOLD analysis project Ga0065711, IMG submission 59098) | Hoatzin crop microbial communities from Cojedes, Venezuela - Epithelial fraction 12 v2 (version 2) | ecosystem: Host-associated > Birds > Digestive system > Esophagus > Crop | place... | reverse complement strand
GTTGGAAGGGACCTCTGTGGGTCATCTAGTCCAACCCTCCTGCCGAAGCAGGGTCACCTACAGCAGGCTGCACAGGACCTTGTTCAGGCGGGTCTTGAATATCTCCAGAGAAGAAGAATCCGCAGCCTCCCTGGACAGCCTGTTCCAGTGCTCCATAGCCCTCAGAGTGAAGAAGTTCTTCCTCATGTTCAGACAGAACTTCCTCTGCTTCAATTTGTGCCCATTGCCCCTTGTCCTGTCGCTGGGCACCACTGAAAAGAGTTTGGCCCCATCCTCCTGACACCAACCTTGAAGATATTTATAAACATTTATAAGGTCCCCTCTCAGCCTTCTCTTCTTCAGGCTGAACAAGCCCAGCTCCCTCAGCCTTTCCTTGTAGGGGAGATGCTCCAGTCCCCTCATCCTCCTTGTAGCCCTCCGCTGGACTCTCTCCAGTAGCTCTTCATGTTTCTTGAACTGAGGAGCCCAGAACTGGACACAGTACTCCAGATGGGGCCTCACTAGGGCAGTGTAGAGGGGAAGGAGAACCTCCCTTGACTTGGTGGCCACATTCTTCTTAATGCACCCCAGGATACCATTGGCCTTCTTGGCAGCCAGGGCACACTGCTGGCTCATGGTTAACTTGTTGTCCACCAGGACACCCAGGTCCCTCTCCGCAGAGCTGCATTCCAGCAGGTCCACCCCAAGCCTGTACTGATGCCTGGGGTTGTTCCTCCCCAGGTGCAGGACCCTGCACTTGCCTTTGTCGAATTTCGTCAGGTTCCAAGTTGAATTTTGTGCAGAGGCAAATTGAAGCAGCCATAAGTAAATGCTGGAATCTAATCTTTTAGATTTATGGTAGCTATAGATTGTAGCCATAGACTTTTAAAAACAGAAGGCACCTTTGTAACTGTAACTTGGCATAAAACAAGGTGGAGTGTTATAGTCAAACCTTCAGGTGAGCTAGACTGTGGGTTTGGCAGACTTCAGGTGGTGAGGAATCTGCCATATCCTCAGGTGAACTCTCCAGCTTTAAAAATATTCAGCTGATCTGTAGTCAGAACTTGTCTGGCTTGAGCTACCAGCTTGTGAAGTGTTATGCATTTGTATGTTAAATTAAAGAGCCTTCTGCCCTTGTGTATATTATTCTCCTGAATTTCTATTTGGAGGTTTTTTCATTCACTGCTTTTACATTTCATTACTGTTCTGCTGCAAGAGTTCAAAGTTTTCAAATCAAAGTCCTATGCAATTCCAGGGGACAATGCTCTTCTTCTACACCAGTCTGTTTGCAACACGGTATGGGGTGAAGGGAAATGCATGCACAACTTCCATCAATGCTGAATGTCAGCTTTAGCGATTTCTCCCTCTCCCTCCACCCCTTCACCCCCCAAGCATGGATTATATCTGGGTCTTTTCGTCAGAGGCCCATATCTTAGCAGTTTACTATTCTCCAGTATTAATGCTTGAAGTTTTAATGAGCACAGGCAAACGAGGGTGCTTAGCAACAATACAGATAGGACAACAAATACAGGATAAGCAGTTTGAGATTAGATTTTAATGCCATCTTAATGACAACACCGAGATCTAGTTATTGCTCTGCGTAACTGTGCCACTAGCACAGATATTGGAGTACTGCAGCACATATGCACTGCTGGGGGGTTTCCAGTATGGGAGATGGGATTTTGGAAGCAACCAGGACAAAGGGAGAGAAAGAGGTGACAAACAGCGTGGTGTCAGGACAGAATTTCTGCTAGCTGAAGAACATATGCAATCTGCTCAAGCAGCTTAATGGCATGGTCAAAGTGCCCTCATTTGCATTAATTTCTCAGAATTTCTCTTGATCCAAACAGACTGGAGAATTACAGCAAAGTTGATGGCACTATTTATGAAAGATTACATTTACTGGCAGGCTTTAGCCCCCTTTTTAGCTCCATTCACTACTAGGAATGACAGGCATATTATTAATGAATACAGTCAGGCTGCAGAAATTATGTCTGTGGGATTTTTGAGAAGGTACTACTTAGTCTAAGCACAGAATGGCCTTGAAAAAAGCTTCTCTCCTCAATGAGGAACTTGTGGGACCCTCTAATATGTGAAACCTGGTCAGCCAAAAACAAAAGTGAAAGCTGTGAGATGCTATAAACTCCCTAAACAAGCTAAAGTCAGCTTGCCTTTTGGGAATCACTGGCCAACAAGTAGAAGGGAAAGATAGCCAAAATTGGAAATGGATCCTCAAGCCCAAACCCTGTGCAGTGGAGAAGAGAAACTGTGAGACAAGATCTGAAGAATTTGACAAGGGACATGAGAAATTGTTCCTCAGCGTTTCTCTAAGATGATGCCCTGGAAGGATTTGACCTGCTAGCCACAAGCCTGTAAAAAACAGTCCAGTTACTAGAATTTCAGTTGCAAACACATCCCATAACAGGGGAATAATGTTGTCTTTACTTGTGCCCTACTGCTAGTACTATCTTTGTACTTATGTCTTATACTAGACAAGCTTTAGAAAGGCAGGATGACCACACATATTGAACTGGGCAGGGGGAATGAGGCAATACCCTCAGAAAGTTTGCAGATAACACCAAGACGAGTGGTACCGCTGACACACCAGAAGAACAGGATGCCATCCAGAGGGAGCTAGACAAGCTTGAGAAATGGGTCTGTGTGAACCTGATGAGATTCAACAAGGTCAAGTGCGAGGTCCTGCATCTAGATCGGGGCAACCGCCCCTGTCGATACAGGCTGGGGCATGAAGGGATTGAGAGCAGTCCTGACGAAAAGGACTTAGGGATATTGGTGGATGAAAAGCTAGACTTGAGCCACCAATGTACGCTTGCAGCCCAGAAGGCCAACCATGTCCTAGGCTGCACCAAAAGCAGCGTGGTCAGCAGGGTGAAGGAGGTGATTCTGCCCATCTGCTTCGCTCTGGTGAGACCTCACCTGGAGTCCTGCGTCCAGCTCTGGAGCCCTCAGCACAAGGAGGACACATAGCTGTTTGAGCAGGTCCAGAGGAGACCACAGAAATGATCAGAGGGATGGAACGCCTCTCCTACAAGGAGAGGCTGAGAATTGGGGCTGTTCAGCCTGGAGAAGAGAAGGCTGCGGGGAGACCTTAGAGCAGCCTTTCAGTACCTGAAGGGGCCTACAGGAAAGATGGGGAAAATCTTTTTAGCAAGGCCTATTGCAATAGGACAAGGAGTAAGGGCTTTAAACTAAGAGAGGGTAGATTTAGTCTAGACATAAGGAAGAAATTTTTTACCATGAGGCTGCTGAAACACTGGAACAGATTGCCCAGAGAGGTAGTGGAGGTCCCATCCCCGGAAACATTCAAGGCCAGGTTGGACAGGGCTCTGAGCAACCTGGTCTGGTTGATGATGTCCCTGCTCACTGCGGGGGGGCTGGGCTGGATGACAGCTACAGGTCCCTTCCAACCCAAAGCATTTTATGATTCTATGATACTATGATTCTATGATCTGCATCTGTGCTAAAAGGAATACTTATTCCGCAATTTATTTCACTCTTAAATCCAAAAGTTTAATGGCAAAGAAAAGGGAAAATCTCAGCTATATTGAGAAAGCCATCTCATATACCACATATATTTGACTGGTAAGATCCATGTAAGACAGCAGACCTGTCTGAGTCCAGAGAATGCATCAATGGCAGAAATGGGAACAAACCCACAGTCCTTCAGCATCTTTATGTTGCTGTCTTGATGCACCCTCTGTCTGACCTAGCACCAGATTCAGGAGCTACTTCACACACAGTCCCTTATCATGCTGCAAATCTCCTCTGAAAAAGAATAAAGTGCAAAGGACTTGCAGTTCATTGTCCTGCTTCTTCATCTCTGATTCTCCATGCTGCTACAGAAAAAGCCAGGTGAACAAGGCACCACTGTCCCTTTACTCCTTTGTTTCCGACATTCCACATCTTAGAAATGATCAGCTGTGGGAAAACCGAACAAACTGGTGTGACGCTATTGCATGCCTGTTATAGCCATGCGGTGATTCATATATATAGCACTTCTATAACGAACCTGGTTACCATGCTATCAAATAGTGATGGCTGGTCTGAAAATTTCACAGAGGTCAGGGGCAGACTCAGTGTCAGAGCAGTGTAAAAATCAAGTCACGCTAAGAATATCTGGAGTGGTGCTTTTGTCACCAAGTAAAATTTCAGCATCAGTTCAGATCTCTTATTCTCCTTGTGCTGATCTTTGCTAAAAAGAGAAGAAAATGACTGAACAAGAGACTTAATGGTCCGTGTATCAATGTCTCAAACCCTTTCTCTCTCTCTTTCTCTGTGAACCCTGGAAACACACGTTCATCTCCCAGCAGGCCTGACTCAGCCCTTCTTCTTTCCAGCAAAGACACAAAGCTGCAGCTTTCTATACGTTGGCCAGAGGAGAAATAGGAAACAAAGGAGACAGAGGGCAAAGACATGTATCTATAAGGGAATGAGAGGCTTTTGATAGGAAAATAATGAAACAGAAAGATAATGTGAGGGGGAGTAGCCACAGAGCAAACACGCTCAAAGAGCAAATCTAAGGAGAGGTGGGAGGAAAATGCTGATGAAAGGCTGGGGGAAGAGAGAGCAAAATGAAACAGAGTGGAGTCTCAGCAAATTTCCATAATGTAACACTGATGAAGCCCTTTATGATTTTAGACAATGACTCTCAGAAATGTTCTCTTGCAGGAAGTTTGCATACTCATATTTTAATGTCTCTGAACACTTTCTCAGCCTCAGTAGAAGAGGAATCCTTTTGCTAGTGCTGTGTGCTCTAAATCTGGGCTACCTCTGTGCATCATCGGGTTCCACGGAGCAAGATCAGTAAGATCTGTTCTGGAGGGACTGGCATATCAAATCCATGTCCATGCTGCCTCCAGAGAGTGTGACAGCACTGCACTGAAACCACTCTTCAGGAGAAGCAAAGTTGAAAATATGCTATGTCCTGCCAAAGCAATGGAGATGTTGCTTGCATGGTGCTTTGTGGGACCTGGACACAGGTTTATTCTTATCCAGAGCCAGACAGAAGCCTGAGCTGATTCTGCCTGAGTGTTGGATGTAAAATACCATGGAAAGTAATGGCATTCTGGGCTACCTGAAGCAAAACCAAATCCACAAGTCAGTATGGCCTTAAATGCTTCCAGAAATCGCAGCCTGCAGCTACCTCAAGTCCAGACTCGAGCACCGACCCAGTGTGCAAACAAACAGTATGTATTATTGCTATTTATGTACCACTAGTTGTTTACCTGACTCTGTGCTGTCAAACTAGCTATTGTGCATTTTTTCAGACTGGATGTTTAGCTGCAACATTTCCTAAGATAAATCTATGCAACTACAAATAACAAAAAGTTTATAGTTGTCCCTGAATGAATTTTTGAATGGAATACACCACCATTCAATACCAGTGTCAAAAAAAGGACTGCCAGAGAAATCACCTTACAGCAGAGAGGAAGCTTTTGAGCTCCACAGAGTGATTTCACCAGACTTTTCCATCTGAAGCACATTTTGTTGTGCAGTTGATTTGCACGGAATAAATCCATCTCAGTCACTTCAGGAGGACTTGTAGTCTAGTCTCTCCGTGCCCTATGAAATGACAAGAAATAATTTCTGATCTCTGCAGGACCTCTGCTGCAGACTTCAGGGGGAGGACTTGCCAGCGGATTCCCCTCAAAGTTGCATGAACAATAATTGTATCCCCAATCTAGGTTCACCAGCTCCCCAAAGCTTGCTGGAAGGGATTGTAGATGGTTGTTTCCCAGCCAAAGTGTGTGCAGATTCCTTAAAAGACAGACATCCTCGGGCAGACTCTCCAGTGAGTTGAAGAGCAATAGCAATATTTCCAGTTTCTCCAGATGACGAATGCTGGAGGGGATTGTACCTATTTTGTTGTCGCTCACATCCAGAAAGGTGAGGCTCCTCAGCTGGCAGAGGGGTGCAGGCAGTTCAGTGAGGCTGTTGTTGGCCAGGTGGAGGCTGTGCAGCCTTTGAAGTGCCCCCATTTCTGGGGGCAGTGAGGTCAGGCTGTTGTTGCTCAGAGTGAGCCTCTCCAAGTGACTCAAAGTGCCAATTTCAGCAGGTATTGTCTTCAAGTTGTTGGAGTCTATGTAGAGGCAGGTTAGGTTCCTGAGGTGGCTGATCTCTCGGGGCAGCAGCTCCATCCGGTACCTCAGGCAGCTCTCTCGTTCTGGGCTCATCTCCAGGACCTGCAGCTGGTCCAAGCCAAAGATCTGCACGGGAACAGCCACCAGCTCTCTGCCTGAGATCTTGAGTTTTTTCTTCCCCTCATAATTCGGATCACGCTCTGTAAGGTACCTCCAGAGTGTATCGGGACCTTTAGAGGCACATCCAAAAGAGGTGGCTACATCCATTGTCCCACTAGAACCGTGGCTGGCTGAACTGAGACAGTCAGTGACAATTTGTTGCACACTCCACGGGCAAACTCTGAGGTTCTTGGTGGATCGAGGCTCTCTGCCAGGAATGTTACCAACACACATGCAGAGCGTTTGGGTTGCTCAGATACATCCCACTGAGTAAACATTTGGTGTTCTCACCTGATCAGGTGTTTCCTTTCCAGCTCTGCAGTGTACACAAAACCCAGCTCCCAGGCAATGATATTGCCTCTCAGAGATGACTCCCGTGAGCTGGTGGCAAATATCTGTCAGTGTAGAAAGTGAAACAGCAGCCCTTTGCCTGTGCTTTTCACCAGATTGTTTCAAATCCTTGTTTGTGTGTAGCTCTTTCCTTCTGGGAGCACCTAGGGTGTCATTGTCTCAGGAATTTACATTGGTCAGTCCCAGGGGATTGCAATGGAAGCAGCAAGGCTGGGTGGATAAAGCAAATGGTAAATGGGACAAGATAAAACACGCAGCAAAAAGGCCAAGAAGAAGACAGAATCATACTGGTGGCTTGGGAGCTGGGAACCATGAACAGGTCCTGTCCTCAGGTGAGTCTGTGCTTTTAACATTCAGCAAACACAATAAAGAATCAATTTTGAAATATGGAAATCCTGGTCCCTCCTGCAGATCGTGCGAACCCCTGCACTGTAGAGATACCATCTTTCTTTTAGTGCACTTGCTCTGGCATATTTAAAGGCAAATGTTTGTTCCTCACCGATATAGCTTTTGTAGGAGAGAAGAAAAATGCCAGGTTTATACCAAGCCACTCAGCACAGCGTGTGATGTAGAGAGCAGGACATTTTCCTGGAAGGAGAAAATTGTGGGTTTGAAGCCTCAGGCTAAGCAAGCCTTCTTTTACTTCATCCTCTAATCCTTAAGGCTTTCAGTTATAAAATGCTTAGGACAAGCATTTCAAATGCTTTTCAAGGAGAGAGGTCTCCACAGCATCCCACAGTCTATTAAACGTGGAAGACAATGTGTTAGAATCATAGAATCATAGAATCATAGAATGATAAGGGTTGGAAAGGACCTTGAAGATCACCTAGTTCCAACCCTCCTGCCATAAGCAGGGACACCTTCCACTAGACCAGGTTGCTCAGAGCTCCATCCGTCCTGACCTTGAACACTGCCATGGAGGGGGCATCCACAGCTTCTCTGGGCAACCTGTTCCAATGTTTCACCAGCCTCATGGTGAAGAATTTCTTCCTAATATCTGATCTAAATATAAATCTGCCCTCTTTTAGTTTAGAGCCGTTCCCCCTTGTCCTATTACTACACACCCTTGTGAAAAGTCCCTCTCCATCCTTCCTGTAGGCCCCCTTCAGGTACTGGAAAGCTGTTCTAAGGTCACCCCGGAGCCTTCTCTTCTCCAGAGAGGTAGGGTCTAAGCAGGTCTGCCAGGTCAGGTCTTTTGAAAGGGGAGCATGTCAGCTTTGCTTTCCCACCCTGCTCAGTTCTGATATCCTCAGCCCAGGATTGTCCGGAGACCAGCACCAGGGGAGCGCGTGGCCACATAGATGAGTGATGAGTGCTGGAAACTCCCTATCTAGACAATGCTGATGTGGATTTTGGGATTCTTGTTCAATCCTCTGAACTTACACTTTAGGCTTTGCTGGTTTTTTGTTGTGTGTCACCCTGAAATACAAATTTTCAGAGCTGTTATGTATTGACTGTTACCCTTGACTTGGATTCGGAGTGCTAATACCATAACCCTATTGAAACTAAGACCTGAATTTTCCTCCAGATTAATTTTCAGATTCCTAATACTCAGAATTGTTGTGAGGTTGCTTTGGCATTATAGGCTCCTGAGATATTGGTGGCTGGAGACAGACCTGCTGGTCTTCGTGATAGGAACTGCACATCTATTGAGCTAGGGCTATCACAGTTGAGTACTCAACAGCATGAGCAGATCCTGGGGTCACTAAAACTAGTTACTCCTGTTCTTTAGGATCACCATTAATGTCAACGGGATCTGAAGGTAGCTGTGCTAGCTTCATCAAGGAAGGGTGGACATTTTACACCAAAAAGATACAGGGGAACTCAAGAAAGTCTAATAGTTGTTCATAAGTAAGAACGGATAAAATAGCTTGGAAATATAGGTACATCAGAGATGAATACAGCAGCCAAGGAAAAGTAAGATTTTTGATTTGCAAGGGAAAACTGCTTACCAGCAATGACAGACCTCACAATTAACCATAAAAATAAGACTCGAAGTTAAACTCAGCACCATCAAGAAAGTGCTGAAGAATTTATTGCAGTGAGAGTCATTTCAGACTTGGATGAAAGCCATGTCCCACATTACTAAGGGGAAAAATGTGTTTCTGAGAACACATTGTCAAATACATCTGTCCTGTGAAATAAACTGAATTGCTGTGTGTGCTGCATTCTGCTTAAACAGGCTTACCTCTTCAAATCAAAACCTGAGCCTTTCAGACAACATGTTGTGCTGAGTCAAAGCCATGGTCAGCGAGGGAGGTTTTTGGGATTTTGGATATTGTTGTCCTGTTGCACTTTTTCACACTTGGAGTTTGGCTCTGGGTTTTTCTTTACCAAGGTGTCAGGTTCTTTTCTGCTCCATGTTGCAGGACATCCTTCTTCCTGACACTGATCACTGGCTCATCGGGAATGTCAGAATGTGATTAATGTCCCTGTGTCAAATCATTCCCTTGTGCATTCTGCATAAGGTTCATGATCCAAAATGCAAAATTACAAGAAAAACCCCCTATTTTCAACACACAATCCCTTTAGAGACCCAGCAGGATATTCTCATTCTCAGTTCAGACAAACACCAATAAGAATATTGCCAGCATCAATACTCTTGAGTCAAGCTACGCAAGGTATTCAGAAGTTAGCCCTTACACTGAAAATCTGCTTTGTAAAGCAACTCAGAAAACCAGTTGCAAGTTCATCATGTGTTCATGCTTTTCTAATCAGTTGTTTCCATTTCACAAGCCAGAAGACAAAAATCTACATTTGTGACTTCCAAGTTAAATCCAGATTGATGAAGCTGAGCAGGCTTTCTTGTCTTAATTCAGCTTCACCATTTGCAAAGGTGTTGAAAGGAAAGTCCAGACTCTGATGGACCCTTATTACCTTAAGGACTTCAGACAGGTGCTGAAATTCATAGAATCATAGAATAGTTTGTATTGGAAGGGACCTTAAAGATCACCTAGTTCCAACCCCCCTGCCATGGGCAGTGACACCTTCCACTAGACCAGGTTGCTCAGAGCTCTATCGAATCTGGCCTTGAACACTTCCAGGGAGGGGGCATCCACAACTTCTCTGGGCAACCTGTTCCAGTGCCTCACCGCCCCCATAGTGAAGAATTTCTTTCTTATATCTTAAAATAAATCCACCCTTGTTTAGTTTAAAGCTATGACGCCTTGTCCTATCACTATGCACCCTCATAAAAAGTCCCTCTCCAGCTTTCTCATAGGTGCTTTTAAATACTGAAAGGCCACCATAAGGCCTCCCTGAAGCCTCTCTTCTCAAGGCTGAACAGCCCCAATTCTTTCAGCCTTTCCTCATAGCAGAGGTGTTCCAGCCCTCGGATCATTTTTGTGGCCTCCTCTGGACCTACTCAAACAGCTCCATGTCTTTCCTGTGCTGAGGGCTCCAGAGCTGGATGCAGGACTGTGGGTGAGGTCTCACCAGAGTGACGTAGATGGGCAGAATCACCTCCTTCACCCTGCTGGCGACGCTGCTTTTGGTGCAGCCTAGGACATGGTTGGCCTTCTGGGCTGTGAGTGCACATTGTGGGGTCACGTTGAGTTTCTCATCAACAACACTCCCAAGTCCTTTTCGTCAGGGCTGCTCTTAATCCATTCCCGCTCAGGCTGTATTTGTGCTTTGAGTTGTCCTGACTCATGTGCAGGACATTGCACTTGCCCTTGTTGAACTTCAAGAGACTTACACGGGCCCACCTCTCAAGCCTGTAGAGGTCCCTCTGGATGGCATGCTTTCCCTCCAGTGTGTTGACCATACCACTCAACTTCGTGTCATCTGCAAACTTGCTGAGGGTGCACTAAATCCCACTGTCCATGTTGCCAACAATACATAGCATGTCCCAATACAGACCCCTGAGGAATGCCGTTCATCACTGGTCTCCACATCTCCAAATTGGGATGTAGGAGGCAATTGGATCACTGATGCAGAGATTCTGTCCCCAGCAGCACTGGCTCTGCAGAGACAGCAGCAAGGAGGGACTCTTCGTGGTCTCTGATGGATGCTCACCTCTACACAGGTCTGTAGATCTGGGCCAGAGCCTCACTTCACCCCCAGGCTGGCTATGTCCTTGTGCTGGCCTTCCTCCCCATGCCATGGAGCATCAACCTTAAACCTCAGCAGCACTGGACTCCATCTCATGGAGACTGAAAGACATGGTAGTGGATATTTTTCAGTCTGTGTAGTTACTGTTGAGTTAGTGCAGTATTTCAAGAACATTCTCCGGTTATTCCCTGGCACAGGAACAGTACAGGTTCATCCTCTCCCTCTGTGTTTTCTGGCTGCTGGTCACATAGCACTCAAGGTCTCATCATCCGTAATACATATATCCCCACAGCAACTCAATGGGAAAGTCAGTAATGGTGGAAGACAAAGACAGTTACCAAAAGATCTTTTTTCCGTGAAACCCTAGGTAATGTATGCAACACAGCCCCGAGCACTTCTGCTGACTAATTTAGGATGAACTGAATCACCGTTCAGGCTCTGCAGCTCACATTGGAGCCACCAAAGTGCACGTGCCATGGCCTGATGCTGAATCGCACTGTGAGAGACTGAACATGGGATTCAGGTACCTAGACATAAGCATCTTACATCATTTGATGTGATATATAATCTCACCCAGGGTCACCCACTGCAGATTTGGACAGACTCCTCTAGGTCCTACGTCATCCCCTGACAATGTCTCTGGCACCCAAGAAGTCGGATGGTAGTACCCAGCTGTGCCTAGGCATCAAGCCCTGCTCCAGAACCTGCTAAAATGCAATCTATAGCAGGGCAGAGCTTGGCCAGTTTCCACGTTAAAAGACTGACCCATCAGCAAACTCTACTTTCTTTTTTATCATTTTATAATTTTGATTTTTTTTTCAGTTGTCCGGAATGTAAAAGCTGTGCTCAGCTCTAAGCCAGTTTTGTGGTCAGAGCAGAGAGCCTGGGCTTAGCTGCTACAGTTTTTTTATTGTTTCTTTGGAAAAAAGCACACCCATTTGGTTTAGTCCTGAACAGAGTAGTCTTGCTTTGATCACACATCTCCAAATAAACATGTATAACAGTGTTCAGCCTTACACAGTTTAATTATCCCATATTAACAACAAAAGGTGGTAAAAGGACAGCTCATGAAAACAGTATCACAAGGCTATACTGAGAAGAGCCACTCACAAGTGACAAAAAAGGAAAGTAATCCATTCCCTGCTACAGCTTCCGAGATGAAGCTAATTAAAATCAGTTTAGAAAACAAGTTGCTTAAATAATTTAGCAGAAAAAATATTTTCTTTAAATGATCTTGTTAGTTTGATTTGATTTTTAATTAATTTATTTGACAGGCAAAAATTTTGATGGAGTAATGATCTATTTGCTATAGTTGCAATAATTTACACACTTGATAAAAAAAAAACCCAAAAAACCCACAGTGATGCCATAAAACCAATGTGTCGTTAGCACCTTTTAAATACGTAAATAATACATTGTCTGGCTCTCTAATGCAATTTAAACAGTATATCCTTTCTTACCACAGCGACAGCCAAAAAAATATCCAACAAAAATATCAGCATATTCCTGTGAACAGACTTTAGGGTGATGTACCAACCGCCTTGTTGCAGAGACAGGAACACTGAGATGCAAATAGCGCTTAGGGGAGAGGCCAGCAGCACTGTCTCTGTTCGATCTGCCACCTCCTGCTTGCTTGGTCACCTTGCAAGATGCTGGACAGACAATACACGTCTGGTTGTCACCTTCCAGCATACAGAGTCACCTGCTCAGGCATCTGCATTTTCTGGAGGGCAGCTTCTGACCGTGCCCAAGGCTCTACTTGGAGGTTTACCATCTGCCATCTGGGCAGACCTAATTTGGAAAGTAATCTCAGGCCGCCTTTCCAAAGACTGCAAATGTGCACAAAGAGACTGAGGCAAAAACTTTAGCAGCTTTTGGTGTTTGAGCTTGCAGGGCAGAAATCCTGCAGATACGCCCTCCTTTCTTACCTTCTATTGCAGGTGACTTTTTACACACACTCACATAGGGCTTACTTCTATAAGATGCGGCAGCTGTAGAAGTGTCCCTTTGACGACCTGTACCCAGAGAAACTGGGTGGCTATAAACACAGGGCTTGATCTGGGTCTGCAGCATGTGTCTCATACTCCTCTCCCTAGCAACAGATCATGCTTGGTAAATGACACTTAATTGACTGGAAAGAAAATGAGATTGAAGAAGAAGCAGAGAAATGGCACCCACTGAATTTAGGGCACAGACACAGTCTGGGGTGTCTCCAGGAACAGACTGAACAGACAACCATATACTAAGGAATATGTAGGAGCAAAGGGAATCAGGCTGCGTCTCCTTTTCCGGGCAGAGAAGTTGCAGAGCCCAAGTCTATGCCTAACCCACGCAGACCTTTTAATTGCTATTAAGGATACAGATGCATCTCTCATTCCTAACATGGACTCTTGGCAATGGCTCCAACAGACATTCAAATGAAAAGGTTTATCCGAAAAAACCCTCTAGATCTCCTTCAACTAGATACTACTGCACCATCTCACCCATTGAGGGTTTGACTAGATGACCTTTAAAGGTCCATTCAAACCCAAACTATTCCATGATTCTATGATCTCACAAGTGTGAAATACCCTGACATTTGTTTAACAGAACACCATTATGTATCTACCCTTCGCACGGTGCACTGGAATATACTGAAGTCTATGCCATGCATGGTGCAAGCAGACATACATGATGAGAGACAATCCACAGAGGCTGAGGAGTCACCATCATGACAGGAATTAAATGTCACATTAACATGGCTCAGTTAGCATGTTTGACCTCTGTAAAACCTGCTCATTGCCATCACATTTATTCAAAACAATCTCTCGTGCCATGTTGGGAGGTATATCTTGTGTAAAAATCCTGTTCTGCCTCACCGCTGGAGCAATGGTATCTCACTCAGCCTGGACTAGGAAAAATGGTGCTGATAAAAACAATGTGATCAACCTGCTTTCTGAGTACTGAAATACAGCAAGCTGACCTAAAATGCAGAGCAGTAACAGATATACCACCGACAGTTACTTAAAAGCAGTAAGCTTTTCACTTCATATTTTCACTTTCATTGGTCTTTCTATGGCAAGAAACACAATAAAATAAAATCAAAGAGTTTATTTGCATAGGAAAGAACAAAAATAGCACCACTGAGAGCTACACCCTAAAGACTGTTTAACCCTAGCATATGAACATGTTATTTAATTTCATTTTTCAGTAAAACAGAGGCAAATTTTATCTGCTGCTGGGTGATAAAAATACTCCAAGGCTGGCAAGTAGTTATCTCTGGGCTTTAGCTTTGGGATCTGATTCTGGGGTGCTTATAGACAGCTGTGGCTTCTGCTCAGCTTAGCCAGCTTGGGAGCATCATGCCATATGGTGAATGTGCCAGCAGGGCACGGTGCCTCTTTTCCATCTCCAAAAGACCTGATGAGATTTCCAGACATATTCAGCACTTAGTGCCTGGATCAGGTTCATTACTCCGATCTCTCACTACAAACTGCTTTGTGCAGAAGAGTTTTGAAAATGCAGATGCTTTGCTGGCTGGCACATATGTCCAAGGCCTGAGCACCTCTCAGATATCGACCTTTGTGGGCGAGCATGTCATGGTCAGAGGGTTAAACTCACAAATTACCTACTGTGAAGGTCTTTTCAGATTTCATCCCCTCTTTACTTTCTCTTTGCATTCTCAGGTTGAGTTTGGCAACTAGTTGATAGTGGAAAAGGGACAGTGTCTGACTTTTTGCTTTCGCCCTCAAACACAATTTCCTCAAGATTTCTGAACACTCTTTGCTCTGACCCTTTCAGCAGAGATCAACCTCCTCCTAGACCAGTCTTCAACTTCTCAACTACTCTCTAAAACATGACCTTGCCAAGTTATTGTGATAGTGGATTATCAAAAACAGTGGAGTTGGGTCACACTTGACTTCCTGAGATTTTTAATATCACGGAACTTTCCATGATGCTCTGGCTGATTTTTGGGTGAAGCAGTGGTAGGGAGCTGTGTGTGCCCTGACAATGAACAAGGAATTTGGCATCCCTGAGCTGACAGAGGACAGCATCAAAGCTTTCTGCAGAGGCATTTCCCTGACAGAAGGAAGATAAGCACCAGCTTGTAGAATCAAGCCCTCTGAGTACTGAACTTGCACAGGGAGCAGTGAGGAGGTTTAGATCGTCTTTGTGGTCTCTTCAGGTCTTACTGTGAGATCCCACATGGTCCCATAAAAAGTAGCTTCTATAGGATACAGATCCACTTAAGGGTAGAAGAACGTTAAATTTAACAGGGATCTTCTGGGAAACACACATCGGCTGTTCATAACTGTCTGTCCATTGTAAGTTCAATGTACTGGAGACCTCTTTTCCAGCTTCAGAGTGGCTTTGCTTTCCTCGCCTCCAAGTGGATGACAGATAGCACCAACCATCCTGCAATCAGCCTGTGTCTCACAGTTAATGCCCTGAGCTGCACAATGCAGGATTTGATTTTAATTTCAAGGGTGAAGGGTAAAGCTTTGGAAAGAATTAACCAGATAACAGACAAAAATTTTGGCATCAGAATGGTTTTGCATAAACAGCTACACAATGCATTGATATTACATGCTCTTCAAAAGAGTAAAAGACCTTGTTTTTAATCTTTTAATATGCCCTGATGTTAGAGAAAACAAAAACAAATTCACATATCACATCAAAGATAATAATAATTATTACTATTATAATTCATAAAAATAATCTGCCCGACCGGCAGCCTTTGTTGGCTTTAGAAGGCCTCCCACAAAAGAAACTCTGCTGAAGACATCTGAGAGGTCTTGGCAGACATGATGAATTCAAGTTTTATAAACAAGTCTGGGGATACTTGCTGCATACTAGGGCCCTTTGACATTGGCAGGTCTGGCAGCCAGGCTTGCATAGTAAGCGCACTGAGTAGGATCACACTGTCCATTGGCTCCTGGAGGTCCCTGCGGGCCCATGAGACCAGGCACGCCAGCTTCACCTTGAGGGCCGGGTGGTCCTGGCATCCCATCTTTGGCGTAGCCAGGCTCCCCTGGGACACCTAAAATAAAAACAAAATGCCCTTGGTGAATGACACCCCCAGGGTGCAGTACTCAGCAGTGCAACATCACAGGAGGTGGCTTTGCTGCCAACCTGGATGCAAACATCAGCTTCCACAGTTTAGGGTCTGGCTGGCATGTGTCTACAAGGATGTGGCAAACATATCTCATGTGAATGCAAGATTTCCAACCCCTATGGCATCCTTGGGCTGCACAACTATGCTGTTGCTGGTCTTCCTCTGTCACCAGGTTGTTGAAGTCGTGCAGCTGCACAAGCCAGCTATTAACTTACAGTTATAGAGAGGAGGTGAGGATCGGAAAGCCTGAGGCAAGAGCCAAATTTGGGATATAACTAATATGTACGAAGCATAGTGAACCATTGTTACTTTAAGGCAATGCAGGGCCAGTGTGCCAAATACAGCCCATGGAGTTAGGAAGTCTTCCCTTATTTTCCTTCCTGTTGTGGGTTTGCGCGGCAAGGTTTTGGTAGTGGGGGGAGCTACAGGGGTGGCTTCTGTGAGAAGCTGTGAGAAGCTTTCACCATATCTGATAGAGCCAATGCCAGCCGGCTCTAAGACGGACCCGCTGCTAGCCAATACCAAGCCAATCAGCATAGGTGGTAGCGCCTCTGTGATAACATATCTAAGAAGGGGAAAAACCTGCAGTGAAATGGCAGTCGAGAGAGAGGATTGAGACAATGTGAAAGAAACAACCCTGCAGACACCAAGGGCAGTGAAGAAGGAGGGGGAGGAGGTGCTCAGGTGCCAGAGTAGAGATTTTTCCCCTGCAGCCCGTGATGAAGACCATGGCAGGCTGTCCCCCTGCAGTGAAAGGAGGTCCACAGTGGAGCAGATCTCCACCTGCCCTCCATGGAAGACCCCACACCGGACCAGATGTGTGCCTGAAGGAAGCTGTGACCCCGTGGGGAGCCCACGCTGGAACAGGCTCCTGTCAGGACCCGTGGACCCGTGGAGAGAGACAAGCCCACGCTGCAGCAGGTATGCTGGAAGGACTTGTGACCCTGTGGGGGACCCATGCTGGAGCAGACTGTTAGTGAAGGACTGCACCCCATGGAAGGGACCCATGCTGGGGCAGTTCATGGAGAACTGCAGCCTGTGGGAAGGACCCACGTTGGAGAAGTTTGTGGAGAACTGTCTCCCGTGAGAAGGATCTCACACTGGGGCAGGGAAGAGTGTAAGGGGTCCTCCCCCTGAGGAGGAAGGAGCAGCAGAGACAACGTGTGATGAACTGACCGTAACCCCCATTCCCTGTCCCCCTGCGCCACTCGGGGGAAGGAGGTAGAAAAATTGAGGTGAAGTTGAGCCCAGGAAGAAGGGAGGGGTGGGGGGAAGGTGTTTTAAAATTTAGTTTTATTTCTCATTATCCTACTTGATTTGATTGGTGATAAATCAAAACTTTTCTTTTCTCCCCAAGTTCAATGTCTTTTTTCCATAACAGTAATTGGTGAGTGATCTCTCACTGTCCTTATCTCGACCTCGAGCCTTTCATCATATTTCTTCTCCCCTGTCCAGCTGAGGAGGGCCAGTGAGAGAGTGGTTTTGGCGGGCACCTGGCATTTATCCAGGCTAAACCAAAACACTCCCCCAACAAAGCAGGATGAAGGCAAAAACCAATCAATAGTTCCTAGTTGCAAAGTAGAAACAAAATATATTTGCTGCTGCTTTGTCAGCAAAGGTAAAGCACAAGCTGTATGCCCCAGGCATAGGTGTTGGATATGACCTTTTATAACATCTGAAGCTACCTGGATCTCTGGCTTCAGCTTGGTCACAACAAGATTCTCGTAAGGGCAAATGAGACACTTCACTGTGTATCTAATTACTAAAGCTTCATTTTGGGTTTGTCCCAAAAGTCAGTTAACCTAACTGTTACTGAGATGGATCATTATACCTGTCAATCAGGTTGAGGAAACAAAGGTGGCTAGATATGATGATAGTGATATATTTCTTCCCTTTGGACTGATTTCTACTAAAATTTTGTATGCCGTATTTATGTTATTCTGATTGTCTATCTAGTATCACAGAGACCTGTGTCCTTACAGAGGTTCTGAGTGATGCGTTTTGTGGGATTTTCTGAATAAACACACCTGGAATTCCTGGAGGACCTATTTCTCCTCGCTGGCCAACACCAGTATCTCCTTTCTCACCCTTTGCTCCTCTTTCTCCTGCAGAGACAGAAAGAAAAATAATAAACTGATGAGTATGATCTACAGAAGTAAATACTACCATAGGTCTTCCATCCACACTGAAGTCAATATATTTGCTAAAATTGCTTCCTAATTGTGGCTAGTCCTCTGAGATGAAATGTTAAGTGGAAATGAAGACTCACCCCACTCCAACTCTGGACAAAGTTGTAACACGCCAGCAATTCCTGGTCACATTAACCACCTCTGGTTCAATAGACTGAGGTTGTTTCTAACACATGCATTTTGAGAACCACTTAGAGGCTACTAACAGGAGGAGTGGACACCAAAAGATGGAAGACACGTCCTTTTACAGGACTTCCCAAACACACAAAGTTTCACTCACCTTTGGGACCAACTGGTCCAGATGGCCCTTCAGACCCAGTCTGTCCAGGCCGTCCAGGCTCTCCAGGAGGTCCAGTTCTTCCTGGGAGTCCTTCCTTCCCAGGGGGACCAGGAGGTCCTGGTCTGCCATGGGATGCTTTTACATGTGTAGGCTGTATCTGAGCCAGGAGATAGGCTAACTTTGCTGTGAAGAGAAGAAGATGAGTTTGTTAGGCTAGAACATCAATGCTCTAAGACATGGAAAGCCAGAACCAGTGGCCCAGTAAAGTCCAAGTATTGTCACAGATCAATTTTTCAGGGACACCCATTTATTGTCCCTATGCAATCCTTCCCCAAAAGCCATAATGTTGCCTCCATGACCCTCTCCAAATGATTTAAATCTCATTTCTCAGTAACTTTAAACTTCTCCTAAAGTTCAAACCTAATCCTAAACACTTTTCTCATCCTCTGCTCCTTGTTCACCAAGGACAAGGACCAAAGAAATGTCCTTTCCTGTAGCTGTGCAGCTGGTGGATATTTGTCAAACTGGAATCATTACAGCTCAGAAAGAAGAGCCTATTTCCACTCTGCTACACAGAGCGAGATACTACATGGCTTCTCTGTAGGGACGAAGCTTACATTTCTTGTTCCGGGCTGTTACACAGGTGGAGTTAAAACTAGTGTGCCCTCGTCTGTCTGAGAAGTCAGAAACTGTAACTAAGGCAGCTCCCTGCGTCAGCGTATTCTCCAGTTTCCATGCAGGCATATTGCTTGCCACTTCCATATTCAGACCCTGAGCAGCCTAGGGAGCTCTTAAGACAAGCTCGGCATCACAAAAACATCCTACAGAATGGAGGAAGAAGGGTTTTCTATCTTCTCTTTATTGATCCAAACTCTTGAATGCTTTTAGATTGGCATGGAATCTGACATCTGAGAGTGCGTAAATAAAATCCTTCAGATAAATCACTCCATTGCACCTTGACCTTTAGCATGGAGGAAAATGCCTATAGCTGTGTGTCAGCTGCTCCAAGAGCTGCGTGAGAAGAAGAACTACAGCTCTGCACTTCACTGTAGACACAGTCAGCAATGATCTGCAATTCATGTACTTTGAGAGAAACAGCAGGTCACATCTACCCCACAGCTTCTTCTCATACTGATGGGTGTGGAACGTAACAGCCAGCAATCCATAACATATATTCTCCAGCTAGGACATCAAAAGCAGGTTTAGACATTCCTTTTATGGGCTCTTACTCTGTTTACTTTCCATTCCAAGGCCTCAAATTTATCTGTTTGTATTTGTATTTTCTCTTGTCTTACCATCTCAGCCCGGGCATCTGCAAGAACGAGCCTACAGCAATGCTGTTTTGGTAGCAAAAAGCCATGACATGATTAGCACAGGCAATGACCTTGGGTTGAAGAAGGGAGAAAGCCTTTGTTTTGTTGCTGGAAACATCAAGCTTGGGGAACAGGGCAGGGCTCTGAGCAACCTGATCTAGTTAGTGGTGTCCCTGCTCACTGCGGGGGGGTTGGACTAGACGACCTCTAGGGGTCCCTTCCAACCCAAAACTTTCTATGATTCTATGATTCTATGATTTCATTTTACACACTCCTCTTTCCAGACAGACTTGTTGCAACATTGCTTTCCATAAGCAGGAGAGGTTCAGGTGCCTGTTACTTCACCACAGTTATGGAAAGTTATCTTTCATAGTCTCAGATATAGGTACTGGCTTCCCAGAGCTGATTACTTACTGTCTAGCTGCTTGGCTAACTCTTCTTGGATGAGCCTTCTCAAAGTCTCTAGAGATGGGGATTCCCCCTAGAAAGTAATAATCACAAGTAATAACAAGACATAATAATCACAGCCAGGCAATGTGCAAATGAAACCCTCCACAAAGGGTTTAGTGGGCTGCATTTTGTTGCCTCTTGCATACATAGGGCTGCAGGGACTGCCTGAAAGAAGAATGTAAAGGGACTCAAAACATCCACAGTTCCCAACCTGCTGCCAAGCCACGGGCCAAATGGCATAAGCAGGGAGCCTGGTCAGAGGACATAGTGGATACTCTGTCCCTGTCTGCTTCCTAGAGAAAATCTCCCTCCTATACACTCATACGAGAGGCAGTAGAAGTCGAATCAGGAGACATCCTCTGCCCTACTAGATTATAGTGGAAAGCCTACCTCCTTTCTCAGCATTGCACATTTCCTTGCAGAGAGAAGCATGTGTGCCCTCAGGCTAGTTAAGATGGGTATCTAGACTTGCTACAAACACTCATACTGGATGCATCGCCTGCCAACAGGCCTTATCTCAGGGAACAGAAGCCAGTATATGTATATGATACCCATTGTTCCAAACAAGTACAAGGTTCTGCCTGATTTGAGGCTGTTGAAGGGAGACAGAGGATGTGGATGCCTGGGCTTAGTACCCTACCCAAACTCCAAGAGACAGTATCCTTCATCCCCTCTCTCAGCTCTTTTGTTCGATGTTGCTGTTAAACACCTACAATAGCTGTCAAAACTCAAAGTTAAGTGAACAACAACTCTGGACAATGCAACTGAAAAAATGATGAAAGCATTTTTGGTAGGTTGGAGGAGAATTTTTTAGGTTGTGGCTTTCCAAGAAAATAAAAAATATGGGTTTAGGGTAACCAGACTCTTGTCTTTGCATAACTCAAAAGAAAAAAATGTAGGTATATTTAAAAAAAACACCATTCTGAACCAACAAGATCATATGTTTTCCTTTGTAAATCATAAAGTGAGCTGTTTCACTTAAAATACATCTTTCATTTTTTGGATAAAATTACTCTTTGAATTTATACAAATTTTGAAAATACTTTCGGTCCACCTAAAGACAGCATTCTTCAGTGTGTGAGCTATTGCATGGAAGTGTTGCTTTTCCCTCACTCCTATCTTTTTAACATACAAGGATTCAGTCTGTCCCCTCCGTGTTTATAAAAACCTCATGAGGTCTTCTGAATCAGAAGTTAGTCTCCATTAAGAAATGTTGATTTTACTGAATAACAGAGACATTTCAATTTTAACCAATAGCATTGCTGCTAAGTACAGAATTGGTCTATTTGCTGCCTTCTTTCCAACACAAATTTTGTATGAGAAAAAGCTGTGTTTGTTGGTGACAAGAGAAACAATTTTGTTGTTAAGTGCTAACCATTTGTGATGGCTCTTAATGAATATCCTAGTGATTAAACATGATTGTGGAACATACCTTAAAGGACTACAATTTATCTTTTCCAAATTTTAACCATATTAGTAGCATTAAGCCTTCATAATCATCATTGGATTTTATCAAATGTCTATGTTGTTGAGACAGACAAAGAAATGTTTTGTCTAAAATTTGCCCAGCTTTTACATCAGAGATTATTTCACTGTTTATTCCCCTCTGAGGTAATCTCGAATTCATCCTCAGGATGGGCATAGCGGCTTCACCAGCGCCAGTTATTCTCCTCATTCTTCTACATACATTACCCTCAGGCATTCTCAGTAGTGAGATTGTTTCCCCTTAGGGGTAAAAAAAAAAAAAAAAAAAAAAAAAAAGAA
>Ga0065711_1035861_pt1 | contig 21734 bp, 15 predicted proteins | sample Hoacrofraction12_FD_59098 | JGI IMG/M metagenome (GOLD analysis project Ga0065711, IMG submission 59098) | Hoatzin crop microbial communities from Cojedes, Venezuela - Epithelial fraction 12 v2 (version 2) | ecosystem: Host-associated > Birds > Digestive system > Esophagus > Crop | place... | reverse complement strand
GACCCGCCTGGACGGGGTCCTGTGCGGCCTGCTGTAGGTGACCCTGCTTCGGCAGGAGGGTTGGACTAGATGACCCACAGAGGTCCCTTCCAACCCCTACTATTCTGTGATTCTGTGATTCTGTGATTTATACCTTTATATTTCATCTTATTCATAAATTAATTTCATAAAAAATGTTATTGTAAATATCCAAAGCATTTACAGGCTACCTTGGTATCTCAGTGTCTCACAAAATATTTTGTGGCTTACCCAACCCATATACAAATTATTTGCAGGAGTTATTTCATTCATTCACTGCAGAAAATTAGGGTGAAATAAAGAAGTCTTTAACAGCACATTTCAGCATATGCAATGATTTAAGACAAGAAATGGGGAATGTCATATCAACTGAGTCCATAGAGGAATGTGGAAAGGCAAAATGCTGTTAACCTAGTTACAGTTTGGGGTAGACACTTATATGCATTATAATATTTCCTCATAGGTATATAAAATAGCTATGACTCAGAACTCTCCCAAAGCTACACAAGATCTTGTCCTTCCAGACTTACTGCACCAACTGTATGCTAATAATATTTACTGAGGAAAATTTCTAGATACTATATTGTGCATAAAGATAATGAAATTTAGTAGATTTATAGTGTCCTGCACTCTGTGTATTACAATGCCCTGACATACAGAAAACAATACTTTTAACAAATTCCTCACCAATGTCTAGGATTAAGTGAGGTAACTCTGTCAGGGACATCCTTAGACCTTTAGCAGAATGGGGAGAGGTTGCACGTCTGAAAAAAACCCTATGCGTTGGAAATTGACTTGTGCCTTCTGAAAATTTGTTCAACGTAGAGAGCACAGACGATCGGTGCACAGACAGTCCTCAGAGAAGGTTAGAAACAGCTCTGAGAAAAGTCACAATTCTTGGACCCAGTGGCTGAGCTGCAGGTCTTGTAGGAAAGCAGGAGAATAAATGAAAGACAGTGCAGGAAGGTGCCAACAAGATGTGCCCCTGCACCCACACCAACAAGCCCATGTTCATGGGCAGTGGACGCTGGCTGACGTGGCAGCCAGGGTCTCCTTCTGCCAGTCCCATGGCCATGCTCCTTCATTTAGCCATGTGTCCAATATGTACCTGAAACCCACTCTGTCAAATCCACCTTATGACCTGTTTTTAAAGTGTCTTAGCACCAGGCTCACCACACTACCTACTGCAGAACTTCCAGCAGCTTTGACACACGCAGCCTGTCTGTCAGCGCAGTCTGAACTGAAGCTTGCTGGGATGACAAACTACAGTCCTGTGCATGTTCAGGACATGCTGCACATAGGTGCATTAAAATGAAAGCCCTCGATTTCCAGTTTGTAACAGCAACATCTGTTGGCAGATCATTCACACAGGGGCTCAGAACAGCACCATGGCAGAAGAGAAGATATCTTGCAGTTTTATGCATTAACTTTTCCATGAATCATCTACTGAGCTGTGTAAAATACTGGATTCAAACACACCGGAACTCAGGTTTGGATTTTTTTATATTCCTTAAACTCCAATTTTGTTACTGAAACTCCTACAAGCTTGGCTGAACCAGAAAGCCAGTGAATCTCCTTCACCTTGAGACACACGAGAAGGGGGCTGGTGGACAACTGCTGTGTTCCAGTGCAGCTTCCCTGGAGGCTACAGGGGTTTATCTTGTTCCTCATTAAGCCACAGACGAAAAAAAATCATCCTCCAAAATACACAGGCTCTCAAAACTTCAGAAGTGTGTGCAAGTACATTTTTCACATGCTTTTCCATTTATCACATGCCCATGTCTGTCTGCATCATGTGGCCAGTAACCTCTCTCCCCCAGCATCCACTGTACAATGCTGTCTCCCTCAGCAGTTTCAGGCAGATGCCATTCCTTTAAATGAACCTGCCAGAGAAACATTTCCTCATTCTCTCTACAAATGTAGGCTTCCTCCCCACTACCCAGAATGGGGCAACGTTCAGTTCTGGACCAATGATGATTTTTCTTTACAGATGAAAATGTGGCTGTGTTTAGCATTTTTGTTCCAAACCACATAAAATCAGGAAAAGGAATTCTATAAGCTTGTAGAAGTCATTCCCGTTTCCCAATATTCCCAAGTCCTAAAGAGTCTCTGAATATCAGATTTCAAAATTTTTTCAGTTTTCTGAACATAAGAGTAAATTATTTTGTAAGTTATTTTGCATTTATTCAATTTAATTTGCCCTTCTTTCTGAGGCACATGCTGTCAGTGAGAGGAAATCAGAGTGAGTAAGAGCAGAGTAGGAGGAAGATGGGAACGCCCCAATACAATGTTTCAGTAATACGAGACAAGAGGCATGGGAAATGTGGCTTGCAAAAGAGCAAAGGTGTGGAGAGCTAGAAACCAGTGTGTGTTGCGTCTAGGAGGAGACAGAGGTGAAAGTTGCTGTGTGTACTTGATATAAAGAGAGTAAGGCCCAATGTCTATAGAGTAGTAAAAAAGAAATAAAAAAATATCCTCTGCTCATACCAGAAGGGCCTGTTCGCCTGGGCTTGGCATCTCTGGCACACCCAGAAGTATAAGCAGGGGAGTAAAATCTGGGGGTTTCTTGAAGGTATCAGGGGATAATTCCCAGAATAAAGACAACTCCTTCATATTAAAGATATAATTTTAAATAATGACTGTCAATGAAGCGGTTAAGAGAATCATTGACAAATTGTTTTTTATTTTGAACCTCCGGAAAGACTCCTGGTCACAAAGTTCATGATAACACAGCCAAGAAGCTTAATATCACTTTTTTTTTCTTTTTTCCTAATTATCAGCTGCTTCGATGATGTTTGCAGCATATTCTCTTCACTTCCCTGGAAAACTGTCTATCAAGTGACTTTTTGCCTGTGATCTCCCTGGAATGCTCTCAGGTGTTGGCTCCCTGTCAGCATAACCAAACCAGTTCAATCAAACAGAGGTCTACTGCATTTAAGCCATTTTCTGGCCAGAGTGAGTCAAGGAAAACGCCTATACATAACTTTCTCAATGTACATAAAGAATACATGGTGACACATTTGATGACGTGTCCCTTTTATCGTTCCTCCCAGGGCTTCAGCAGGGCTGGTCTTCATCCAGATAAGTGTTTGGGTAACTGCCTAGGAGAGCCACTATGTGTTTGCGGAATCTGTTGATAAAAGGTCATCCAAAAAGACTCCTAGGCATTGCTGCTTCCTCCTCCATTCACCCATTCATAGACAGCAAAACCTTGCAGCCTGCCAAGTGCTCGCAGAGTCCAGGCTTGCTCACATGATCAGTAAATTGTCTCTCTGGGAAAAGTCCGTGTGCCGTTTAAGAGCTCCTTTCACGGGCTGCAGCACGTGCTTGCAATAATCAAGTGATTCATTGGGACACTGCAAACAGCAATGCTGGCAAACAGATGTCTTTACTTCCACTTTCTTCTGGGTGTTCTTCATGATAACTGGCTCACAAATAGCATGCACAACTTTCACTTTCTTTCAAGGTGTTTGATTTAATTAAAGATGATACAAAAATATTATGTAAAGCAGTATAAAAACTTAATGTTAAGATGCAGCACTGCCTGCTCATTACAGTGCTGTCTCTTTGGTCATGATGATGTATTTGTGTGGGTGCTTACTGAATTAGAAGAAGTCAACTAGAGATTGCCAAAAGAAACATTAAGGGAATAACAGTGCAATGCACTTATGCAAACTAGGCTTATTAGAATTAATCAGTTATGTGTGTATGTAACAAACTGTTTAGAACACCTATACTGTAGTTTTGTTAGCAGCAAAAGTCTTGGACTTTTCTTTTAATCTACAATGAGAAAAGTCACCTGGATGATGTAATCATAGTTTCCAAAGTACAGAAGTGAATGCAATGTAAACAAATCTGATTTTAAAATCTTGTAATATCCTCTTCAAATTTATATCTGTTATAAAATAAACCATGGCAACAGTGTTTATGTGACCATCCTTCTACAAGCAATAGAAATCACTCTGGTGAATAAGATGATACAGAGCGAGTGAGCCAGCACTGGTGGGTTTTCCACTTCTTTTGTGTTAAAATTAAAATCTTCATTTTTCAACTCCCATGCAGATCAACCAAAAGCAAGGTGCTTAATTTGCTCATTTTTTATTGGTGAATTTCACTTGCTGCTTCTACCTATTAAGCACATCTATTCCCAGATCACGTAATATTCAAAAAAACAGTTTTAATGAAAGTTATCAAGGGCTTCGAATGAAAGTGTGCAGTATGAGGCTTTAAATAATTATGAGAATAAGAAAGATGAGTTCTTAACCTCTCTGTCTCTATGCTTTTGGTAGCACCAGGTTTGCAAATTTAACTCTTAATAGTTCAGTCAAAGACATGCATGAATGTATTTGAGAAAATTGGGCTGGTGAATAATAGATGAAATATTATCAGCTTACTGTTAAAGTCTGTACTTCACATTTCTCAGTCACTGATATTTTACTACAGGCTATGTAATTCGTTTTGATCTAAACTTTATCCCAAAACACTAATCTACAATATGAGTTTTTATTATCAAGGTAACTTCCATATCAGCTTAAGGAAGAGCATCATACAAGTCAATAGCTAAAACCTAGTTTTACTGAAGTCAACAGCAAAACTTGAATTGATTTTCATAACACTGCATTTCATTTTTGTGGCTTTGACAAAAAACATAGAGAAAGAGAGAGGGAAAGAGAGAGGGAACGAGAGAGAAGGAGGTGGTTATTAAAAAAAAAGTAAATGAAATTTATTTCATCCTATTCTATTTTGGCGGAAGAAAAGGCAGGGAACTAATAATGAGGAAACATGTTTGTCTTCTACCACCCAGCAAATTTTTCCTTTGAACAGACACTATTAAAGAGAAATAGAAGATTAGAAAAGGAAATTGCATTTAGATCAGAGGCAATTAAGTCATGTTCATTGAAATGGTCACTGAGCAGCAACTGGGGCACAGAACAATGTCCTTCAAGAGCTGGACATCAATATATGAAGCCACGGTCAAAGCAGCTGCAGGGAAACAAGCTCATCGAAAGAGCCTATGTTGACAAGTAAGGCTAACTACTTTTCCCCTGTTTATTGGACTATGGCTGCTGGGAAATTGATTGTGCTAGTCTTCGCTGAGAGTTGAAAAAAAAATCCATATAGAGCATTCTGCCTTGAACACGATGATGTTACAGGATATGCCTTTCATCTGTGAATGAGTTAATGCATAAAGAACACCATTTCCCAGGAAAGTGTAAAGGCCACCACTGAACCATATGCACAAGATTTCACTCACAGAAAACCTTCAAAATATTATGTAATACCACACTGCAGGAGAAGCCACAGCATGCTTTTGTGTAAAACACTGTCATGACTGTTTCATGATGTTTAGGCTACATTCATCACGTGTTTGCATTTCTAGTTCCAAGGGCCAAACACTTTTAACATTTGTGCTTGTTTTTCTGACGTTGCTTTCTGTACCATGACCCAAATTTGTTTTGCAGTCGCCTACCCCTAAATAGTTTACTAGAAAACAGTTAATGGATAATGCTTTGTACAAGCCTTATGAACAGAGCAGAAAGCATGAAGCAGTCACCAGCTGGAATGCGGTGACCCAGACAGAGCTCCTGCATAAAAAGGCAGCTGTGCAGGTCTCCGGCTGCAGGGAGTGCCTGAGCCTGTCACTGGTACTGGAGGACAGCAGACAGAACACCTGTGTGCGCTGTGACCAGGGGGATGATCTGCTCAACCTGGAGACAGAGTTCAAAGAGGAGGTAGAAAGGCTAAGGAGCATCAGGGAGTGCGAGAAGGAAGTAGACTTGTAGAGCCATGCCCTGCAATCCCTGAGACAAACACAGAGGATGGATGCTCCAGGAGAAGCAGAAGATCCCCTGCCCTCTCGCTACCAGGCAGAAGGAGAGGACCTGAGAGACAGGGGGGAACAGAAACGGGTCCCTGCTTGGGGAGGCAGGTGAATCCCCTCCCAGCCTCCCTCTCCACCCCAGGTGCCCTTACACAATAGGTATGAGGGTCTGGAACCGGAGGGCCGGGCAAATGACAAGGCAGATGAAGGCCCATGCACGGGGTTGCCCAGAGCTAGACAGTCAGCCCCACACATCACGACTGCCTCCATGAAGGAAAAAAGAAGGGTAATTGTCATAGGTGACTCCTTTCTGAGGGGAACAGAGGGCCCGATGTGCCGACCGGACCCATCTCACAGGGAGGTTTGCTGCCTCACTGGGGCCCAGGTGAGAGATATAGCTAGAAAACTCCCTGGTCTGGTGTGGCCCTCTGACTATCACCCACTCTTAGTTGTTCAGGTTGGCAGTGACGAGATTAGGGACAAAAGCACATGGGCAGTCAAAAGGGACTTCAGGGCTCTGGGGGGACAAGATAACAGATCAGGAACACAAGTAGCGTTCTCCTCTGTCCCTCCAGTTGCAAGGGAAGATGAGGGAAGAAACAGGAGGAGTCAACAGATTAATACCTGGCTCCAAGCCTGGTGTCATAGGCAAAATTTGGGGTTCTTTGATCGTGGGTCAGTTTACATGGCACCAGGCCTGCTGGCAACAGGTGGGGTACACCAGTCACAAACGGGGAAGAGGATCCTAGCTCAGGAGTTAGCAGGGCTCATTGACAGGGCTTTAAACTAGATTTGAAAAGGGAAGGGGATAAAACCAGGCTAGCTAGTGAGCAGCCTGGGAGTGGCAAATCAGCTGTTAGTGGACAGTGTGCTAGTGAGGACCTTTGCTCTGTTGTGTCAGTGAGGGTACGGAACAGGGAGCTGCACAGCAGCAACTGTGCAGCTTCAGTGGGGGCTCAGCTCAAATGCCTTTATGCAAATGCACATAGCACTGGGAATAAACAAGAGGAGCTCGAGGTGTGCGCACATTTGCAGGGTTGTGATATCATCATCATCACAGTGACGTGGTGGGACAGCTCCTATGACTGGAGTATTGGGGTGGTGGGACTGCTCCTATGACTGGAGTATTGGGATGGGAGGATACAGGCTCTTCAGGAAAGACAGGTAGGGGATACGAGGAGGAGGTGTCACCCTCTATGTCAAAGATCAGCTGCAGTGCATGGAGGTCCACCTGGGACTGGATGAGGAGCCCACAGAGAGCTTATGGGTCAAGATTCAAGGCAGGGCAGGGACAGTCGACATTACAGTGGGAGTCTGCTACAGGCCACCTGACCAGGACGAACGAGCGGCTGAGGCCCTCTATAGGTAGATAGGAGAAGCCTCACGTTGAAAAGCCCTGGTCCTCATGGGGGACTTCAACCACCCCGACATCTGTTGGAAGGACAACACAGCAGGGCACAAGCAATCCAGGAGGTTCCTGGGGTGTGTTGATAACAACTTCCTCCTCCAAGTGATAGAGGAGCCCACGAGGAGAGGTGGGATGCTGGACCTTGGTCTCACCATCAAGGAGGGGCTGGTGGGGAATGTGAAAGTCAAGGGCAACCTTGGCTGCAGTGCCCATAAATGGTGGAGTTTAAGATCCTTAGGGTGTGCAGCAAGCTCTCTACCCTGGACTTCAGGAGAGTAGACTTTGGCCTCCTCAGGGATCTGCTTGGTAGAATACCATGGGATAAAGCCCTGGAGGGAAGAGGGACCCAAGAAATCTGGTCAGTATTCAAGGATCACCTCCTCCAAGCTCAGGAGCAATGCATCCCGACCAAGAGGAATGTCAGGCAGAAATGCCAGGAGGCCTACATGGATGAACAAGGAGCTCCTGGCCAAATTCAAGTAGAGAAAGGAGGACTACAGAGGATGGAAACAAGGACAGGTAGCTTGGGAGGAATGCAGAGAAATTGTCCGAGTAGCCAGGGAGCAAGTTAGGAAAGCTAAAGCCCTGACAGAATTAAATCTGGCCAGGGATGTCAAAGGGAGCAAGAAAGCCTTCTATAGGTATGTCAGTGATAGAAGGAAGACTAGGGAAAATGTGGTCCCTCTCTGCAAGGAAGCTGGAGACCTGGTTACCCGGGACGTGGAGAAAGCTGAGGTGCTTAACGACTCTTTAGTCTCAGTCTTCAACAGCAAGTGCTCTAGCCACACCACCCAAGTTGCAGAAGGCAAAGGCAGGGACTGGGAGAATGAGGAATTGCCCACTGGAGGAGAAGACTAAGTTTGAGACTGCCTAAGGAACCTGAAGGTGCACAAGTCCATGGGTCCTGATGAGATGCATCCACGGGTCCTGAGGGAACCGGCAGATGAAGTTGCCAAACCACTCTCCATCACATTTGAGAGGTCGTGGCGGTCTGGGGAGATCCCCACTCACTGCAGAAGGGGCAACATCACCCCATTTTTAAAAAGGGGAAAAAGGAAGACCCAGGGAACTACAGGCCAGTCAGTCTCACCTCTGTGCCTGGCAAGATGATGGAGTAGATCCTTCTCGAAACCATGCTAAGGCACATGGATAACAAGGAGGTGATTGGGGACAGCCAACGTGACTTCACCAAGGGCAAATTGTGCCCAACTAACTTGGTAGCCTTCTATAACGGGGTTACAGCATTGGTGGACAAAGGGTGGGCAACTGATATCATCTACCTAGACTTGTGCAAGGCATTTGACACTGTCCTGCATGATGTCCTTGTCGGTAAATTGGAAGGACATGGATTTGACAGACGGACCACTCGTTGGATAAGGAACTGGCTCAATGGATGCACTCAAAGAGTTGCAGTCAATGGCTCGATGTCCACGTGTAGACCAGTCATGAGTGGTGTGCCTTTGGGGTCGGTACTGGGGTCGGTGCTGTTCTATATCTTTGTCGGCAACATGGACAGTGGGACTGAGTGCACCCTCAGCAAGTTTGCCAATGACACCAAGCTGTGTGGTGTGGTTGGTACACTGAAGGGAAGGGATGCCATTCAGCATGACCTTGACAGGCTGGAGAGCTGGGCCTGCATGAACCGCATGAAGTTGAACAAGGCCAAGTGCAAGGTCCTGCAGGTGGGTCAGGACAATCCAAAACACAAGTACAGGCTGGGCAGAGAGTGGCTTGAGAGCAGCTCCGAGGAGAAGGACTTGGGGGTACTGGTGGATGAGAAGCTCAACATGAGCTGGCAATGTGTTCTTGCAGCCCAGAAAGCCAACCATATCCTGGGCTGCATCAAGCGAAGTGTGGTCAGCAGGTGGAGGGAGGTGCTTCTGCCCCTTTACTCTGGTCTTGTGAGACCCCACCTGGAGTACTGTGTCCAGCTCTGGAACCCCCAACACAAGAAGGACATGGATGTGTTGGAGCAGGTCCAGAGGAGGGCCGCGCAGATGATCAGAGGGCTGGAATACCTCTCCTATGAGGACAGGTTAAGAGAGTTGGGGCTGTTCAGCCCGGAGAAGAGAAGGCTCTGGGGTGACCTTCTAGCAGCCTTCCAGTATCTGAAGGGGGCCTACAGGAAGGATGGAGAGGGACTTTTCACAAGGGTGTGTAATGATAGGACAAGGGGGAATGGCTTTAAAGTATTTAAAGATAGTTTAGATTTAGATTAAATGTTAGGAAGAAATTCTTCACCTTGAGGGTGATGAAACACTGGAACAGGATGCCCAGAGAAGTTGTGGATGTCCCCTCCCTGGCAGTGTTTAAGGCCAGGTTGGATGGAGCTCTGAGCAAACTGGTCTAGTGGAGAATGTCCCTGCTCATGGCAGGGGAGTTGGAACCGGATGATCTTTAAGGTCCCTTCCAACCCTTATCATTCTGTGATTCTATGATTCTATGATACAGAACCAGTCCAATGAGGTAGTGAGGTGGAGGAAGAAGCTTAAACTTCCTACCATGCTTTTCTTGAAGCAACATTAAACTAATGTATTATTGTTATGTTATGTTATGTCATATTATGTTTGTTATGCATTATTATTAATGAAATATCATAAAATATCAGTTATATCAGAAAATATTGTTAATGCAAATACAAGATCTTGTTAATTACTTTTGGTACATTTACTCCTCAGTCACAAAAAGAAATGTAAACATATAGAAATTACAGTCCCAAGGTAACCAAGGTAACATGCCTGATAACATACTTGCAGCATTTCTGTGCTTGAATATTTGCTGGAAAATCTGCCTGAGTCAGAGACTGCTATTTCCTCATGTACCCACCATTTCAAATTTTATACTTACTAGGAAAAATATGTGCAGAAAAACACAGCTTTTAAAAACTTTCCCAGGAAGTCTATGACCCTGCAGTCCCAGCCCTCATTTTCTGCTTTTATCCTGAGTTGCTAAACAGGGTAGAGGGATCTCGCAAGAAAGAAATGCATTAGGGCTTTCTGTAGAGATTTGCTCTCATGAGACTGCAGGCATAGAAAGCTACTCATACAGACTGGTTGCCCGGAAGATCTCATAACAGTAGAAGTAAGAACCTCTAAGACGAATTAAGTATAGTGTAGTGAAGATGGCCTTGATCATAGATGATGAAATGCCCAACTCGTAAACATGAATTTCAGCCTCTGTTACTTGTACATCATCATTAGCCTTAAGTATGTACAGTCAAGAGAGCCCAGGATAGGCATCCTCCCTTTCATAAAGAAGATTTCATTGGAACTGATTCTAAATGGTCTAGAAATTTGTATATTTCAACACAGTTATTATCTGTTTAATATTCACAACAGTTAGAAGGAGAGAAGACAGCATCACACATAAAATGTTTGTGGTTTGATTGAAAGGAGAGTCTTCAGATGAGGTCTGAGATTTAGGAACTCTGACTAAGATCACCCTAAAAGGTAAGGGAATTATTAACTCTTAAAAGTAATGACATGAGAGATTTTTCAGTCCACAATCTCACATTAGGGAATTTTGTTACATTAAAATGCCATATAAAACATTCCAAAGGCATAGACAAAGTCTGAAAATAACACAATTGTCCAACCTTTATTTTTCTGCCCAAATTAAACACCTCTAGCATTCAAGGTTCAAGTGAAAATTAAGAAGGTAAAAAACCTAAGTCATAGGTTCAGATTGACATTCTGTAATAAGTGAGGTATCAGCCCCCATAGTGGTTCTCTTGCCTTTAACCCTATGAGGAAAAGTTATGCCTTTTATATCATGGCTATTTTTGACCTGAGCGGCTCACCATGTTTCAGGGATCCTTGTGTTCCTTTGAAATGAAGAGAAGTTGATTATGCCTCATGCAGCTTAGAAGCAATCACAGCTATTGACCAACAGTAAACAAAGTCTTGATCTCCTGAATGCTAAAAGAATCAAACAATAGCACAGAGGTTCTTCAACTTCAAGTCCCTTTCATTCAAAAGCGCTTTATGCTTCCCTCAGTGACTGCTTCGGTGCTTATTCAGTCATAGGTGAAGTTTCTGCTCTGTGCTTTATTCTGTGGTGCTTCCTACACACACATGCTTCTAACTAAAATTATACCTAGTGAAGTCCTGCTCCCAGCTAGTTCAAACTCTAATGCTTCTTCACATCTGTGTTTTGTTGGGACAGTGTTTTATGCTCATATTTTGATGTGGAGACTGTTCTTACCTCGGCAAACTATTTAGCTCTTACAATGAGCTTGCTGGAGAACAGGCTGTACTCACCAGTCTCAGTGTACTCATCAGTCCATCTCCCGAGTTGCATGCTTTTGTAGCACCCGGTGCAGGACTGTGGGTCTAACTGGAGACTTTGGAGCCTAACATAGTATAGCATTTAGTTATGAAGAGTTATAATTGGTGTGCTATATCCGAGTTTAGAGCAGTGCAGGCTGTTAGCCCCACAGCCAGCCTGCAATGTTTCATGTTCACAAGGATGAGTGCAGACAGTCTGAGTGATCCCACCTGCATTTCATCTCCAGCCCCAAAGCCCCAGAGCTGCATCTGTATGGAGCAGAGCCAGAATGAATCTTCTGCTCATCCCAGAAGGGCCCGTGTGCCTGGGCTCAACATCTCAACAGCATGACTTCAGAGCACCTACGCCAGCATCTGGCCAGGCTTAGAGCATTGGTTCATCCAAAGATGCAATCACTTGCACCCGGCCGAGCAGTGAGGTAACCCAGTGCAGATCTAGCACTTGTGGCTTTTCATGTCATGGAATCACAGTGGACAGGCCAGTCTCAGAAACAGCAGGAGAAAATCATATCTGTTTTTACATCAGCAAAAAAGGCAAGGATGAAACATCATACACTTCAGAAAAGTAAATCTGATCGTTTGCTTTCTTGGGTGGAAGGTTTTGTTTTGTGTAATCTTTGGCAGGAAGAAGAGGGAACGAGGCAAAAAAAACAACACAAAAACAAGTCTCTTCAGCTGCAATTTATGATTTGCTGAAAAGTAATATGTTTTGGTTTGCAGACAGCTGCTGCCTGCTTACATGGGTTTAATTTCTGTGCTTCACTTTTCTTGCAAAGCAAATATAAATAAATTGGAGAGCTTGACAGGAGTGAACTCAACATGTGTGGGATACTGAACTTTCATTGACTTTGGAATGGGAGGGGAAGGAACTAGACAAGACAGATGAAGAACACTGAGAAAATTAGGAAAGGGTATGTCCTGGTTTCGGCTGGGATAGAGTTAATTTTCTTCCCAGTAGCTGCTATGTTTTGGGTTTAGCACGAGAAGAATGCTGATAACACTGATGTTTTTAGTTGTTGCTAAGAAATTAAGAACTTTCTTCAGTTTCTCATATTCGGCTAATGAGCAGGTGTGCAGGAACGGGAGGGAGCACAGCCAGGCTGACAGCCCAAGCTGGCCAATGGAAATATTTCATACCATAAACATCATGCACAGTTTAGGAATGAAGGTTGGCTGGGAGGCAGGAACTTGTTCTTTGGTGTTTCTGGGAGTTCGAATCCTCTCTTGTCTGGAAGTTCAGACTTTTCCAGGACCTCAGTCTTTTTCAGGAATTTCACAAAATTCGCAAAATCTGCCATTTCTGGGTTCCATGATTTCTGCTCGGGGTCATCGGATGCTGAGAAAATGGCATTGTATATAGTTTGTTTTGCATATTCATTATTGTCATTGTTATTATCATTACTATTATTAAGATTAGTATTTACTTTGTTGTCTTATTAAACTGTCTTTATCTCAACCCACGAGTTTTCCCTTTTGTCCATTTCTCCTCCCTGTCTCTCTGGGCTGGGGGAAGGGAAGTGGTGAGTGAGTGGCTCTCGAGTTCTAGTTGCTGGCTGCCAGGTTAATTATGACAGGATAAAAACCTAAACAGACTTCCATCTGCCTGTCAAACCTGAGGGTTACTGCTGACAAATTGGAGTAGACGGAAGCACACTAACTATAGCATTAAACCTATAATTTTATTTACCTTTTTGGTCAACATGAAAAAAAATGAAAGACAGGGAGAATAAGAAAGCATAATAAAGAGGACTACAGTACGTCATTTTCATTATTACTTTCAGAAAATATTGGGTTGCTTCCTCCAATTCTGTGAGTTCAATTTGCTTTCTTTTAGCACATGGTTATCTATTATGTCTCACATTTTCAGTGTAGAGCAGCTGAATGTTGTCCCACTGGATTTCTCCCTGCATATTGTGAAGTTCTGCTGTTGTAAAGTGTCCTACAGCCAGTGCTTCCTGTCCTGGACCTACATTGCTTGGCCTAAGGTCAGCCATGGGGCAAAAAGGGAAGAAGAAGAGGAAGCGCAGGCTGGGCCCAGGCTTTTCTTTGAGCAGTTTCCCAGGGGAATCCTCTTCCCCAGGGAGGTTGTCAAGGCAGGAACCAGTGTTGATCCTTTGCATCTGCACCCAGACAGTGGATGTCACGGGAGCAAACTGAAATTCATGCCTAGAAAATTATTTCGAAATTAGCCATATTCAGGGAATAAAGGGTGATTTTGTAGCTGGGATTTCATATGTGGAAAAAAAAATCCACCAGTCAGCTCTCAGGTCAGGTTTGTCTTCCCAGAAAAGCAGGGTTTATCACACTAAAAGGAGTACAGATCTCCCATAGAAAAGGAACACTACGCTATGCTGGAGTGTGTTCTATTTATATTTTAGGTGTTGGTGAGCTTTATTATCCATGCCCTTGAAACCGATAATAAAAGTGGTAATTCTAAACAGATATGGATTACAGTGCTGTTGTGCCTCATGAGCATTTTTACTCCCATACTGAAGCAGTGTTCAAATCATGTCTTCTAACCCACTGCACTTGGAGTTGCTTTCCCATACCTAAAGTGTCACCTGTACATGTTCTCTTGGGCATCTTTTTGGTCTTCATCTTTCTCTTCTTCTTTTGATTGTTTTTCCCTCCAACTTATCTTGGAAATTTTCAACCTTTAGGCAGACTATATTTTTTTTTAAATCTCACATTTGATTTCCTGAAAAAAATTACAGTTCTTTATTTGTGAAAAAAAGACCCACAGAGACATGAAAAAAAAATCAGGATTTACATTACTGGAATGCAAATTACATATTAGACATATGGCAGATTTGATTCCTCAAGGAATTTGCAGGCTGTACGTATGAAGCTATTTTCAAGTACTGCAAACTCTGAACATGAAAAGTCAATAAATTTGATGTTGGTATAGACAAAGATTGTCTTTAAAATTTATGTACTTCCAGATGAAAGTAGCAGAAGACTCTCATTTCTTCCTGAAAGTAGAACTAAATGCTTGGGTTGTGCTAGATTTGTTTGCATGCAGCCTAAATTACAGTGGTTGTTTGTTAGTTGCATTTAAGCGTAAATATCATGATCACAACAATTTACCAGGAGGGGAAAAAGCCTTTCTGGGAAGAAAGAAAAACAGCCCAGTTTTTCAACTCTTTCTCAGTCTCCTGCCACTATGAAAAGATAATCTCTACTTATTTTTTCAGCAAATGTCAACCATGTCATCTCTGTTTATAAGTGGATTTCAGTCTCGCAATGTTTATTCTAAGCCTCTGTTAGTGGAAGAATTTTTCTTTGTGTAGTCTGGTGCAAAGAAATATTGCCCCCTTTACCATAATGAATGAAGGGAAGAGGAAAAAATTGTAAAGGGTTGTGACTGGATCGCAGCTTTGGGCGCTACCCAAGCTGGCTTTTGTGGATTTGTAAGATTGCATTGTACCCTATCGTGGAAAAGGTAATGTACATGAGGTAAAATGTAAATACAACTTCTTTCAACTCTAAACAGTTGAAAGACGTGAAGAGTGCCACTGAAGAGTGGAACTGTGTGACACAGATATATTTGGTGAATTATTTTCCAAAAAAATTACTTAGGGATAAATTTTTAAACACTGTGGAAAGTACAAATTACTGGAAGTTTCTTTATATAGGCAAGCGTAAATACACGTCTCTAGACAAAATGTCTTCAGTGAAGAAGAACTAATGAAAATGAACAGAATGTGAAGGTAAAAATACAGTGCTCAAGTCAGATTACTGAGGATCACTTTAATATATCAACATACAAACAAATATAGCACAAATTCTAAGAAGTACTATTAAAATAAGGAGCAAATGTGACCTAACACTAAAGGAGGGGTCTCACTCAAAGATTCCTTCATTTCAATCTTTATTCTCTCCATTAACTACTGTGGATCAAAGAACAAATTCCTTTAACTCCTCCCTGCATCAGTTTCACAAAGCAATCCAAAAAAGTTAAAGTAAAGGCTTATTCACCTATTCTTTTGCTCATTACTCTACCCAAACACAGACTGAAGTGTATTGTTTGATGTATGTATCTTCACAGGTGAAATTTTATCACCATTTGAGATCACTGCCAGAACTCTCACTGTTTTTTCTGGTTGATTCTGTCTTCTACAGTCCATAAGCAGAATGACAGCTAGCACCGCCATCTACATCTCTTACTTTTTTTCATCTTTTCTCTTTACAGTATTCTAAACTTTACAGTTAGGAGAATCTGGAAGTTAAAGCCCTTCAGGGGCTGCCTACTGCCTGCTTTGCCTGTGCCAGATCTCTGGAGAATGTTTTTTTGTTACCACCACTGACAGTCGGGTCCCTCTGCAAGGATGTGGCCGTTGCTAGGCCAGGCAGGGGACTTGACGGAAACAGCAGCCTCTGCTGTAAAAATAAATCATACATCCCCTTGTGAAAACAAACCCAGCAAGCTTATCTCCCCAGGGCTGACTATTTTTATGCATAACTTTGGGACAGCAGCATTCAGTTTTGCCTACCCTTCCGTTAGGAAGCCTTGAGTAGGCTTTGAAGCCTGCTAAAGTCAATAGAAATGGAAACGTTTCCTAAATTGAGGGTTGGTTTTAACTTGTTATGCTGAGTATGTGACTTCATTCAATCTTCTATTATTGAAGGCTAAACTACAAAATAATGTATTTTAAAACAATTACTTGGCTTAGCAACTTCTCTTTGAGAATTAGTGTCACACTATTGCCAGCACTTGCAAATTATTCAGAATTTCAAGACAGTTTGTGTTCTTCCTCAAGAAGATGTGGAGTAGTTAATCACAAGAAAGATTTAAATGCACTTACAGATATAAATGTTTTCATAAGATCTCTTTAACAAGTAAATTTAATTCCACATATTATTTCAGTAAACACATTCTCTTTTTTCTTGAAAGACATGATCAGTAACAGTCAAATAATTTCTCTTTGACCAAATCTATATCAAAATAATTATTGATTTGGTGAAAGTGAAACCTTGCATAACACAGGCTTAATTCTGAGCATATCTTTCTGTTTGATTTTCCATTCAAAATTTCCCATATTAAAATTTGAGACATTTTTGAGTTAAAATTATAAATAAATTATAATATCTAGAAATTTTATGTTATACAAAGAAAAAAATCATCCATTCTGAGGCAAGACTTAGATGACAGAAGTGGAAATTTTAGGCTTGGTTCACTGTGGGAATTTTTTGGGAAATAAGAACCTGTTCTTTAGTCTTATTCAGTTACAATGTCTGTAAATCTGTACTAGAAATCAAAAGGAAATGTGGGATACTCTGGCTGGTACACTTAAAACTGAAAGGAAATGCTAAATAAGCCACAGAGCTTCTAGAGTTATTTCTGTGAAACATGACAGAGGTTTTTGCACAGGTAAAAGGTGTGGTAGTATTGCTCACATGTAATATAGCAGAGAACAACGGGTTATTTTATCAGGAAGATTTCTATGTAAAAATATCTCTCTTCTTCCTTCTTTATGAACTCATCATCAGCCAAAGGAATCAAATGAACAAGTCAATGTTGAGAAGTTATTGAGAAAGCGGTATAACATATTATTATCCTCAGTAATTTTCGCTGATGCAGTGTTCTCATAAGAACTCTTTGTGGAGTCCAATTTACCAATGAGCTATATTTTTAGAACTTTCATTTCATCATGAAGTAGTGTGGGAACTACAGAATACCAGATTTCTAGATTCATGAAAAAAATTAACTGGGCCAGGTTACCTGTGTAGAAGGAGAAGGTAAATGGCATTGTTTCGGGCATTCTGCCCAGTACGGTTCATAATTTCTTGTACTTGGAAAGGCAGAGATAGCTGAACTTCAACTTGTCCAAGTACATTTCTTATAATAGCAATAACAGATTTGGTATGAACTAGATGATCTCTTGAGGTTCCCTAATGCTGATTTAAACCTAGGTGCTTACAGGAAATAAAGTTTATTCAGCCATGTTGGCTGACTGGCTGTCATTCTCAACCTACAATTTCTGAACAACTGGCCTACTTCACGTGGGAAGATGTTGCTCTCAAATGTGTTAAGTTCCTGAAAATATTGTGAAAATTCACAGCTGAGTGAAGGAGAGAAATGCAAATTACTGCCAGAGCGCAGGTAAAACTCAGACATCAGCTATAGCCAGGTATTTCTGCAGCGGTTGGGAACTCAACCTTGGCTGGATGGGCTGGAAGGGGGACCTAGACCACCAAAGGGTGGCCAGGGATCAGAAGGGGCAGACCTGGAGAGTGCTGGTAGAGCCAGGGTGTTTGAAAGAGGCTGCAGGGTGCAATAGTCTCCAGGAGCAACACATAGAGACCAGGACCAGAGCAACAGTGAGGCCAGAGGGATGCTGAGAAGGGCCTTTAAATCAAGCAAGTATCTCAGGGTCCCAAGAGGAGGAGCTGTGTCTCTAAGAGGCAGAAATTATCTCTGGAGGAAAAAACATATGGAAGGAGACGGACTGTGTGAGATATTCCGTGGGCACCAATGTGTTTTGAAGCATCTCCCTCAAAGCCTATCAAAAGACAATTTGAAACTGAATACTCCAAAACAAGGGAAGCACTACAGAAAGATACTGAATGGAAATAGTACAGTAAAAATGGCTAAAAATGATTGAGAAGGGTACGAAATTGGAAATGAGATAAATTATTATAATTTGCTATCTTGTGCAGTGGTTCTGTCCTTACACAAGAGGCAAGACCTACCAGATGGAAGAGCTTTGATGTTTATTTTGTACTTTGACACAGTCAACGTAAAATCAACAAACGTGCAAAGCCCATTTTACGAAAGTTCTGACTGCCTGTATTTGTACAAAAAATTACTTTTGCAAGCTGGTCCCAAGAATCCACGTATCTACTTAATGATTTAACATAGACAAATTACTGGTTTGTCATGATATGTATTGCCTATGCTTCCGGTGGAAGGAGTGCTTCGAACCAAGCACTTTTTTTCCTGTTAAAACTTGTTTTGTTGCATTAAAAATTATTCCTCTAATTCTTCAGAAAAAAACAAGCAACAAGCTAGAATTTTCAGTCAAAGAATGTTTTGTATATTGATGTTGAATTGAGATTAAATTTAAAAAACACTTTTTTTTTTCAAAATCCCCCTGAAATCAGTGTGCTTTGAATGACTGAAAGTGAGGTTATAATTTACTTAGCATGCTTTTAAAAAATGGTGGAAAATTCAGTTTGGTTCATATTAAAATGTTTTATCTGAGTTCGTTTGATCTGTAGACATGCTGTTTAAACCATTGGTTTGTTCAGTGCTAGACCAGAACTCATCATAGAGCACTTCATCCCCCAAACGCATTAGTATCTTAAATGCTTACAAATCACTATGATCTTTTTCTCTATCCTGCATGACACAGACCTGCCTGCAGGACTGTGTTCGGGGGTGCCAATGCTGCTTCCCGGGAAGGTGTCTGGCTCATTGCAGAGCTGCCATAGGGGCAGAGCAGAATGATCTCCAAATGAGTACAATATGATGTTTGTTTCTCTATTTCAAGCCCAAAGATGAACAATTCCTGTATTTCCAAAAGCTTATCCGTAATTGTTGGTTTAATAAAAGAGATCTCTTCTCCCTCAAAACTGTTTTAGCTTATTTGATCACCATAGTTAAAAGAGCACTAAGAACCAGGCATATTTTAGGTGTGCGTGCTTTCCTAGGCTGCCAAGTCAAACAAGATACAGGCCTACACATCTGCCTTTCTGGTTTGACCTCAATTATTTTGCAATCCATAAAACTCTTTACCTGTGATTTAAGTTTGAGTTAGCCTAGCCCTAGAGGAACAAAAAACTTTTGTTTTGTCCCTATTATGAAGCACAGAAGTATGGTCCCATTCTCAGCATTAAGAGGTTAATAAGTATTAGGGAGGCCATCAGACACTTCAGATAATCTGGATGCAATGGCATTTTAATGGAAGCAGCAGTGATCTGTTTGTTTGCCTGCAATAAGAACTTGAGTGAACAAGTGAGTTACGTGACTCATTTTGAAGTCACTCTAAGGGAAACATGAGAAGCAATCAACGAAATATCAGGCATTTCTACTCAACAGCTCTACAGATTTTTTTTCAATCAATCAAAAAAAGTATATTAAATAAGTATTGTGTATTCTGCCTTGAAACATTTCAGTAAAAATGCACCCCACTTGCAAGAATCTGAATCTGTACTCAAAAAAACCCAGGGGTCTGGAGCACGCAGCCAAAAAATTGAGAGAAAAGGCACTGTATAAGGTTTAAGGTTGAATATCCGCTTATCTGAGACTGAGAGAACTCAAACCTACCTGAATTCAGGTCTGCCTACCTCTGCTTTCATATCCTGAGCACTTGTTTCTCTTTCCCTCTCTCCTACTGATCTGTATCTCTTGTGACTTGCTGTAATGAAACCATTTGACATTGCCTTTCATCTCATGGCAAGAGTACTCCCCAGGGAAGGGGCTGGATTGATGACAGATGCCCTCCAGCACATTTTCTGACTGCCAGCACACAGGACTTTGGGGTCTTTCCCTTGTGACCCCTCACTCTTCCCAAGACCAGTGCAGAACCCTGCATGTGCATTCAGGCTTCACACTAGAAAGCCTAAGAAAATGACAGATTGATTTACTTAACTTATAGGTGCCTATGTCCTTTATTGACTCTAGGCGTAGCTGCCTGAAAAATGTCACAATAGTTGACCTTAATAAATACTTGAAATATGCAGTGAAACCACAGCATTTATTGCTATAAAATAAAAATTGTAAAAGCCTTATTCACCTTTGCAAGCAGACCAAGAGGGTCAGTGGATATTTCTAACTAAGGAGCACATATTCTTCATGTCATCCTTCACATCTGCCATTTACAAGGAATGATTGCGTAGAATATTCTTTAATTAACCTAAACATTTTAGTTAAAGGCCAACAAAATCACCTTGTGCATTAGTTTTCTCTAGGCATCATATACATGAAGAGTAGTGGTAGCTGCTACAATTCAGGAAAAAGATGAGATTATAAAGACTAAAACCTGCCATATGAAATTGATTTTATTCATTTTTAAAAAATTAATATTAATGTGCATGCTCCTGGACACACTATAGAGATTTCTAAATCAGGACTCGGTTGGTTTCCTATGTAATTTCTATTATTTTTATGAATTTCTAAATCTCATGACACCTTCTACTTTTCACTTTCGAATGGTATGTTTATAAGGATAAAGGCAGAGAAATGGCTTTGCATTTTCTATAGTTGTGTGTACTTTAAGCCTGATGGATATTCTGAGGTAGCTTTCCACTATACCTCTATTAAATGGCCTATTGATCCCTACAGTTGTAAATATCTACTGCACGCTCATTTAGCAGGAATGCAGTCTAGCTAGAAAAATTTAAATGGTATAAATGATTCATCTGGAAATGACTGTCTTCTTGCCAGAACACCATTTGGGATCTGTTCTATACAGCCTGGCCCAAGTCAATGACGCTATAAAAATGTCTAGGGACAGTATGCATTTTAATATGTCATATATTGCGCCACCAAATTAGTCACAGTATCATTCATCTACAAACACATAATTGGGAGCCACGAAACGTAACTGTACCATGGACCAGCTGGGTAGCTGAGGAGTCTTTCCATGGGGTGAGAATAGCTATAATCCAGCATTCAACGCAGCCTGCCCAACTCTGATCGAGGGACTCACACCTGGGTTTTCCAAACCTGAAGTGTGCCAGCTGCCCCTGATAATCTGTCTGTTCTTGTGCAAAAGTGTTTGTGTATGTTTAATGCTTATAAAATGTTCACAGGATCCTACAATGAGGGGTACTGAGAGACATATTCTGGCACTGCTATAATATATACTGCTGTTATGAGTATCTGTGAAGTATAATTCTGCTTTCTCCTTCAGTCAGGTTTTGATTTTGCTGCAGTGTATCACAAGGTATGTTAAAATTGAGACCCAGCCACAGCTTACCTCTTTGAAGTCAACTTTGAAATGTTTAATTAATAAAAGCTGAATGCTTTGCCGCATGAGAGTCACAGCTGCAAAGCTAAGCCAGTTTGTTAGGTCACTTTACAAGGGCTTGATGGCTAACTAGAAATTTGGGAGCTCCCAGTTAATGATGTCCTGGTGGACGACAGGTTAACCATGAGCCAGCAGTGTGCCCTGGCTGCCAAGAAAGCCAATGGGATCCTGGGGTGCATCAAGAAGAGTGTGGCCAGCAGGACGAGGGAGGTTCTCCTTCCCCTCTA
>Ga0065711_1008290_pt1 | contig 21734 bp, 13 predicted proteins | sample Hoacrofraction12_FD_59098 | JGI IMG/M metagenome (GOLD analysis project Ga0065711, IMG submission 59098) | Hoatzin crop microbial communities from Cojedes, Venezuela - Epithelial fraction 12 v2 (version 2) | ecosystem: Host-associated > Birds > Digestive system > Esophagus > Crop | place... | reverse complement strand
GGTGCAAGAGCGGCAAGTACTTCGACCCGAAAATCCTGTTGCGACTGGTTGAGGAAGAATTATCGAAATTCAAACATATAGATTAAGTTATGGGAATAGTTATCATTGTGCTGGTGATGGCAGCTATCATCGCCAACAGAGCAAAAAGACATAAAAAGAAAAATCGGACTCGCTATAACGGCAAATCCGATTGGGAGAAAACGTGTGATGATGGTGGTAAGTTCTTCGGATGGTAATTGTTTTCGATGAAGGTGATGCCATCTACAATTCCTCTATTCACCTTATATCCTTTCATCAGGCATTAGTTCTCTTGACCTTCTGGCGTTGTCTATCATATTTTTCCACTAAATCAATTTCAGTTTCTGCAGCACTCCACGTCATCAGCATACATAGGTCTCCGAATTGTGGATTCCTTGTTTTCTTGGTAACTGGATTTAATGAAAACTGCGCCATAAAACATCCCAAGTCAGATAAGGTATCAAGCAATGATACTCCAAGCAATTCTATATCTGGATTTGCACCGTTAAGAATCAATTCCTTAACTTTCTTAAATTCAAAATCCATAGCAGCATGCTGTAATTCTATATCATTTTTTGTGCAATACCCGCGTTCAACACTTTCTTCAAATCCTAATTTATAATAGAGCATATTCTCTGGCCAAAACAGACTTCGATACATGTGGTATGGAATTTCCACATTGAATTTTATGCCAAACTTTGAGCTAAGAAGATTCATAATCATTTCTGACGATTCTATCTTTCTCTCAGACATTTCAAGCAATTCAAATATATCGCGCCGAACTTCAGGAAGGTCATAATATTTAATCATACTTGCGGCAACTTTCGATACAAATATCGGAATATAAAAAAGAGGATAAGGTTGTTCTTCCGTAGAAATATCACGGATAAGAATTGTTTTATCAAAATCGTCCGCAGAAACAAGTTTCTCTACTTTTTTGTAATCAGCAAAATATAGCGCTCTTATGAGTTGTGCTTTGTCACGACCAGGTTCACGGTGATATTGAATATCTAACTTTTTGTCGAAATCATCGCCTTCTTCGTTCCAGGAATCAGCCGGGAGTTTTAAGGCTTCAGAAAAGAATTTTACTTCTTTTTTGCTAACCCAAACGCCAACCCCGTCTTTAAAATATGATATAATCTTGATTATAGCCTTTCTTTCACTATTAGCACGCCATGTCCAATAGAAGCATTTTGCATAATTTATCTCTGTACCTTGTCCCAATCTAAAGCATTCCGCGAGTTGCAGCATTGCATTAACGTTATCCTGTTCTGCGGCTATACTGTAATACATGAATGCCTTTTTATAATTTTGCTTAACACCATATCCATAATAATAGCATTCACCTAATCCATAGTTCCCGTATTCGTCCCGTTTTTCGTTTTTGACGGCTTTTCTAAACCAATAAACCGCCAGGGCATAGTCCTTCTCCAATATCCCTCTAAAATACAACATTCCCATTGTGGATTGTGCGTCAGCATATCCCAAATCGGCAGATTTTCGAAAAAGTTCAAAGGCTCTATTCTTGTCTTGTTCCACGCCATAACCTCGATAATAACATCTTGCCAGATTCCAAATGCCTTTCGGGAATCCCATATCAGATACTCTCTTAAAGCACTTAAAGGCCGCATCAAATTCATCAATGTTATAATAACAGAAGCCAAGCCCATTGATTCCTTCAGGGCATTCTTGTCTAGCAGACTGTTCAAACCAATATTTCGCTTTGTCAATATCAATATTGATACCTTCCAAGAAAGTGCATCCCCATTGATATTGCGCCAAGGCATCCCCTTCGTCAGCTCTTTTTTTCAATTTTTCCTTATCTATTTTTTTCATATTTTCTTAACTGATTTTTCTTGTGCCTTTTGTAATAGTCTTTCTTTACCCAATCCATTATAAATAAACTGACCTTTGTCAACTCATAGAAATCAAATTTGATTTTCTTGTTCCTCTTGTATCTGCGATACATCCAATCCAATAAAGAGACGCGTTGTGCTTTGGTACTATTCAGTCCCAATAATGTCATTGCATCTTGTTTTTTTATATCTGATTGTCGAAAAACTGTCACCATAATTTTGAAGAGATAATCCTTATCAAATTTGGCAAACAGCTTTGAATGCTTAAACACATAGCGTTCTCTCTTTACTTCTTTAGGCATTTTAAATGCATGAGGATTGGGAATATCCTGCCCATATTCATTAACTATGTATTCTCCGATTTTATGGTGGCATTCCAACTCATCAACTGACATAGGAAGATATGGGGTATAATAAAACTTCCTAATGATCTTGCCATCTTTTGCAATAACGTAAAGCTTCCGCCCTTCTCCAGTGTAAGAGGTATCTTGAAGAATACCAAAATGGTTGTTGCGTGGACGTCTGTGTTTTTGCCTTTCTATCAATTTTCTTTTCTTTTCATATTCTTCATCATTCATGGCGACGAGTGCTTCTCCCTGCGGCGTAATCTGAAACCATTGGCCCTCTCTTCTTGCGAATCGACCGTATCCATTTTTCATATATATACCTCTAATCTTATCATACCGGAATTGTGTTATAGGTTTCAATTTGTAGTCCAGAAAGTACCATTCACCATCATACGGGAGTTTAAGGAAATCCTCCGTATCTGTTGCACCGTCATTAATGGCAATTACGCCACCGCCCAATGTTATAAAGTCGTATTGGCTTGGTAGCAACACATTTCCATCAACATCAATTACGCCAAATTTCCCGTTATCCCTAAATTGGGCAACATAATTTTCAAAAATGCCTATATGTTCATAGTGGGGCATTTTAGTTTCTTTACCATTCTCTTTGATGATGGTCTCTTTTTTATATTCCTTATCAGTAGCAATAAATAGACCATTCTCTTCAAAAATATGAGGATGAGTCTTAGAGTATGTGGTTCCGTCCAAGTTGTATAATTGACAACTATTCTTGTTGTAAACCAATAATTTCCCATAACAGAAACGGACACGTTTTATGTTATCGGCGGAAGTTTGTTCATCGGTTTCTTTCAATTTAATAAGTGGCTGATTATTGACATCTACGACAAAACGCTTCTTTTGAGTTTCAACCTCGCAACCATTATATTGATCATAATACAACAAAAAATCATATTGCGGATTTATTGTGATATTCCCATTAGTATCTGAAAGTCCCCACAAGTTGTCTTTTTGAATACCAGCGTACCCACCCTCAAATCTGTGAACACGCATATATTCAATAGGAAGGAGTACGACATCATCTTTATTGACAATACCCCAAAAACCTTTGCGCTTGACTATAAAGTTGTCGCCCAATGGTATAATTCTTGAATACAGCCGTTTTTTCATTCTGTTTCGCCCATAACGTTATTACAAGAGGAATTGCAGAATAGCTATGATTACGATACCTGCAATTAAAATCCATCGGTTCATTTGGATTTTTTGCGTTATATCATCTCGTAATCCATTAATGTCATGAGCAAAAGTTTCCTCAGTTTTTCTGAGGATATTCTTGATCGTCTTTTCTTCGTTGCTAATAGCTTCAAGTTTTGAAATGAGTTCATTGCGTACCTCTTTTAACTGCTTCGAGTGTTCGTCAACAGCTCCACGGATAGTCTCGGGGAGGCTGGACGCTTTTTTATTTATCTCTGTTAGAGCCGCGTCTTGATTTCCTTGTGATTCTTTTAGGTCGCTTGAGAGAGAATTCAAGACACCTTTGATTGCCGCAATCTCGGTCGTCGCTTGCTTTATGGAATTGTGCAAGGCGTTCAACTGAGTTATATGTTCAGCAAACTTTACGTTCTCTTTGGAATATGCAGATAAAGTTTCATTTGCCTTACTAGAGAAGTCGGCGGATACTTTTTGAACATCTTGGTCAAACGAAGAAACAGCATTGTCGCACGATGATTTGAGATGAGAAATAGAACCCTCAACATCCGTGATTTTGGCTTGCTGATAGTTCTTAATCTCATCCTGCCATTTTTTTACGTCATTTTGCAACTTACTAATGGCCGTCACATAACCCGACACAACATTTTGCAGTTTGTCGCTGGCAGCTACTGTGGTTTCAACCTGTTCTTTTGCAGATTGAATTTCTGCCAAATTTTGTTTTAAGCCCTCAAGAGCTTCTAATAAATAATTTGATTCCATATTTGTAGTATTTTTATTAATTTCTAATTATTGCTTCTTACTTGTTGTCAGTTGCCAATCTCTCAAATATGTTTTTTTAAATTCAGCCAGCCAATCATTTTGAATTTCTATCTCACTGATTTGTTGCCATTCAGATATTTGAGATTCAGCTTCTATTGTGAGGATATTTTTCTCCTTTAAGATTAGCATAAAATCATCCATTTTCTTGTAAAAGTCAGAAAAATCAGTGGCTCTTCTTTTAAATTCTTTATAGCCATTGATATAACTTTCACGTAGCTCATCTTTTAGATTGTCATTGTCCTGTGTATTTAAATATAAAAGGCAATATACATTAAGAAACTCAAGCGCAGGATTCTCATCAGTTAATGAACGACGAATCAATCGTATTGCGCCTTGAAGATGCTTAATATTATCCTTTGGAGAACCTGTTGTTCCCACCACATCGTCATCGACAACGTTCATGTATTTAAATAGAATTTCATAAGATGACTTTTTTCCATGTTCCGTATCGACAGTCAAACTGTATGGCATGCCATTTTCCGCAATATAATCTTCTCTAGCGAATTTAGAGTTAAAATAGTAGTAGATGAAGTCTTTTAAGTCTTCATTTATGTCAATCCAATTAGAAGGTGATTGGATTGCCTGCTTGCAGAAGGTTTCGATATCTCGGATGGCACGCTCACGTTTTGTGGCAATTTTATTATATACAAATCCCGTAATATAGCCAAGGCATTTCTGCATGGCATTATCACCTCGATAGGAACGTGCATTCTGCATTTCAAGTTCGGCACGCTCCTCTGTATAATAACGCGTTAGAAAGTTCTTTAGATACATGAAGTAGTCTTCGTCACTTTTACGCTCAGTTACGATCCTAAATTGGCAATTTGCATAATCTCTAGTATAATCGTCTATTATACCCACACAACACATGCGATATATAGCCTTTTCTATAGTTGCAGAAAATGCGACCTCACCTTCATGTACATTTCTGGGATCCGCAAAAACAACGATGGGATAGTTCCTGCGCTGCAGCCATTCATTCATTCTTCTTACGGATTCATTATTTATTTGTGGAGAATAAGAGATATAGGAGACCAGTTTCTCTCCGACTTTAGCTGATAGTAAGTCATTCATGAAACCAGCAACCTGATTGTGATTAATTTGTTGAGGATATGTGTCTTCATCTTCATCAGTAATATCAACAACTGATTGTGTCAATAGATAATGCATTATCATCTTTTCAAAATCCTCTCCGATGAAATTATTGTCAAAAAAGAATTTGTGCACGCCATAATCGACGGGTATCGTCTCCATAATTCTAGTCCTTGGATTTTGCTCCAAGAACTCTTTTGGGCAATATAAAATCGTAGCAAGAGCCATCTTCCTATCACGACCTGCTCGGCCAGCTTCTTGTACGAAGGCCTCTAACGAGCCAGAAAAATTGATGTTATAGGTAAATCGCACATTCGGTTTGTCAATCCCCATACCAAAAGCCTTGGTGGCTACCATAATTGATGTCTCTCCAGAAATGAAACGTTCTTGTTCTGTCAAAACATCGTTACCCACATAGGTGCTAATTCTTGTGCTTCCCAAACTTCCGATAAGCGAGGTTGCAATACCTGTGTTACTTGGTGTGTCATATACACCAATACTTCCCCGTCGATGAGGGCAGAATACAATAGCAGCAGAATTGCTCGGTTCTTCACTATACCAATCATTAGGAAGGCCCACACATAAATCGGCATTATTAATTTCATTTAATAAAGCCGTATCCGTTATAGACTCTCGTTCTATAAAACGTTGCTTAATTTTTTCTATATTTTCTGGCTTCAGCAATTCTTCTAATTCTGATTTACCTTTTTTTACAATACTGGGCAAGAGATCATTCTTTTCTCTATAAACATCCCACTTGTTGGCACAACGTCCACCAGATATTGGAACCACATGATACTGTAATTCCAAACGATTTGTATTTTCATATCTAACTATCGCGTCACTATCTATTGGAAACGCATTGTTTCCAGATAATTCTCGTTCGACATCAGCCAAGACATCAAATGATGCAGTCGCCGTTAAGCCAAAAAGAGTAAGATGCCTTTGCTCTTCTATCCCCTGCTTCGACAAAACGTAATTATATAAGTTTCGCCCTATATGTTAGTATGCAAATCTAAAGTCATGTCCCCATTCCGATACGCAATGCACCTCATCAATGACACCATAAGCGAAATACACATGGATATCTTGCATGTTACGCAGGCGGTTTCTAAATCCACGGATAGATAACCGTTCAGGTGAAAGGAAAAGAATCTGTATTTTGGATTGCTCCATCAGTTCCTCTCGATATGCTCTGTCCGTCACTGTAGAATTAATTAAGGTACAACTATCAATACCTGACCTTATTAGTCCATCAAACTGATCTTTCATTAAAGAAACAAGTGGATCAATAACAATGGTTATGCCAGGTTGTAACAGAGCTGCAAGCTGGTATGTTAGAGATTTTCCACTACCTGTAGGCAGCAATCCTATTACAGGCATATTACTCATTGCTCTCGAAAGGATCGGTAGTTGGCCATTCCTGAATTTCTCTTTTCTAAAGAGCAAGTTTAGGAAGAATGTTAGTTTTTCTACCTGTTCAGAGATTTCATCATATAATCCTTGGGTATTCTTCTCTACACAAGATTTATATGTTATTCTATCGGTAGTGTACACATATCGTTCAGCTGTTAACTTATCTTCTTCAGCAGAGAAAATTGCAAAATAACAGTTGTTCTTAGCTTTAAAGGTGCTGAAATTGTAGTCTTCGGTTTTGGGTTTAGTGGAATAATGTATTACTAAATCATATTCGAAATTCCTTATTTCATCTGTTATCTCATTGATATGGTATTCACCAAGATGTAATGGAGAATCCATATATTTCTTATTCCCAACAATGGTTAGATTAACCTTAGGTAATTTAAGAGACGAATATTCAACACTCATGCTTGTTAGAGTATCGAAAATTTGCCGAAAGTCCTCGAAAGCAATCGCAGCACAAGGGACATCACTCTCTTCCACAAGCACATTCCACTCGGAAACATGAAGGTCTAACCTACCTGTTATCAATATCTCAACAAGCAACTTTTGGATGCGAGCTACGGCGAGGGGAGTATATGCGAACTCGTTATATGAGTAACAATCACTAAAGGTTAGATCGTTTCTGTTTTCAAGTAGCGTATCTATAAGTTCTTGTGAATCATTCGTGGACGATGCTATATCTGGGGCATAGTCAAATTCAATACTTCCCCCATCGCGCTTTTCTGAAAATAATGATGAAGCTTCTAACATCTTACGTTCTACAAAAAGTGAAGGTATTGTGGGCAGACCTCTTGTGATAATGTTATTCATCACGGCCAAAATAGGATGAATATCATCGCTAACACTTGCACCCAAGTCAAAGGGAGCATAAACATCACAGAATGTGAGCCAATTAGGAAGGGCATTTAAAGGACGGAATACAGAGAGCTCGTATGCTGCCCTAAATTGAATCGCGGGATAAAATTCATATTTAATAACTTGTGATGGAGCGTTAGGCAAAAGTTTTAAAACTTTTATATTATAAGTGTATCCCAGTCGTGTCTTATCAGATAGAATATCTCCTCTTTCAAGAGGAAGAGGGCGTTGAAAATAATTAAAGAATGTTTGTATGCGAGTGTTACCAGAATAATAATATGGACTGACACAAAATATAGAATTAAAGGTTCCCTCATTCGCATATACGATTTGACTTAAATGTTTAAGATCAATACCAGCAATATCAAGTATATTTGAAAACATGTGAAAAACAGGCGACTGATTGTTGAAACGCAATTCTGAAACATCTACGTCATCTATCATCTTGTTTATCGATTTAATTGATATGTTTTCATCGATTAGACCGATTAACCCTTCTGCTCGTTTTAAGGCTATTGTAGAAGGCTCAATGAGAATAACCTCTTTAATAGAACAAGGAATGTGACACGCTCTAATATAGTCTAGTATGAAAATTGTTGCTAAACCTTGGCCGCATGCCCAATCAATAATATTGATTTGACGTGGCAAGGTTTCTCCATATAAGGTGAAGGCCTTTTCAAGTTTACCTTTATGCCAATTAACATAAGCGGCTAAATACGCATTTAACTCGAGCTCCTCGGTATAAACTGTGCGATTATCATCAGAACCGCCTCGATTTGTAATATTCCAAGGACGCCCTTGATACTCTCTCGGCAAGGCGTCTTTTGCAGCATCCCTGATGTTTTCAAGGGTAATGTTACTGTATTTTTTTAGGTTTTCTTTAAACTCAGGCATAGTTTTATTTTCCCGTTATAGTGTCAGCATATTTGTTCTCTTGATGGCGTTTCCAATTCTCCAACGCTAGTTGCTTTGTAGTATTGGCATAGCAATACTCGCACAGATGTGGGCACGTGTTATATTCTCCTATGTCCTTAGCGGCCATACATCCACACAGAGCACGCTGTCCAGGGTCTTTTTTGTGGGCACTAATGAAATATTTGTTCTCTGGTAAACTAATTGCGTTCGGAGGCAACTGTACGTCTCCATCGTCAAAAAGAGATGGGGCTGGCTTATCGAGAATCTTGACTTTCATGAAATCCATCAGTGCTTTGTCGCGGTGTGCCAACTTCACAATCAAGTCTCCATCTATGCAGCGATTATGCGTAATACCATATTGCTCAATGTCAATCTTTTCTCCACAGGTGGCCAACTGGAAATTCCATCCAGATTCTTTATTCATTTGCGAAAGTCTTCTGGCAAAATCCTCCATCTGCTCCGTTGTCCATTCATGATATGGTATCCCGCTCTTTTCAAGATTGGCCTTCACCTTCTTATATACAGCAATATCAGCATAGCTGAATACGAGTCTCTCCGTAAACCCCTTCAGCTGTTCACCTATCCGTTGTGCTTTAGCCAAAAGGTTGTCGACAGAAATATAATCCGTCAGAATGAGTGGGTCAAAACGCCAAATAACAGCCCCTTTCCCTAAATGCTCAACAAGCAGTTTGAAAGTTTCTATACGGCTTTCAAGTGATGGAACCTTTTCCAAGCCCTCTTCTTCGTAGTCATTCAGCGAATACTGGACATAACATCCTATGCCCTTCTCCTTCAATATTGGTAGATATTTCAGAAGCGGACGGGGGTTCTTTGACCAGAAAACGATAAATCGGGTCTTCGCATACGACACGTAGGATTTCACTCCATTAAATGGATTTGTCCATGCAGAATAGCCTTTTTTCAATCGATCAAAAAACCAATCAGCATAGAAAGCTGGAATATCCGTGCTTCTGCTGGCTGATACGATGACGGGTGCCTGAGCCTTGACAAGTTGCCCGTCAACGTTTATATCTATGTGATTCCAAGTTGCCATTATTGTATTTTCGGTTGTTTCACTTTAGCATAATAGAAGAAATCAAAGAACAATTTGATTCTAGAACCTGATACCGCAGTCGTATTTATACAATGTCTTGTTTTCGATATCTTTAAATGATGCCTTTCCATTGTTAAGGATAATTTCGACAGTCTCTTGTTTGAAACCTCCAAAATTCGACCAATAACAACAAATTACGTAATATTTATTGGCTCCCTTAACTACTTGTGGAGCAACAAATGATTGCTTGATGCTAGTTTCCATGGTTTTATCCTTGAAACCGATATCATCCGTGTCATAGAAGTATGTACGTTTGGCGTACAGTCCATGCTGGCAAAGTGGTAGGCTATGCCATAACGTATATAACAAATATGCCTCCCAGACGCTTTTCTCGTTATCTTCGACATTAACATAATCCCAAATTTGATAATCTTTAGCACCCTGAATTGTCTTGACGTATAATTTGCTTACATCTCCAGGCCATTTGGTTTCGCATCTTTCTACATGTAATGACGTTCCTTTGGGAAGCGAAATATTATGCAATGGTTTCATAATATATTGATAATCGTTGTCTGGAGACAAACAATCTGATAAGTTATGTGCAACCCTTGCATATTCAGAAAGACTTCCCTTTTGGGGGTATTTAGCTATCGCATTATTTAGTTCTGATAGACTTGCACGTTTATAGTTCTCTTCTTCCTCCTTCTTTCGATCATATTCTGCAAGTACCTTTTTCTGTTTGCGGCCTTTAAAGAACGAAGACAGACCTGTTATAATCAGTCCAACAACAATTATTGGAGCCAGTAAAATTATTCCAGCTAGAACTAAGTATTTTTTCTCTACATCGTTAGATGTCTTATGTCTTAGGTGATTTATCGTGTATATGCATATAAGGATAATCCACGAAACAACGTAAATAATAAAAACTATTTTCATTTTTTGTTCTTTTTAAAATTCTACTTTTCCATTACGTTCACTATCTCACCAACATAGACTGTGTGGATGTCACCATCATCATAGACGTGGCGCACGTCTTCTGCCATATTGTTGGTATCGATGCGGTACTTATAAATGGTACGACATTCAATGCAAAGCGATGCTTCATTAAAGGTGGGATTGCCTAGTGTTGTAAACTCAGGATGCAGCCCTACAACAGATAGTTTATCACCATCACGTCCAGAGTGGCTACCAATGTACGCCAAAGCTTTTCTGTATGTACCAGGAAATGCGGAGACTGTGAAGTGCTCATTGCTATCCATAAATTCTTTGGTATAGCGACTATCACGGACATAGACTGTGATTATTCGTTTACCCCAGAGTTCTCCCATCTGCCCCCAACTGATGGTCATCGCATTGAAGGCATCTTTATTACCAGCAGCAAGAACCATCCAATCTTCATCGAATAGTTCCACTGCATTCTTTACTTGCGTAGGCTCTATGGCCTTCCAAATTTTTTCTTCCATATTAGTATATACCGTTTTTAATATATTCGTAAATCACAAATTGTCTTTATAACCAATTTCGTTCCAATGCTTTGAATATGCTGTTTCGCTCAAATCGTCCAAATATTCTTGCAGGAATTTAAAGGGAATAGGATATGTCATAATTTCGTTCCATCGTCCAAATCCAAATTTAAGCATTTGGAAAATTTCGGAGATATTGTCCTTAACCTTTTCTTCATTGTCATGGTGCAGGATGAATATTTTCCGTGCTCTCGGCATTCTGTCCATCTTGGTTCCTTTCATTATCTTCAGGTTCTCACTGTTGAATCCGGCTATATATGAATAAGCTCCGTTCTCTTCACCATCAATCCCTTCTGAAAGCCAAACGTGTAAACCTATGTAACCACGCAGATACTTATGTGCAACTTGTTTTCTCTTGAACATGGCTAATGGTTCCGTTTCTGCTAGTATTTTTCCGTATGCTTCATCTATCTCTGAAACATCTAAGATGGGTATTTCGTCTGTATCAACTATGAGGAATATGTTACCATCCTTTTTTAATACCATATAATCCTTTGCTCCTTTTATCTTGAAGGAGTTATCATAAGACAAATAGTTTCTTGCAAAATCTTCAAAGACCGTTGGGACTTCATCGTAAGAAAATCCAAAATCTTTGAAGTGCATACTTCCATTGTCTGATAATGTCAGAATTGCGCCTAAAACGTTGCCATTATTGATTTTATAGCGAGCAAATTCCCAATCGTTAAAGGACTCTGCCATCACATTTGGCATCTTCAGATTTTGCAAACTGTCTTTAACAACAAGTTCTAATAGAATACGCCTTGCTTCCGTATCGGAGAATTCCTCTTTTATGTTTTCACTGTCAAAAACAACATGCTGTACGGGTATGTTGCTGTTGGCCATTCGATTTAGGGATTGAGAATAAAATGTTTGTTGTTGCTCTTTCTCCTTTGGTTCGCATAACTTTATTAGCATCCCTATAGAAGTTGCGGACTTTGGGAAATCAAGAATGTTGCCAACAACGCTTACTATCGCTTCTTTTATTTGGTTTATGTAAATCTTTGAACCATTAGTCTTGAATGGGTCTTCAAAATAGAGGGCTTTGCCTTTGAGATAGTCTTGCAAAAGTGCCATAGTCTCTTTTTCTGACCTAAAAGCATCATAGTAATAAACAGGGAAATCGCAAAAATCGATGCTTAACATTGATTTAAAAGATGCGTTTACTCCATCAACTACTTGTGCAAGCGCGAATAACTTTCCATGAGTGTAATTCTCAGGATTATACGGCCAGTACGGTACTATGTTGTGCTTGTCAGCAAATCGTTTCTTTTGAATGTAGTATTGCGTCAAATCAAGATTTTTTGTGTTTAATTTTCCGACGATGACAGGTTTAACGGCGACACCAGACCACCATTGCCCATAAACATCCTTGCTTGTTTGAAACACGCAGTTACTGTGATTGAATAATTGCTTGACATCACGCGGATTCGAGAAAGACGTAGTCTTAGCGGTCAAGTTCATATATTCATTCACCTCAATCTTAAGGCAAACAAGTTCTTTCCGACTTTTGGGGACAAGGAAATTCTTGTCATCACAAAGCAAAAGAGTGCCATCGTTGTACATCATTCTGTCTGGTTTTCTTTTACCCAACGAATTGATAGCAAGCGAAGCCAAAATCCGTTCTTGAAGTTTACTGTCATACTCCTGCAGCGTATCTATTTTGAATCGAATGTTGTCATATTTTCGTAGGCTGTTTAATATAGCGTCTGTTTTCTCTTTATTAAACAATATAAAGAATCGAACATTCTTGCTCTGTGCTCCTGCCCATCTAGCCCTAAGCCCAACTACTGAAATAAATGATTCTTCAGAAAGTTGCTCGTAAGCCAGGTTCTTTAATGATTGGTCTATGCTATAATATGATACTATAGCATATTTAGCAAAAAAGCATTGTTTATCAAACGACAAATGTATTTTATTCGTCGTTATTGGTAAGTTCAATATTTCGTGTTCACTAAGTTTCACCATAGTTCATTTAGCCATTTATATATTTCCGTATTCTTTCTATTGCGTTCGGAATCACAACTCCGTTATTATCTATCATACCACCTATTTCATGAATATCGTCAAATGAGTCTTTATCAATGAGTAGCATGTTTACGACAATTACTTCACATCCTAGTCTTTCTTTTTTGTACTTTCGCTTTTCGGCGGTACTCCAATCGCCAACCTTGTCATTATGGTCAACTTTCGGATTCATATTTTTCACATCAAAAGCGATTCTGTTGCTTCCGTCTGGATTGCAAACCACGAAATCTGCCAGTTCGTAATCCTTTCCTTCCAGATGTTTGAAACTGCTTTCGGTACAACCCGTATAATGTAAGACAAGTGCTTTGAATGCCTCTTCGCCAATTTCTCCAGCATAGTCAGTACTCAAAATCTGTGGATGAAGTATCAATCCTTCTTGCTTCCATGTTGTTGCATAACCATGCTTCTCAAAATATTCGCGAATTACATTATTCTTCATTAAGACATCTAATCTAACGTATGATGGTGATATTGGATATGGGAATCTTTTCCCATGACCATTGGGACATGCACGCATGCGCTTATCATAGAAATATGTGATTCCCCCATTGTCGTCTCGTTCCCAATCCCCATAGCATTTGCTTATAAACGTCAGTTTTTTGTCTTGCTCATCCAAATCATCAAGGCTATTGATGACAGGTTTCGTTATAATGGTATGCTTATAGCCCTGGTTCATTATTTGGCTGACTTTAATGCTATGTGGAATGCCTTTTATATCATCTTCTTCAGTCTCTTCATAGTCTTTTCGAGGCAGTGTGAAGTAGAGCGCTTTACTCCTCATCTGGTCCAACAATGTCTGTGCTTGATTAGCAAGATTGCATCGCATAATCTCTTCAGAAGAAGCAATATCCATAGAAGTTGGATTCTCCAGAACGAAATCAACCAATGTCTTAAATTCCTTTGTCAGGGATTTCTCTAGATTCTCCTTTATGAAGAACTGTTTCATTGTTTCATCGAACAAGATATAGGTAACTTGTGGTTTGTTTCTTGTTCGGCACAAACGTCCTACAGCCTGCTCTACTACGGTCTGAGCCCATGCCGCTTTATCTTTAACGATTCCGGGATTGTTCTTTTCTCCGAAAAAGAGATTTCCAGACATGGCCTTACATAGCCATTGAGCGACATCGCTCTTGGACAGAGAGCCACGCTCATATAACATCATCAGAATAAGCATGGCATTATAAAGACTCTTTTCGTATGTTGATTCGTTTCCATCTTCATTCATCATTAAATATGATGTGGGTGATTGAAGAAACACTGCGTCCCAGTCCTTTTTCTTTTCCTCATCGTCGGTCTCCCAACTATCTCCTGCTAGAAAATCTAAACCTTCTGGAATCCCATATTGCAGGTTGGTCCCAGCCTTGAAACTACCATACGCAGAAATCAGCATAAGTTTCGACTCCTTATCAGAACTCAATTCTGAAAGGATGTCTTTTTCTACCTCTTCCCAGTCTTTTGAAATCCTTATATGTTTATTTTCCCAATTAGTAGGAATATCATCTTCGTATGGGGGCATATCCTTGTATGTCCCATCAATCAAACCACTTAAGTATTGGAATTGACTTCTATCCTTATCACCCGTCCTGTTCTGAAAATATATCATACTATGAACGTCCGGATGAGTATAAAACCAATGATACGTTTCGATAAATTGGAACAAACGGTACAAAGAAAATTCGGTATTATTTAAATCCGAATTTTGTTTTTCAAGATTACGCATAGTTAATCTAAACCATTGTTCGTCCAGTCCTTCATCTTGTGCAGATTGACAGAACATCTTCTTATATTTTTCAGGCAGCTTCCAATGATTCTTACGACTATCAGTAAATTGATGATGTTCTATGGGTACAATCTCTATTCTATGTTCGGAAGGATAAGTCTTTGAAGACAATTCATCAAATTTATTCCTGTCTTCTTTTGATAAGACATGTACCTTATTGCCCAGAATCTGCAACAAGTACTCAATATCAAAATTGCTGACTACAGAACGACAAGAAGATGTTGCTGAACATAAAACAACAGACGTTCCGTCCTCACTCAACAAATCTTCTATAATCTTTTCAGGAGTATATGTTATCTCCCTGCAAGACAACCTCACACGATGCTGATTGTCGCGCTCGTCAATTTCTTCTTGATATAACTGTACGCCCTGAGAATATACTGAAAAATTTGGCAACTTTTGGATTTGGTCTCCTTCTCGAACAATCAGATTTTTCCTATTTGTGATAAATTCATTGATTTGTTGCTCAAACTGATATTCGGCCGTCGTCTCAAAGCGTGAGAACAACGTGTGGATCTCTCTTTCCAGTGTCGGCCAACCTAAATAATGGTTTATAGGTAAGTTATTATTTGCAACATCCGCATTGTCTTTCTCAAATTTTTGTCTGCTGACATCAAGCATCTCCATCACAACTTTCCTGAATTGTGATTTTATGGCGGTCGTATTATTACGTACCAATGTTAGAAAGCTATCCAAAGGAACGACAACAGCAAACTTTTTCTTAAGACTGTCCTCATCTTCACAATGTACTAAGCGAAACTCTCTATCCCCATTCCGATAGCATACATACGAATGCGAGTTGGTCTTCTTTTCAGAAATATTTAATTTGATTGCTGGCCCAGAGAAGAACACTCCCCTTCGATAATCTTCTAAGTTTTCTTCTGCATCCAGAAATATGCTTTTATATGGTTCGGTCTTTCCAAAATACCGAGACCAGTTCTTTTGAGTAATGCTTTGAGCCCTATCTATGCATATTTCAAGCAATTCGCCATAATATTCATTAGAAATATGCTCTGATGAATCTATGAGAGTCTTGTATTGTAAATAGCCATTGTATCCTTTAGCAAAGCGTCTTGTTCCAGTAGTATTATCTGTCGCTTGGTCTATTATGGCGTTGCGCATCGCTACGGCGGCTTGGTCAGATTCGTCAAATAATATAAGTGTTCTCCGTTTATTTTCAGCAAAATCTGATAGTTTTAACTTTTCACTGAGAATAGGATCAATACCATACATTGCTTTATGCACGGTCATCAAAAGAACCTTCTTGGTTTTATATTCTACTTGCGGGTAAACCTTAATCAATGAAGGAAAGTTCTTGATGATATAATCTGGATGAATCTTTTTCTTTTGTCCAGTACGCTCCAGATGTTTCCTATATGTCTCAAAGAAGTCCCTTACCAATTTACGAAGGGATGCCTCACCTTCATTGATTTGGTTTTTCAGGTATTCATTGTTGTTTGATTCTAATGTTGTCAGTAATCCAGAAAGTCCATCATGAGTTTTCTTTATCCTGTTATAGAGGTATTTGAGGTTCTTATTTCCATATCCAGATTGTTCGTCAATCCGCAATTCGATTTCTTCGAGAAGATCCTTAAAAAGATTCTCTTTGATTGCCTTTGTGATAACTTCTGAATTGTTTTCTATGACGAGCTTGTCGCTTGGTTTAATGAGACTGTTCTTGCTATTGATTGAACGGTCTATCTCACGATTCATGCCATCAACAAGTTTCTTTTGCACACACAAAATGATAATGCGGTCAAAATGCTGTGGATAGTAGTTACAAGTCAAATTACCAATGGTATATGACTTTCCTCCACCTGTTGCTATGTCGCAGATGTGAAGACCTGGTGTTATATAGGTCTTAAATATCTTTTCAACGTGATGGCTCAACCGTGTTTTGTAATCATCCATAAAATCACATGTCTATCATTTTGATGTTAAGACTTTCTACATTCCTAGATTTTTAGGTGTATCACATATCCTTTAATCTTTTCAATAAATCGTTTACTGAAACGGATCCTTCTATTGGCGCTGAATCTTTGAAAACCATATAGTAACGATAATTAGGACCAGACAAATATTCCCATGTCTTGCCAATCTTAATTTTATATTTGCTGTCGCTATTATCTCTATCGTCACCTTTGGTTTCGACTAGAATAACCTTTCCACTTTTAAGAACGACGATGAAATCTGGATAATGATCATGCAAATATCCGTTGATTCGGAATCCCTTTCCTCGCTCCAGATTACGATGCCAGAATTTTAAATTTTCCAAGTTCGCAATTTGGGCTATCACCTGTCGTTCCAAGTCGTTCATTTTACCTTCTTCTTCAGTATAAAGTCCCTTGGGAATACCTATCTGCTTGCTTGAAATAATGATTGATTGGGGGAAATGGAAATCTTCACGACATTCTATTTTCCCTGTATCACATAGTTCTTCAAAACGTTTTTGAGCATACTCATCTTTTAACCCCTGAATCTTATCTTTTATCCTTTTTACAGCCAATATCTTAATGTCAAGAAGATTGGCTAGTTCATCGTCTGGTCGATCTTCCAATACACCACAAACGTATTTTTTCAAATCAACTTCACTCACTGTGTCATCATTCGATAAATCAACAACGAATGCGCTGGCTACACTCTCAACCCGTTTGGGATGTGACATGCTTTGCATTGTTTTCTTAAGATATGCCAACTGTTTATCATTCAGATTTTTCACCATTGGAACATATTCATCGCGTTGTCGTTCATCGAGGTCGATTTCCTTTATTTGCTGTTGAATCTCAAAATCAATGTTCCGGTCTTGCTTTGTCAAATCAAAACCATGTAACAGTTCCTCTTGTGTGAGAGGAATCCATTCTCCTTCAGCATTAAAAAACGTTGGTACATTTGACTTGATATAGAAATTCGGGATACTCACTGCTTGAGCATCATTTGCAAAAAGGTCTTTTATGCCATACTGATTTACTCTGTTCATAATATCTGTTGGTATTCCTTCTTCCTGACTTTCTGATTGTACAACTTGCTTTGTGTATTCCTGATTGACTTTCCCTGCTCGTTGTGTTATGGCACTTACTATATTTTGTGTCGCCGCTTGTGAATCAAGTGTCTCTCTTACCATATTGGTATCTATGCCAGATTCTTCATCCTGTAAGCCGTATTCTGTTGGTTTCTCGGAAAATAAACTTGTTTGAATAGGCTCTGGTGTTGTGACTGGGATTGAAGTTATTGGTTCCACCGTTCGATAGTCCTTGCTGCTAAATCCTGCATTATTCAAACTCTTGACGATATCTTGGATGGTGTCATCAAACTTTTTCGAGCAAGTAAAGACAAACGACATATTTAGCAATTCATGCTGATGTTGCTTTGTGTAAGGCTGGCGTAGTATTCTACCAAGAATTTGTTCAACATCCACTCTAGAAGAGCGATTCGCGATAGTTGCCAATACGTAGGCAAACGGACAGTCCCATCCTTCCTTCAAGGCGTTGACCGTGATAATATAGCGCACAGGACATTCCTCGCTTAACAAGTCAATGTTCTTCAGTTCATTCTTGTCGCCAGTTTTTATTTTGATTTGCTCTTCAGGTATTCCACAAGCAACAAGATCATGTTTTACCTTTTCGTAGGTCTCTGTATCCTTATCTGATTTAGGTTCGGCTTGGAATAATACTATAGGGCGAATATACTTTCCTCCGTTATCATATTCTTCCTTAGCTTGTTTCTCCAGATTACGCTGCAAAGTAATGGCATTCACTATAACCTCATTTTTGCTATAGCAATTAGAAACAATTACTGGCAGCTTAACCATGTTTTCGCGTTTCAGCTTCATGGCATCCACAAAACTGATGATGTTGCTCTTCTCGCGTGGTGTAGCAGTGAGGTCTAGGATAAAACAGGGATTGATATTGTTTAACAAATCCACGCGCAAATCTGCTTCAAAATTGTGGCTCTCATCTATGATTACCACTGGATTCAGATTGGCAATATACTGAATAAGGGATGTTTCGTCGGCATTCTTTATCCTTGTTTCATCTGCTTGCAATAATCCATAATTCAGGTTGCCATTTTCACGATAAGCTCTAGGCTTTCCCTTGCGAACAACCTCCACAAACGACTGCACACTGAGGACGAAGATTGTCAACTGTTCACTAATCGATGTTGGACTGATGCCATTACCCATCAAGGCCGATTCCTTGTCAACCACCTGGACAGCATTATTAAACAGCGTGTTTATTCTCTGTCGGTAAGGATGAAGTGGATTCTTCAGGTTTTTATAGGTTTGAGTGAGGATGGTATCGCTGGGAACAAACCATACTACCACTTTGTTTTGCTTCTGCTTGTAATGGTCGAATATTGTTTTCAGTGCATTACAGGCGATAAATGTCTTTCCGCCTGCTGTTGGAACTTTTACCGTCACGTTGGGTACACCCTGTACATCGTTTCGATATGGATGTAAATAGCTGTCTCCAAATTTCAGTGAAACGCCCTTATTATTCCAATACCGGGCAAAGGCTGTGTCCAGTCGTCCACAGTCGTTCAATGTATCTATAAAGAGGGCGATGTCATCAAGCACCTCTTGTTGGTATCGTTTTAATTCCATAATCAAAAATGTTTAATGTCGCGTGGAATTTTTTTGAATATAATGTTATTTCGCTTTTTGAAATCATCATCAAGCAAACATACATCTGCATAGATAATATACTGTTCGGCCTTCTGCTTGACAATATCTAGCGTTTCACGCCGCAGTGTGGTGAACTCATTCGGCTCATAGTAGAAATAGTATGCCGTGTCAGCGTACACATCCATTAGGTATCGCTCCTCTTCAGTGCGCTGTCGGGTAAGCTGCTGCCGCGTCTCGGTGTAGTAAACATAATTTCGGATAGCATCTTCACCAACCTTTTCGTTAAGATTGCCGTTTGTATCATAAAGAGGTTCTCCTAATTCGTAGAAGTCGAAAGAGCCGCCTGTGCCAAGCACAGGTTTGCTTTCACTTCCATATCCGTTAATAACCCGTTTTACGCGTTCTGCTGTGATTGTATTAGCATAATCTCCCATTTCTACAAGAATAAATTTCCTATTTCCATTATCTTCTTTGTTCTTGCTTAATATCGCATGGGCTGTTGTTCCAGAACCGGCAAAAGAGTCTAGGATAATATCATTATTTTGAGGGTTCGTGCAATGTTCCAAGACACGTTGAATCAGTCTTACAGGCTTGGGATTTTCAAAGACCTTCTCGCCAATAACTTCTTGCAAGTCAGATGTCCCATTGTCGGTATTTCCTGCATATTCGTGGTCCCAAAAATTTATAGGAGTTAATCCCCTAGCTTCTGAAAGAAACATTTTAATTATTGGTATTTTTGATTTGCCATCTTTTCCCCAATATAATCTATTATCTCTCTTTAATTCTTCATAAGTGCTTTTTTGGACTCGCCAAGCATTAGTTTTCGGATTAACAATTTTTTCTAACGTGTTAGGGTTTTCTATAGTATAACATAGATTTGCCCTTTGTTCGGGTTTCGCGGGATTCAGAAATGATTTACCCTTCCATGGACCACGAGGGTCATTATCTGGATTCGTATATCTTTTATCAGCTTCTTCTGTCCTAGGGAGTAAATTAACAACAAATTCATTTTTTGAATACACTAAGATATGCTCAACTACGGTAGTAAAATCTACTGTATTGTTACTACGTGTATATCTTTTTTGCCAAACTATATCGGTCTTAAATCTATTTGCACCGAATATTTCATCACAAATCAGTTTTAGGTTTGCCTGTTCATTGTCGTCAATGGAGATAAATATTGCACCATCATCGGCGAGAAGTTTTTTCAACAAAACAAGTCGTGGATACATCATGCAAAGCCATTTATCGTGACGTGAGAAATCCTCGCCCTCTTTGCCAACCACTTCACCGAGCCACTTTAGGATACGTGGATCGTTCACATTGTCGTTATACACCCACCCTTCATTTCCTGTGTTATAAGGGGGATCTATATAAATACACTTGATACGACCCTCATATATAGGCAGTAGAGATTTCAATGCCACAAGATTATCTCCATGGATAATCATGTTGCCACTACCTGTAGGGGTATTCGTCTCTCCAGTATCTTGTGAAAAGCCATACTTATGTCTCAACAAGTGATAAGGCACTTGCTGATGATGGTTTATCACCTTATCTTTTCCAATCCAATTAAGCGTTGGCATATTTTCAAATTTAATGTTATTCTTTCGGTTTTGCTACTAACACATAATCTTCTTGTGTTCCCACAAGAAGTTCACGTATATCGACATCCAAAACCTTTGCAATAAGAAGGAATGTTTGTATATCGGGTTGAGAGGAATTGGTACACCACTTCGATACCGTAGAGGTGTCTTTTCCCACTTTCTCTGCGAGCCATTTGTTGGTTTTCTGCTTTTCTGCCAACACGACTTTTATTCGATTTATCCGTTCCATTGTTTTCCAATTTATTATTTTCTCCGCAAATATAATGAAAACATTTCACACTCAATCGGTTTTTATTAGAAAATGCACATTATTTAATAAAAAAAGGCTCTTGAAAGCCTAAAAAGGCGGTAAATCAACCGATTTACATGATTATTATGGACTAATCATGTACAATTTGAGAAAATCCGTGCGCTGTTTTCCTGTCATCACATCTACTTCTTGGCTACACCTGTAAATCTGTTGCAAAGTTATCTGTTCAGTTCTTTGCAGCAAGGTCATGCACAGGTGTTTACTCTGGAAATCTCCACACCGCTGGGTAGTATTTTCAGGTAAAACCTTGCTTTCTAAGTCCAGAACAACTTTCGAGGCAACAAATTTTCAAGATTAGCCCAAGTAGTTGGTTTCAATGA
>Ga0065711_1035860_pt1 | contig 21735 bp, 12 predicted proteins | sample Hoacrofraction12_FD_59098 | JGI IMG/M metagenome (GOLD analysis project Ga0065711, IMG submission 59098) | Hoatzin crop microbial communities from Cojedes, Venezuela - Epithelial fraction 12 v2 (version 2) | ecosystem: Host-associated > Birds > Digestive system > Esophagus > Crop | place... | reverse complement strand
AGACCCACCTGGACAAGGTCCTGTGCAGCCTGCTCTGGGTGACCCTGCTTCAGCAGGAGGGTTGGACTAGATGACCCACAGAGGTCCCTTCCAACCCCTACTATTCTGTGATTCTGTGATTAGATTGTGATCTTATTTGGGGTAGAATTACATTCTGAATTCCACATGATTTAATTCATTAGTTCAGAAAGGGAAGGCCTGATGCTTGGGAGTGTGAAGGTTTCTTGTCTGTTAACATCAGGACACATAGCAGTATCTGTATATTCTCTCACTGGTGAACAGATGCCCCTTTCTTGTGAATTTATCAGACTGGTTTTGTTCTCCATCTTTCAGATGAGGACATGGTATTAGGGCTACTGTGGGCCAGTGTTAGCTCTCAAGCTGCTTTTCAGCGAAGAGGTACAGATATAACTGACTATTTTCTGCTTTCCTTTTCTGCACAGTGAGCAGAGTTATTTTGACAAGCTATCTGATTTTTTTATTATTCAGCATTCATAATATTCATAGTAGAAATTGCAGACAAATTCAGACATAGATGGCTTATGACTGTTACAGACACTTGCTTTCAAAAACCACCTCTTGAAATAAAATCATTTATATGGTCAAAGAAACATTCATTTCATGAGATGATGATGGAAATCTTCCTTTACAGCACTCTAGTTCAATGGTGCAAATATATAGACTAATATATTTGTGTATATGTAGATGCTTATCTCAAAATGAAGAATTTTTACTGCCAACTGTACCAAAGTGATAAGTTAAGGTTGTAAAAAATGGAATTATTCCTGTGTAATTAATTTTTCATTGTCTGTATCTGCATATACATGCTTTATTGCCTCTTCAGTAGGCAGAACAAAAAATATACACAGTTTTAGTTGTGGGCAATTCAACAAAGTAATGACACTCCTCAGGTATGAAAATGCATCTGTCTTCTTTCTCACTCACTGTCACACAAATGGGAACTGACTCCTGCTGAGGCATCAACCCAAAATTGGTTCTTCACGAGGGAAGAATGAAAACCAGGGTATTTGTCTACAATTAGTTCTGTATTGTTATGTGTGTTGAATGATGTAGCTTTGGCAGACAAAAAGCAAAGCACTTCTTTACACCTGCTTGAACACTGGACTCTTCTAGATTCAAGCATCTCTTTATATTTGTTGATAAATATGCTATATAAATATGATGATATATAAATATATATTTTTTTCCTTTAAGTTCATGTCGAATGATGTATTTCTGGTTTTTTACCTGTAGCAAGTAATGAAAGGAGGGAATTGTGAATATCTGAGTTACTTGCTGAGTACAAGAGTTGTTCCGACCCATTTTATAAGAGGTGTGTCAAAATAAGGTCACAGCAGGCTTGAGTGACCTATGGGAGTCCCCATAGATTGGACTGTCTTTGCTGACTGCTTTGAACTCATACTTTATTGATTTGCATGCGATCTTCAGGTTTAACATAATCTTCAGGAGACAATTTAACTTCTTCAATAATATTTTTGTGCTGAGAGCAATGCTTAGTTTCACAGAGGAACCATCTTGCAGAGAGAGATGGCAAATGTTAACCTTTAAAAGCATAATGATTTATTCCTCTAATTCATTGTGGACTTCTACTGATTAGCTTCAAGGGCTGATGGAGCTGTTATATTCATGAGTTATTGCTGTTACTGGATACACTGATGTTTCTAGACACATACTCTTGGGAACTGGGCACACAGGTAAGTTTGGCAGAGATATGTTATAGAACTGCCCGTGCATGGTCATTCCTACCCTTCTCTGATGTGTCTGGTACTGTGCACGCTGAGCACAGTATGTTTGCGGTATGACCGATCATTGATCTTACCAAGCAAAGCGCTTCCAGTTTCCTTTGTTCTTAACTTTTTTTGCTGAAGAAAAGAAAATAATTCTGTATCTACTCTAAAATAGGTCAACGTGGTTTTCGGGAATAGCTTCCTAGCGAAATTGTATAAATTTCTTGGTGTCTCTAGCTGTTGCTTACAGGAAATCTTTGAAATAGATTTAGCATTGTTTTAGCATCTGTTTCCCCCTGAAATTCTCCATGCCTTGCTGCAGACCTCAGATGCATGTTCCCCAGGTGAATGGGGCTGATTCCAAACCCTGATCATGTTTGCATTTGCACTTGTAAGGGGTGGCAGTTCATCTATCTATCACCCCCTGCCCCTTGTCTCTCTTCAGAAGTCAAGCCTTTGATACCTCTTTCCAAGTGAGCCCAAGGGAACTCTGAAATTCCTTCTCTGGATATGCCCAAAGGATACTTGAGGTTTTCTTATTGTGCTTCATAGCCCAAATGTGAAAACTCGCTAACAGATGATCATATATCTTAGACAGATTACTGACTCTGACCTGCCATTCTCCATCTTCATTTGACCTTTTCAAGAAAAATCAGGGTGTCAGGAACTGTAATGATAATAGCTAGGGGTCTTTCAGCAACTGGGCACAACGTAATAAGCTATTAGGTAAAGTGCTTATTGCAATAACTTCTGTCTGGTCAGTGGCAATGGTTTAAATGGTTTCTTCTCTCTTCATCATATTCCCCCATTTGGATGTCCTATATCAAGAGAACAAGTTCGTTAGAGAAAAAAGAGGCAGGAATACAGGCTCCATCGACTATGAATAAAGTCTGCATAGTAAAATGGAGTGGCAGGAGGAAAAGAATTCCAATTTGATTTGCAAATTGACTCTCTTCCACTCCCATTTGCAGAAAGAAGGCCCATATGCCCAGTAAGCAATTGCTGCTCAAGTTAAAGCTCTGCACCACAGAGGGTTTCCTGGCAGCAAATGAAAGGAGCATTGCCACTCTGTTACGTATGCCAGCTCTAATAAATCTGCGGATTAGTTTCCTGGCTGCCACAACTGAGCCAGCTCAAAACCATATGGTTCTCCTTTCTTAAACGTTGCCGTCCGAAAGGAGCACGACCGCCTCCCTTCCAGACTCATTTTTGTTCCGAGGAGAGCTCTGCAACAATAAGGAATCATAAATGTAGGAGAAGTCTGTGACTTTATTTATCCCTGTTGCCTAGTCCAGCTGATGGTATGAGATCAGAACTGCATTTTATTGGCCTTCTTGCAATTTCCTTCTGTTTACAGCCTGCCCTCTGGTTCTCTTTATGAATTGGAGTGTGGCAACAGCATGCTCATCTGGCTTATTTATTTGCGAGGAAGAGTCCCTGGGATGTATTCTGGATCATACTTGTTATAATCCTAGAGAGTCTTATGAAACCGTTTAGTGGTTCTTGGGCTAAAAATGAGATTTTGGTTCAGGGATATATTATTTTTCCCAAGTCTCAAACATACACTCCTACCCATTAAACACTAATCTCCTTCTGCAAATGTGCTGGGGCCTGACCCAGCTGCTGTTCTCTTACAGATAGGTCTCACTTCTGCGAATAGTCTTCATCAGCTGATGGGACAACCCCCTTGTGTGAGTGAGAGATACACAACTAAGCCAGGGGAAAAGACTGTTTTACAATGTGGGATACTTAATCTGCTCATCTGCAAGGCAAGAGATTTCCTCCCTCTTGAAATCAATCTTTTGAGTCTCTTCTCAAATTACTGTACCAAAATGAGGGGTCCTATTCTCATGTGTGAGTGGATGCAACAGGGGTGGTCGTTGCGGCTGCTGCATCAGCAGAGCCTTTTCTAAGGAGCCGTGAACCTCCCATTGGGACACCTGAACAGAAGATATATTCAGTCCTGAACTACCATAGTTTAAAACCTTTTACATCAGCACTAGTAGAATTGACATTTCAAGAAACAGAAAAAAGTCTGTATTTAGTCCTAGTTCTGTACGTACAGGAAAGTTACTCTCCAGATTCCTGCATTTGAAATAAAGCCTTTTTATAGCAACATAAGTGTCTCCACATTGGAGGGCTTGTACACTTTGACCTAAATCAATACCATTAAAGTCGTTCAACGCTTTTATGGAGACAAAGGTGTTCTTTAGAGGGGCAGTGACAGATTTCATTAAGATTGCTATGTTTTCATGAGGTAATCACTGTAAGAACTATTTTCTGTTTTACTTGGGTTGCGTTTCTCCTCTCACCTCTTGTTTTTATGTTGTTGATTGCTCTTTTCAGGCCAATAGATATGTATCACTCAAAAGAAATGATTTTTTCTCCTTAATACAGTAGGAACATACAGTAGAGTTCCAATTTTTTCCACTATCTCACCTGTGGTTTTGTATACGAGATAAATAATGAGTTACCCTCTTTCTAAGCAGTGTAATAGAGCCTGAGGAGTCTTAGAAGGTGAAATGGAAAAAGACATCCTGTGTTTAAATCTCTTGGCAGGCAATTTTACTCATCCAGAGCCCAGGCTCGGTACCCAAATCCCCCTTCTGACGTATAGTAGGTTTGTATTTGTCCAGAGCTCTCAGTCTAAATTATTTTTTCTTATCTAACGAGAAATAGTTTTTTCTTCTGTTACCTGGTACCATCTAATGAATCTGAGACCAAGACTCAGCAAAAGGTTGCCTTCTACTGTACAGTTGTTTGCATTTTGCGGTTTCTCACTGGACTCGCAGTTTTGGACTGCTACAAAATCGCTGAGGCGTTATCTAAGGATGCTGCTGGCAAAGGGGTGTTGTTGTGGTGAGGGTGCTCAGACTGGGCTTGCAGGAATTTTCTGCTACCAGATGCCTGTGTGATCTTTGTCAAATTTACATCAGCTATTTCCTTTTTCTCAGCATTTTTTAGTATTAATTGACCTTTTTCTGCTTATATTGTAATCCTATTGGAGAAACAGTTGCTTACTCCTCTGTGAATACCTTGTACACACAAGTCTCAGCTGTGGTTTCTGCATGCTACAAAATGCACGTAACAGATTCAGATTTGCCTTTGCTATTTCCCCTAAAATGCCTTGGTCACTTATAACTAAAGTTCCCAGCAAATCATTGAACTACAACGACTGAAACTGAAAGCCAGGATGGCCTGAACTTCTGTGTCTTGGACAGCACAAAAAGGAAAATACCACAAATAAGGGCATCTTTGATAAACTGAAATAACAGCAGAAAAAGCTGAGCATGTGAGAGGTGGGAGAGACTGGTCAAATTGCTCCAGAAAAAGGCTGGAAATCTGGCCTTACTGGGAGGCCTTGCCAGCTCCATGGTCCCAGTGGGGTCTCACCCTCCCACCAGAAGCAGACCTGGGGCAGAAGTAGGAATCATTTGAGCCCCAAACTACATTTTGCAAACTGTTCAGTTTCAGTTGTCCTCGTTTCATTTCCAGGTGCAGGGAGAATAGTGAGACAGGCAACGTGTGTAGCTCGTGGCTGCTGTTGAATGCAAACTGCTGCTATAAAATGGAGCATCCCTTGGCAAACCTGCCTCCTCCAGAGTCCTCTCCTGCACTGCTAATGCATTGTTACTTGGTTAATTCAGACAGCAAGGTACAAACCCTCCCCCATCACATCGCACATCAGAGCTGTTTTCACTTCCCAGTGACAGCCTATTGCTTTGGGGCAGATAAACTCTTTAAGGCAAATATATGGGACCAAATCCATCCCTGGTGCAATTCCACTGAAGTCACCGGGGTTTTACACCCGAGAGACATGAGAAGCTTATTGCATAAAGGCAGAATTTTATCCATTTTCCTTTCATTTACCTCTATGAATTTGAAATCAGCTCCTCTGCTCATGACTTATTTATATTGAGCCATACATTTAAACTCTGGGTTTATTTTTTTTTTAACATGGTGTCCCTTTACGCTATTGTTCCTAGTGGAAAAGCTCAAATGATTAACCAGCAAAAGTGAAACGTTGTAGGACAGCATCAGCTGATGCTCTCCTTTCTCCCACTGAAGCACAGTAAAGGAACTACACAGTCTGGATTTCTTTTTGTTCCTTAGCTCTCCAAGGAGGAAACTTTCATCATTAATGGGGAGACTGTTGTATGTTAAAGAGTAACAGCAGCTTACAAAGCTGTTCTGAAAACTCTAAACACAGATTCGTCTCAGCATCACTGAAATACCCTTAGCTGATCTCAGAGTGTATTTTTCTTAATATAGCGGATTTTGCAGGTAAGGTAAATGGTTGCGGAGACACAGATACAGCTTCAAATGCAACATTTAGGCCTCTTGTTATCTATAAACTTACAAAGTAAGAGTCTTTCATCCCATTTTCCTTCCATCCGAGCTCACATAGATATTGGCTTACAGAGGAATATTTCTCTTCAACAGAAGGAGCCAAATAAATATTGAAGAGGAGTGAAGACTGAAGGATATGTGTGAATATAAAGAAAGACTTCTGGGTAGGAGTGCATGGATTTGTATGGATGTGATCTCCTTGATCTGCATGCAAAATCCAATCTCAGCATACTTCTCCAGACAAGGAGAATCCCATAATCCCACCCACCAATCCTTCCCTTTCAGAAGTCAGCTCATTTTGAAGGAATTTTTGTGCTCCATTTTTACAATTTGGGCAGAGCTATTTCAGCAGATGAAAAGAAATCCCAGTGCTTAACGACACTCCAGAGCCATAACAAATGTAGTGTCTTTTATTGTCTGGGGGTGCCCCAAAGGTACCATTTGACTCAACGCCATCTTCGAAAGAGATATCTCCCAAAAAGCACCAGAGCAAAACTCCTCAAGCCAGGTGTCTGTACTACCCTTTATAAAGTGGCCCAGAGTTATCAGTGCTACAGTAAGCCTTGATCTGGTTGTTAATACATGTTACTTGTGTTTTATAGTTGTGTTGAAAGTCTTCCAGGTGTCTCTCAAATGGTGTGTGCCCTAGCAATGTCATACCAGAGGACCACAAGGTGTCTGCTGCTTTGTAGCTGTCAGGAAAGAGAAACAATGAAAAAGGTTTTTTTTTTCTGAACAAATCAACAAGTGTTGCTGTGGACAGCATGGTGGGAACGAGTACTTGAGATGTATAAGCCAGAAGGAATGCTTACCAAATAGCTTCAGGGGTTTAGCACGGAGGTGACGCTCTTTAGCGGAAAGATGGGCTAGACAAGAGCAGAAACTTCGACAACCAGGTGGAATGAGACGTGGAAAAGAAGTCAAGTAGGAAGATTTCTAGAGAAGTTCAGTGTTTTGACCAAAGCTGGAAGCTTGGTGACTTCTCTGTAAGGTTTTTATTACCAGTGCTTAGCAACGCTCATTTGGATGCTGAGCAGGGAAATCATCTGACCCAATGCAGTCTCTACAATATATATGCTTACATGGGTGGTATTTGTCTCAACACCTTGTATTATCAGAGGAAAGAAACAGATGTTTCAAAGACCTGACTCATCCCATCCCAATTTAGCTAAAATAGGACGAGATGGTTCATGACCTGAACACGCCTGTTTCCATTAAGAGAACAGGGATGCCAGACAGACGGCTCGGATCAGGTGTCTCTGCTGGGAGGATCCCTTTTCAGACTTGCAGTACAAAATTTTTTTTTCTTTACTGAACGAAATTTGTGGGGAAAATCAGGTTATGAGTATCCTGGCTTGTGCCAGAGGCCACAGTGGCTAGTTTAAATGTGTGCAATGCGCACTTTAAATAATGACATTTGTATTTACACAAGAGTCTGGGAAATAGCTTTAGCTCATCCTTTAAACGTCTCTCTCTATGAGACGCTGCATCTTTGTTGACAAAGAGAAGATTTAGTGGGTGTTTAGTGTAACTGATTATCTGCAGATTCAATCAATTATGTGAACCTGGAGCCAAAGAGAACATTAAGTGGCTTTATGCTGGTATTGCAGCTGCTCTGTTGCTTGACCCAGTGACATCTTTGCTATCTGGTGTAAATATTTGCATCTGTCAGAGAAACCTACCTGGACTGTTCCCTACTGCCAAATTGTTCTGCTACAGAGACTGAAATCTTCCTTATTAGTCTGAATAAGTGCAAGCACAACCTGTTCAGAATTCAGGTGGAATAAATTCACTGAATGGAAAAATATATCTTTGAAAAAATAAATGCCAGGTCAGCCTGCAATACAGCTGAAAAGGTTTCCATGGTGGAGCCTATTGAAAGCCTGCTCTTGCCTTTAGTGGCCTTTCTGTTCTGTCTTCACACAGTTACCTTTTGTACTGAAGTTGTTTTCCTGGTTGCATGCATGTAAAAGCAAACAAAATGATTCTGACAGTGATCCTGTGTGGAGTAAATTGCAAAGGCAGATATCGATGAGGAAAACGATGAGCGATTCTGCATCAGAAAGGCTTCGGAAAGTGAAATTCCACAGACACTTCTCTCCACACAGAGCAAACAGCACAACCGCACAGGGGATCCAACCAACTGCTTCAGTCACGGCGACCTTTCGCAAGTGCTGACTGACACGGAGACTTTAGCACAGCAATTCTGAGTGCATTTCACTTCAGCTGCCTGGGGAGTGGGGGAGAAATATTCATATATACGCTGCTCTATATGCTTGCTTCAGGCTCACTGTCCCCCGCCAAACAAAAGCATGACCAAATGCACTTCCTTCTGGAGACTTCTTAATGTCTGAAAGCTGGGTTTGGAAGGACGACATCTTGGCTGTCCCTTCCAGCTTAACCTGGGTGGTTGAGGTTCAGGATGCGCTTGACCTTATCTTCCCACTGTGTGAAGAGCAAGGGAGATCACAGGAGTTGCTGCTCTGCCCCAGATGTCCTTTCTAGCACTGCTGGTGCTCTCTTATGCTCAGGTGGTTGCTCCACAGATCTTCCTTCTGACAGCAGAGAGGAGGTGGCAGTGGTGCAGTCCATGGCAGGAGGTGAAGAGCATCCCTTTCATCAGCTGGCTGCAGGAGGACCTTCTCAGGCCCACAGCTGCGTTGGAGGCACAGCCCGTAGGAAGTGGTGTTCTTGCTGTTCCCAGTCAGAAACAAAACCCTCCAGGGCTGACATTTCCAAAGCTCTCATTTCACTGGCAAAAATCCTAGCAGTTCATCAGACTTGTTTGGAAGAAGTGGCTGTGCCTGATAGAGAAGAGATGTAGGGAATCGGCGTACCTTTGGGTCTGACCAGGCAGTGCTGGGTAAAACGGGACTTGGGCTGTGGGCTGACACGGGACAGCTGGCGATTCTGGCAGCTGGAAAATGGCTTATCTGTTTGTCTCTTGGTTCCTCCATTCTGTCTGCCTGTCTGCCCTTGTAGCATCTCAGACTGTAAATCCTGTAAGTGAGGAAACACTTTAAAAGAAAAAATCTTGCTGGTGTTGTAACAGCATGGCAGCTCCTCCACGCCAGCTGCTCCTAAATACTGTGATAACACAGATAAATAATTGAAGCATGGGGTCACTCTGATATAAATGGGGGCCAGAATCAGCATCTATCTTAACTCTTTGTCTTAACTAGCTGCACTTCTCAATTACCCTGAGGAGACTGAGAGAGAGAAAAAGACAAAACCACAGTACAACTGTTGTAATAAAGCTGTTTTACTGTAAGGACATAATGCATTAGTTGTCATAGACTGGGAAGAAGGGGTCACTCCGTGTTTAGAGTTGAATTTTTAACACTCACAAGCTGACAAGCATAGGTAAATGCTGAAGAAAGCCACACTGCAGCACAGCCTGGAAACAGACTCCTTCTGGGGGATGTGAGAAAGCATCAAAAAAAACTTAGCAGATTGGTTTTGAAATTTTAAGTAATAGGGGGTACAAAATAGGAAAATGTACAAAAAAGAGCCATCGTGGGCTACAATACTTTGAGAGTTCTCTTGAAATAGTCCTTTGTTTTCCTATTTTTTTTCTGAAAGGCCTTTTCCATTGGGGTCAAATTATTGCTCAAAAAAATTTTCCATGGGGACGAATTGTTCTAAGAGAGGTTGAGTTCTTCAGGTTGAGAGAGGTGACATTCTTGAAGGCATTGGGGTGAGAGCCTGCGATATTTGCCTGGAGCTGCATGTCATCAGGATGACCCTGTAGAGGCTAATAATGCAAATTATTAATTCTGTCAGCTGAAAGAAGGGGCCCAAGGTCCATCCAAAAAGGTGACCCAGCAGTCTCACAAACCTGATGTTGCTTCTGATTTACCAGTAGCCACTGCTGGACTGCGGAAACTGCTCTCATCACACAGAGAATAACAGCGGGATGATACATGCCATGGGCTAAAACCAGAGCAGCTTGCCTGCAAATATATCTGAGAAATTCGTACGTTTTCAGCACTTGGAAGAAAAGATAGGTCACTCTTGCTGAGAAGCTCTCAGTTGAGAAGGGATGATGCCTTCTCTCCGTTCTGTCATGAGATGCGGCTGGATAATCAAGCCCGCTCCTTTCTGGCTGCAATAATTTAACCCAGCAGCTGGCAACTAAGCACTAGACAGCCGCTCACTCACCCACTCCCCTTCCTCCCCAGTGGGACAGGGAGGAGAAATGGACAAAAGGGGAAACTCAGGGGTTGAAATAAAGACAGTTTAATAAGACAACAAAGGAAATACTGTGGGAACAGAACAAAGGAAACTGTGGTAAACCTCTCACAGGAGACGGGTGCTATATGTGGGACCAGGTACAGACCACAGCTCAAGGCTGGAGATGCACAATGCTGGTTTTGAATCCCCTGGCTCAAAAAACCCAAGAGTGGAATCTCATGTTCCCCTGCTATCAATATGGTGCAGATGGTGAACCTCATGCTGCCGTGGGTGGCTATTTTCTCTTGCTTTTAACCTGGCAGTATGAAGGCAGGCTAAGTGGATTTTGCTTGCTTCCCATGCATCCCTTCACTTTCATTTCAGGGGTTTTCACAGAATAAATTTTAATATTTAAATATTTTTACAGCTTCCATATCAGGGCAGTGCAGTCTTTGCAGAAAAACCTATATTGTAGTGAGGAAATAAACAGTGAGTTACAAGCTGTCCGAAGAGGAAGGTGTATGTGGCATTTATTTGGCTGCAACACACTATCTGCCTAATTACCTCACATCCTAGGACATCCTTAATGTTTTACAAGAGAAGCACAAAGAAATGAAGGTACAAAGCATGTTTCTACAGCTTATGTTTTCCTGCTAATAAACACCTAATCTCTTCTTTGAGTTGATTTATGCAGCTGTGAATATTTTGTATGAAGTGTCTATTCAAGTTTCCCTTTAATTTAAGATATAATAAATGCAGCTTTTGTTTGCAAAGTTAACAGAATGACATACAGAGTTCGGCAAACGGGGCTATAAAAACTACAAAAAGCATGGGGAAAATCCCATCTTCAGTGAAAAGACTTGTAGATCATAGGAAATTACTCCAGCACAACCCATAAACATTAGTTCTTAGTTCCTGCCTTCACTCCAAACATTGGACACTGAAGTGTCCAATCCTTCAGAAAAATCTAGTATTATTTAAAGACCATAGCTGATGGAGAAGCCACTGCATCCTTGGGTAAATTGTTCCAATAATTAATTATTCTTGTTAAAAATGTGCATCTCACTTTATATTGCAGCCACTGGATGTTGTTACAGCATTTCCTGCTAAACCAAAAAAGGTCTTGAATAAAATAATTTATGTTAAATCAAATCTTCAAGATGATCAAAGAGATAAATCATGTTCTGTTAATGATTAAAAGCCTAGAAAGAAAAGAAAATAGCAATTAACATGTTTGTAGTTTGATTTGGTCAAAGTTTTCTGAAAACTGAGCTACTTTACACAAGGCTGCATTCTCCATGCAGTTCCTATTGGATGTGTGTTCATGACATTATATACTCTAAGCCTCAGCAACAGACTCCTCTAAAAAGCCTGTACTTGAGATTAAGTAAATTCAGGATTAATTTCAGCTCTGCCCTTTGCAACTCTGTTCGTTCAGCAGAGGTTACTTGTCACCTGAGGTTGCGAGAGTGGCTTTTAGCTGTTTTGGCTAGTCACCCCAGTTGCTTTGGTACCTAACAAACTGATTAAGTCACTACTATTCGCAGATGGTTACAACAGTCTTGGAGAGATGCTGCAACTCCTTCCTCCTTGTAATGGAAATTACCTGCGGCACCTCTGTCCCACAGAACCATGATGGCAAACACTGATCATGCAAAAGAAACCGTTGCTCCCATTATGAGCCATCAGGGTCCAAAGGTGGAAGATAAATGTCTTATTGAAGCCCATGCTTTGGTTTATTTATTTTTTTTCTTTTGTGAGGTTAGCAGTCAGAATGAAATTGCTTTTTATAGCTGCAGTTAATCACATTTATTACTATAATAGCTGGAGACCAACGCAACCCCACAACCCAACAGGGTTTAACTGTGACTGACACTATGTATATGGAAAAGACACGTTCATTAAAGGTCATCTGTATTTCAAGGCAAAATTTACAACCTAAGCCAAGGAGCCAGACATGGCTGTGAGTTGAGGGCTCCTCTGATGGCACGAGCCACCTGCAACCCCATTCAGGATCTCACTGAGCAATAAAGCAACCCGCTGCAGTGGCCAACAGCACGAGATGCTTCAGATCGAGCCCGCTGCCCCGTCCGTGCTGTTGGCACAGAGACTACCACTGTAGGTGACAGAGTTTCTGTTTCTTTCCTTGGGTATGAAGACTTCCAGTTTCGTGACTGGAACCCACATCAGTAGCTGCCACCATCTGCAGTCCGCAGTTTTAGCTTTGCAAATGGATTTACTTAAAATATTGTTGCTGTGGCCACTATATCTTCTTGCTCCCATATGTGTTTGCCTATTGAGCTTGAACTTTTGATCTGCTTTAGTGCGTCTGCTTATCTTCCCCGTGGGTAAGAACTAAAATCAGTTCTTTTTTCATTTCATATAAAACCAGGTGCTGCTGGTTGGAGATTATGGCTGCTGTGCTGTAAAAGGTGTAGCTATAGATCAAGTTCACAGCTCGGCTGGCTTGATGCTAACTGGTTTTGTACTGATAATAATGAAATTGTGGGACCTCATGGGAGCCATAAATCCCTCCCAGGAGAGACCTGGTAAATATTTGTGCCAGCAGCCTTACTTCATCTGTACCTAGTTTAAAGTTTTCTCAGGTGATTCTGTGACAGTAAATTTATCCTGTTTGGGATTCAAATCAGACTGGCAGTTCTGCACTCCCAGAAAAACCTGTACTGCTTAGTAGGTGCTCTCAGAATTGAAATCCATGTCCTGAAATTAGTAATCCTTGCCTAGTTTTCAAATCCTTTTTGGGGTGCTAGCATGCTCTCGACATGTCACTTTTGGTCATGCTTGGTGCCCAAATCCAGAAAGACTCCAGAAGGTATCTGCATGCAGACCATTTGATCATACTTATATCAAGCCCAAGTGGGTGCTGAGCTTATAATGAACCTGCTATATAGTGTCTATAAACCATATATCCTGGAGCAGGCTGTCCCAGAGAGGTCTGACGAACCTCAGTTCTTGTCCTATTTTATGTTACAAACTGCTTATTCAACTGCTGTTCCCTCTGGAGGAAAAAGAAATACCTTTTTTTTTTTTTTTTAGTGTGCTATTACAGTGTTCAATGTCAGCTTCATCTTTACTGTAATGCTTGTAACTGCTGCAGGGGATCGATCAGCTCATCACGTTCTGCTTTCACGGGCTCCTCTACTCAGCACCTTGGTACTGGGCACCACAGGGGATAAAGGGGGCTGGGTTTCTGAGTTAGCCTTCTCTTGTGCTCTGTACAAATCTTAGCAAGTGTTTCTCCACTTGCGCTGTTGAAGAGACTTTCCCTGCCTTGTATTTCCAAGAAATCCAACCAGACCCATCACTCTGTGCTATAGGGACTTGACCGTCGAGGTCCTGATGTAGAATCTCTTTCGAACAGCCCATGTCAGTGTGGCTTTGTCTCACCAAGCCAACAAGCTTTGGATTTAGTGGATACTGTGATGTATCTACATCTCCAAAAGCCTACTTATGAGTCTGCTGCTATTAGCTGCCCTAGATATCAACCACACTGCCCTGGCATAGCCAGGCAAGCAGGCTGCACTGGCAAGCCCTCCGTGCCGTAACCCATGTGCGCTGGCTCTCACCCTGCTGTTGACTCATCATCGTACATCAGTAATCACAGTATTAAATACAGCTTCCTGCAAAAAATCCTGGGAGATTTCCGCGAGAGATTTTGCTGTTGCCTCAAGAAACTCTCTTGTTCTTTGCTTTTAATACAGTAATTAGAAAAAAATTGAATGAGTAATATTAAGCAGCACAGTCTCGCACTTTAAAGTTAGGAAATGCTTTGAGCTTCCTTGGGCAACTGCAGCAACTAACCCATGCAGTTGTGTCCTGCTGTCACCCTGCCCTGCCGGCATATGCTCCTGCTCCCACTCCTCTGCCTATCTTTCCTGCCCTGATTTTCAGCCATGCCCCACTGATGGGCATTCCCCATTCCCTCTAACTCTCCCTCAACACATGTCTTACCAGCTGTCAGGTTTCTTCTCTTGTTTGCATCCTTTTATGATATTCTTTGTTCAGCTAGACAGGTTTCTGTCCTCTATACCTTTTCCTTGGTGGCTCCAGGCTTTCCCCAAATCCTCGGCTAAGCCCAGCTCTCCCTGATTTTTCCCAGGCCCCACGTGTCTCCTCTTTCCACCACCTTAAAGTTGTCCTCTCCCTCTAGGCTTTCTTTCCTTTTCCATTTCTTGCCCTTGCTACTGTTAAATCCCAGTTACTAGAAGAACATGGGAGCAATCACTGCAAGATGAACATTTCCAAGCAGGAGGAAACATGGTCTCTTGCTCTAACAAGACAATACGTATGCAATCTGGTGAACTTTAAGAGATATTACAGGTTCAAGCATGCTCTTGGGGCCCAAAGAATTACATAATCATATCTTGCCTTTACCAAACAAATGCAAACTTTAATTTTTTTTGCAAAGACTTAACTGTTTAACTGAGTGGGCAGATTTCCACGGAAAAGCAAAATTCGAAAGACTGATTATGGTGTGTAGACTGTGCTTAACAACCTTGAAGTGGTTGCTGCATGGCCTGAGGTTGCTACAACTTTGCAGATTACTGGGAATATTGAAAAATGCCTTCGCTACACCCTCCCTCATTGCCCTCCCATCTTACTCTCGTAAACAACTCTAACTTTTACCTGAATTTAGGGGGAGGAGGGAATAATCAGCCTGAAGCAGACATCCAGAACAGAAATTTCAGCCTGAATTATTAAACCTGAGAAATTCATTAGTAAGCTGGAAAGGGTTTTCCAGCTCAGGAGAGGCACACGCTGTTAATAATATACATCTTCGTGGTGGTCCAGGGCAAAAATCACTCCTGACCTTCAAGTATATATTTATACCAAATGTTTGATGTTGCTTCTTCATTCACCAAATAAAGCAGCAGATTTTACGTGTTGTGTTTTACAGATTAGCACAGATATAAGCATTTTTATAAAAGCAGCCATATATTTTCTGCTTCTGAGCTTTTCACACCAACAGTCATGTGGTCCCACAGGCAAATGGAATGCATTTCTGTGATTTTTTTCCCAAATACAATCAAGTTTCCTCTCTGTGCATTGCACCTTTTCTTCATCTTTCCAGCACTGTGTTTAGCTCTGCGTGAATTACACAGTTTGTTGTCACAGTCTTTTTATCCTCCCTTTAGCCACATTTCTTCCAGCATTGCCCTAATGATTTAGGACTAGTTACTTTTTCCTCCTTCCATACACTTTTGGCATTGTAAGGGGTAATTGCTTTAGAGCCTTTTTAAACTAAAAGATACCCAACCCAATTCTGCATTTGAAATGAGCATAAAAAGAAGCTCTAGGACTCACACACAAACACCATGCCTCAACGCAGTTCTGATTTACAGATAGGAAGAGATCGTTTAATGTGTCTTTGAACAGAGGTGTGGAGTAAATAGAGCCAGCATCTTTGTAAGAGAAATAAAAAGCCCAGCTTGAAATAATTAGTCTCTAGTCCTTCCAGTATGTTTTTCACATTGATAATCCAAGTTAATGTGGAGAATACTCACTTCCAGATCCAGTGCTGAATAATCTGATCAGTCTTCATAATGCAAACAGCAAAGAAGACAGTGAACACGAGTGCAAGATTGATATGCTTGGAAGCTGTGTGATGCACTCCCGATAGTCTGGAAGACTTGGCTGTAATATGAAGGAAGCAAGATCAAAAGCATGACTACTGAGCATTTTTCAGTGTTAGCAGACCATGTCTCTGTTAGACTGCAGTGCGTTCTCAGAACTGTCTGCTTATTTCCCTGTGAACCTGCATTGATTTTCTTGCAGATTGCATTAGTTCCAGTCACAAAAGAAATTGTATCTGTTCTACAGCTAATGCAAACCTACAGCTAGCATTTTCCTGGACGCTGCTTTTTCATGTCAAATGCGTCTAGGAGCGTGCATGGCCTTATAGCAAGTACTTCCACATCAAAGGTACCAGAGAGGTGGTACCAGTTAGCACTGAGAGTACTGGTAAGTCGAAGGTGTACTGTATTAACTATTGTCTTCTCAAACTTATTCATGTCTAGAAACTTCAGGAAAAAAGCATCCCTAAAGTCTAATTCAATCTGTAGGCGACTTTAATTACCAAGTGTAATCAATAAATAAAACCCCAAACTCCCTGTGGATCCTGCTGGCATCTAGGGACTAGATTCTGCGGCTGGTGCGCGGGGGTGAAGCAGCCTCATCCAGTGGGGACAGGGCATCTCTTTGCAAATCTGGTTAAAAGACTCTTTCAGCCCTGGGCTTCCACCATGTCATGTTTCATGAACTATAGTCTTTCTTCCTTTTACTTTTTAGTTTTTCTTTCTGTCCCTCCTTTTTTCCTTCTTGATCTTTTTTTTTTCTGTCCATTCTGTTCTTTCCCCAGGACTTGAATCACTTTGCAATTAAGGCTGAACACATCTGTGATCACACTATAAATAAACAGGCAACTCTGATCTGTCAGAAGTGAAGACCATACCTTCCTCTTCTCCCTTCAGTTGCTCATGATGCTCAGGGGAAAAGGAGTTAATATGCTGCTTCTGCTGTTCCCATCACCTCCACACTTTGACATTTTTTAGTACCCTGCTGAAGCGAGATGTTTTTTCTTGGGTAATTCCTCACCTTCCTTTGCTCAGGGGTCTATGTTACCGTGAGGGGCTGATCTCAGCCCGAGGGTCTGGTGGAACAGCATGCAGAAATTCTTTCCAGGGGAAGTCTATACAGGGCTGGGGCTGTATAAACACATCCAAGGCATGGTCCCCTCTCAAAGGAGCTGGGATTCTTAAAGGCAAGGCAAACACTGGGAGAAAAGAAGGACTTCCCCATTTTCCAGATGGGAATGCTAAATTGCTTGTATAAGGTCAGAGTACAGCTGAGATTTAATTTTCAATCTTCTGCTTCATAGTCCTGCTCTTCCTCTCAGTGGTAAAGGTAGAGAGTTTTGTCTAAATGTTGACACCTGAATGTCCAGAGGCCCCATCATCTCCCTCATATCCAACCATCCCAAGGGTGAGTTGCTCAGTCTCGTTCCTGCCATCAACTCTGAGAAGGAGTCAAGTGGCTGGCTCAGAGTTAGGTTATAATGTCTATGGATGGACTCTAAAATTAGTTGAGAAAATTCCTCACCTAAATGTTTCTGAAAGCTCTGAAGAGGGGATTTTAGGCTCATTGTGGTATTCTGAAGGTCTGATCAAGACTGAAGGCTGAAAGGTACAGAAGGATATTTAATCAGCTGAGGCTGAGCAAGTGATGCTAATTCCAAGCGGAGCAGAAATTCCTTGTCCGGCAAATATAAGCTTGAAATACGTGACTTGCTCTCGTGGGAGGGAGCAACAAGACAATCATGATTCAACTCTAGGATAAACAAGGAAATTCAAATCTAAGTCTGACGTAAGATCCATAAATCAACCGACGATGCCCAAGTATTATGGCAAATAATATTTCATCTCCTGCACTGATCTGACAGCTGTGCAACTGCTTACAATGAAAAAAGTGTCACCCACAACTTTGACACATCTTGCTCTTTTTGGTTTGAATCTAAATATTTCACCAGCATGAGGCTTGGGTTAAACGTGCAAAATTTTGAAGTTTAAAAGAGAGAGGGAAGAAATTGTTCCTAGAAGACAAATAACAATACAAGGAAAATGGAACTCCACCTAATGAAGTAATTTAAATGCAAACGAGGAAAAAGGTATTTGAAAATTTCAGGGAATTGATTTAAAAAAGAAAAGTTTACAATTCATCAAAACATTGTGATGTGACTTCAGCGTAAGCCCTTTTGATGCCAAATCTCAGACTAAAGGGTTTTTCGTGTGTGTGGTTTTGGGGTTTTTTTCAAAGGCTGAGATGTCAACCGCCTCAGAACAGGGGTTTTAGAGTGAGATGGCTGACAGCCTTAAGGACAGCAGTGGGAATAGCAACTCAGTAATTGATTTCAGATGAAATATTCATATATTCTCCAGGGAAGAGGCAGCCCAATACCCTTCTCAGCCCGTATCACAGATGTCATCATTAAAGCTGGCATTGCTCAATACACATTTTGGTTTGATTGGCATAGGACCCCCATCACTTTTTTGCCTGGGTTTTACCAGATTTTAATTTTTTCTCCTTTAATCCAGAAGACCCTTCAGCATTGTGGCATGATCTGGAGAGTCCTGGTTCAGAAGGACTGACTATGTTCCCAATGAAAAGAAAGATGGCATCCTGTAAAAACAGATGAATTGCAGAAGCTCCTCTTGTGGGGGATGCTCACCAATTAGGAGATGGCATTAGGCTATAGTCAGAATAGCAAATTAAAGGAGCATTAAGATCATGGCTGTACTTTACAGGCATACACGTCGCGCCACAGCTCTGGAAGTGCATCGGCGACACATCTCGACAGGGAACTAGTAAAGGGGTTTCTTTGTATCACGTTACAGAGGTTCCCTAGCCCAGTTTAAAGACAGTGTCATGAATTTTAAGCAGGCTGGGGAGAGGGCAGGGCTGTTGTGATCTTGCCAAACAAGCTAATAGCCCTCTAGTGCGGTAGGAGACAGGATACACGTCACGTCCAGAATGGCCGCTAGGATCGTGGTAAACTGATAATTTTTAATAATTGCTGAGCCTCACGCGCTGTGCAGTGAGTCTCTCCCAGCAGTGTGGGTTTGTGGAAGGGGGAAGGGAGGCTCCGTTTTCTCTGAGGTATAGCTGGAGCCTCCATCGTAAGCCAGTGGAATCTCGGTTGCTGCTGAATTCGACGAAAGATGCTGGATGCTGGTGTTGCCCCTAACAACCGTTGCTAAGAGACTTCTGCTGGCATACAGAAGGATTGAAATCGTTGCAGATTATGGCCCTATTTATCATAGTTGTATGAATAGTCTTGTTAAGGGAATGCATGACATATAAATTTAGCGTGCGCATGATAGAAATGTAACACATGCGTCGCGAGAGGAGACTGTTCTAGCAGGATATTTGCTGGCTTATAAATAGTCGTCTCCGCCCGTACTTCCCTCTTACTGCTTTCATGGTTTCTCATTAAAACTTTCAGGAGAGTCTATGAATTATAAAGCAGTGACTAACTGCTTAACAAATTGGCTTTTTATAGAAGAGTCTAGCAGGAGCAGAAGGATGAAGAATACGGACAGTGCCGGTGTAACATTATTATTAGGCAGGAGCGAGTGATGTATCGTGGTGGCCCAATTCTGCTGCCAATTGCTGCAGCTTGGGAGAGGAGCAAATCCCTCAGCATCAGCATCAGATCTGGAGGATCCAGCCTCCACCAGCCTGAATTTTAACTGGCCACAAAATGAATGGCTTCTTTTCATCATTGTATCACTTTATTAGTAAATTACTGTAACTCTCCTGATATAATTCACTTCCTGGGGTGAAAAGGGTTTATGCCAATACTTGTTTTGTCTTTAATGGATTCATTATGCTTTTCATCATAAAATTCATCAATGTTAATTGAACGGATTAGCCAAATGTAATTAGAAGAGGGATATGTAAGGGGGAGGGAATGTGTCTCTGTCTCTACTTTCTCCTGCAGCTCTTTCCTTTAACTACTGACTGGATGTTAATTCCCCTCTTCCTATTACCCTTTCCAATTTGCCTAATCAATATAATCTCTGCCTTCTCGTCAGGGCTTGTACAGTGTATTGGATTGCAAGCTAATTCAGGGCCAAAAGAAACATTCTTGATCTCTTACGGACAGTGGTTTTTTTGATGGTAGTGAGGCCTTTTTTTTGTAGCAGTTTTTCTTGGTTAGAAAATTATCCTGACTTGTCAGAAACAACCATGCAACCCAATTATTCTCTTCTTAGTTGTGCAATGGTCGTTAGCACACCTGATAATCACTTGCAGCCCTTGGTAGGGGTGCTCAGGGACAGAGTGCCAAGTACAGCTGCTGAGTGGTCTGGTTTTGGTCGGCTATAAGTAAATTAAGCAGTGATTAAGCATCTGTAGCCCCTTTTCCTGCAGATAAGATAATTGAAGCTGCAGTAGCTGCCTAGAGGAGAAATGTCTTACCTGCCTCACCGTTTTCTTCATGTCAAGGATGCATGTCTGTCACATCTTTATAGGTCAATAAACAGCTACAAGGGAATTTCACCTGTGGGATGTTAAAGTAATGGAGCTTCTATCCTCACAGAACGTTAATGCTTCTAAATAGGCTAAACCCATTTGTTTCAAATCTCAATTACATTTACTCAAAGATAGGAAGGTAGATCTCAGATCAATTCTTGCAAGGCAGAGAACACAGCAGAGAAGACCCTTGGGCTAGTTTCAGCAATGAAATTAAGTGCTTAAAACGTAAGCGTTACGACTGCCAAAGCAGTGAGACCTTTGCAACAGGCATGTTAAGATGCCTGCAAAGTTAAAGTCTTTAAAACTTAACTGTGCAGGGGTTTCACAATCATATGTGGACTAAGCTTTGAAGGAAGCCCTGCGTCGGGTCAGCGTGTGTCGCAGCAGGACACAGCAGCCAGGAGAGGCTGAGCCAGCATCCTTGTCCTTGGGAGTCCCAGCATCCTTGTGTCGGGTGAGGGTGCCTGGGGCATGAGGCAGTTTTAGGGGAACACCAAATCCCTCTTGTCTGTTGAGCTGGCTGGGGAACTGGTGTATGTCACAGCGAGTGGGGTTACAGGCAGTGACAGAGACGTTAGTGCTCTGCGAGGCTGTGGACCGCGTCAGCACAGCGAGTTTGTCTCCGCGCTGCCGAGCAATAGTGGGATCTAAAGGGGAGAATGGGACCAACCTGGATTCCTCTGATGCACACAAAATACTGCTTGAATAAAGAGGCTGTAGCTGTTGCAGTAGAGAGATGACATCCTGGTTCTGGTGGCTTGAGCTTGGTGATGTATCCTGTCCTCTCAGCCCTTCCAGTGAACATAAAGGGATGGCTGGGAAATACGAGGTGGAGTTTACCTACAAGGAAGTATTAATGTGCACATGTATTTCATTTCAAGTACACATTTATAACTGCTTCCGTTTTCCACCCTTACAATAGTTATTCACATTGTTCTCCGTAGAAAGAATTAGAGTGATGTTTTAAGTAAGAACAACTCCGCTGTGGGCAATCAGGAATGTTTTTATTGTCAAAGCCAAGAAATAATCTCATGGAAAAAGAGATCTAGTGCCATAATCTTCCTTTTAACATCCAGCCAGTTCTGATGAGAAACTCTGTTTGCAGCCTTCGGTGGTGCTCGGCCTCTGAAGGTGTGTTTGGGGAGAATCTCCCCAGCTGGGAGCTGGAGCAGACATCCATCCTCTGCAAAACAGGGGCTTAGCTCAAATTCACCCAGGCAAGCGAGAGCAGGAGGTATTTGAGGCACAGAGAAGGGCGCAGTAAAGTAATACATGTATTTTGCAGCTTATCCTGGAGGCCATCATGAAGCAAGTGGAAGAAAAGAAGGTTATCAGGAGTAGTCAGCATGGATTCACCAAGGGGAAATCATGCCTGACCAATCTGATAGCTTTCTACGATGACATGACTGGC
>Ga0065711_1004974_pt1 | contig 21735 bp, 13 predicted proteins | sample Hoacrofraction12_FD_59098 | JGI IMG/M metagenome (GOLD analysis project Ga0065711, IMG submission 59098) | Hoatzin crop microbial communities from Cojedes, Venezuela - Epithelial fraction 12 v2 (version 2) | ecosystem: Host-associated > Birds > Digestive system > Esophagus > Crop | place... | reverse complement strand
GGGCAGCCCCTGTGCTCGGCGCGGACACCCGCCTCTCCCCGCACCCCTGCGGGCACCCAGCCCAGGCACCCCCCTCCCCAGCCGCCCATCCCCGCGAACTGGCCTCGGACAGCAAGGGAAACTGAGGCACGGGGAGGGCAGTGCAAAGCAGCCCCCCGTGGCCCTCAGCATCCCCAGGCTCGCTGCTCGCCGCCCTCGGCCACCCCCTCTCACCCCCCGGCAAGGCAGGCAGGCTGGCAGTGCACCCACCTCTCCCTGAAGATCTGGCTCACCCCATGCCACGTCGTGAGGTGCTCCAAGGACACGCTCGGAGAGACGGAGGAGGCGAGGAGGTGGGGATCGCTGCGCTGAGCCCGTCGCCAATCCGGGCTGGGTTTTGTTTTCCACCCAAATCATTTGACCTCTCTCTGCTTGGCAACACACGAGTCCCGGCCATCACTTGGCCACACGTTTTGTCAGTTCTCTCCACACGAAGAGCTTTCCCTTGGTTGCCAGTTAGAAACGGGAGCAATACCAAAAATTCTAGTGCTCATTTTTAGAGCTCCAAATATTGTCAGGACTGCTGGTCAGCTTGGATTTGGCTGCTTAAATTTGCTTCAGAAAGGAACCTCGAAGCTGGAGAAATGGACAGCAATAGCACAGCAATAGTCTTATGTACTCTATGTGCTTTGGAAGGAGCCTTCATGAGAAACATTTATGGGCTAAACCGCTATGTAAATAGATACATAGTGAGATTATTACAAACTGAAAGTTAGTTGTTCTTTGTGTTCCAAAAACACAAAGGCTTCGGCCAAGTCTGAGGCCCTGTTGTGCAGTTCCCTCCACATAGCCAGAGTTAACCCAAAGAGGCCGACATCGATCAGGGAACATGCCCTGTTTTCTCCCTTTCCCCTGGGATGGACCTGAAGCACGACGTTCGGTGACGTGCCAAGGGACACAGAGAGTCCCCAGCAGAGTCACAAGCTCAAATAGGAGCAGCAGCACTTTCCACTCCACACTGTGCTGTACACAGGGACTGCAAATAGTTACTAAACTTTGCGGGTATGTTTGCACAATTCCTTTTTTTTTTGGCATAGTTTCCTTGGGAAACAGACCTCCACCTCAGTCCGTCTTCCCTCAGCAACACCACTCCATTCATCAGCCATTCTCCCCCACATTTGGAACAGGGATTGAAGTCTTTGAGATAATTTAGATCCCACTTGGTTCGTGCAGTGGGGAAAGACCCAAAGGAACCGGCTGAGAAGGTGAGCAAGGTCAGTGGAGACACCAGGGACAGGCAGCTGATGGGGCAGCACGTAGACCCCTGCCTGAGCCTCCCTTCTTGTCTGCAAGAGGTTTCTCGAGAGAGAGATGGAGCAGCCAAGGGTTACAGAGGTGACAGGACAGAAAACCAAACCCACAGGGAACTAGACTTCATAAGGTCAGTTGTCCATGGAACAGCTTTTTTTCTTCAAGCCTAAGCACGTGGTGAGCTGTGCTGAAACCCAGACCTACCACACTCTTTCAACATTGGTTTTTCATGGCAAAGGTCAAGGCACAGAGCAAGTCTTTAAAGGAGTACTTCTGAACCAGGATTTAACAAACTGGTCAATTTCTAGAAATCAAAATTAACCTGAAGCATAATTCTTTGCTGCAAATCCTAGAGATTTTGGTACAGCCTATGTTCTCTCAACCATCTACTTTTGTTCTTTAAGCTCTCCCTTCTTCTTCCTCCCCCTCCCCCTGAAAAAACAACCAGAGAGAAAGAATGACTATTCAAGCTATAAGTTCCCCAAAGGAACAACCACCCAATCGGCAGAAAATGACCACAGGACGCTGGCAGCATTACAAAGACAGCAGAAGAGGTATGTCAAACCTACACAATGTCACCTGTCCCAGACTTCATATTTCTGGCTGCCAGCCAGCAGAGTCCGAAGGGGAGAAGGCTCGCCAAGCAGGTTGCAGCCTGTGCTTAGGCAGGCAGCGCAGGGAGCCCTGTTCCCCTTTCAACAGCAGCACTAATCACAGCTTTGGGACTCTAATCCTGTTTCATTTTTCTGTCGCTCCCTCTCTGCCCCGTGGGCCATGGGCAAAAACTAACCAGAAGCTTTTGATTCCTCTTCAGCCACCTCCTGGAGAGACCTACTCGAGTTCAATCTCGAGACTGTAAGTGCTTAGCTTTGCTCCCAATCCATCGGAGCCCATTTGTACCAGCCGAGGCAGCTTTGTAGAGCAGATCCCACCGCTCTAAGGTCTCGGTTCCAGCTACGCCCCCAAAAGAGACCAGAGTTTAATTCTCCAAATGCCTGTTTAATCCTGTTCCGTGGTCAAGAACAGCTTCCCTCTTGGAAGATACTTTCTCCAGATGCTTTTGTAAGTCTGTGCTAACCAAGTAAAACAAGCCTTTTCATGTAATTAAACATTTAGGTTTTTAAGCATACGTTTGCAGAATTTGCAGGGGAACAGCAGCAAGCCCAGGGACAGGGGAACTCCCCTGCTCACCGGTGAGCCAGAAGTACATTGCAGCTGTTGGTAGGACCTCCACTTTAACAACACCAGCCTCCAGACCCAGGAGTAAGCATTGCATTCCAGCTTTCACCTTTGAAATAAAGCTTATGGGCTCTTTTCATAGAATCATTCACATTGGAAAAGACCTCTAAGATCATCAAGTCCAACCATCAACCCAACCACTACCATGCCTGAAAAACCAAGTCCTGAAGTGTCATATCTACAGGTTTTCTGAACACCTAAGGGGATGGTGACTCCACCACTTCCCTTGGCAGCCTGTTCCAATGCTTTGCCACTCTCAGTAAAGAAATTTTTCCTAATATCCAATCTAAACCTCCCCTGACAAAACTTGAGGCCACGTCCCTTGCAAAGAACTTGAAAATGGAAAGAAACCAATGAAATCAAAGTACTATGGCTCTTCAAAATGGGTATCTGGGTTCTCCTTCAGCCAAGAGAAACTGGTAGGGGAAGGAAATGCACAGGCACATGCACACATCTGCGTGCACATGCTAAATCTTCCTGTTCAGAGGAACCCAGTAAGTCAAGTTACAGCTAGAGAATAACACGGCTCACCTCCTAAAGCTTTCAACCAGCTCTATGCAGAGTGACAAAAATCTACAAAAGTTGCCTTGTTTTGCAGCTGCGCGAATGCAACGTTCCATTTGCTGCTGCTTACTCAGGCTTTCAGCCCTCTAGGGCAGGTCGCTGCTGCCTCGGCACGCTGCTCGGCTCTCCTGCTCCCCAGCTGCCCCGGCCAGCACGCCCGTATCACTTTTGCACCGGGTGAAGAGGGGACAGTGCAGCCCAGCTGCTACCCATCCGCAGTGCTGTGCGGCACGGTGCCCTTGCCCAGCCCCAACTCAGCATTTCTGCGGTCCAGATGGTGCAAAGTAACCTGAAACCCATATCCCTCTGCCTTTTAGAAACTACCAGCTCACCACCAGACATAGGACCCTCTCCTGGGAGCACCCCGTGAAAATGCTGGCAGCACAACTCTGATAGCGTTGGAGATAAGATGAAACTTTGAGAACCACTAGCCTGGCTGCGCTTGGACTTCCTTCCTTGTGGTTCTGCCCCTGTGCTGGAAGACACTGCAAGAATTTCTAAGTGTTTAGTCATTTAAACTACATAATTGTGCACCTAATTTGTATGTGCAAACGCTACAACCTTTTCCATGCAAACTGGGCATTTTGACACACAACCATTCATTACGGAGATGCATTAATTTACTTGTGTAGTAACTGGACATGGAAAACAGACACACAGCCATGGCTCTCTGGTGCATACCAACCCTGATGCCAAATACTGCCCCGGCAGCAACCTCTGGGAACTCTCACCCTCACTGCAGTACGTGCTTTGTGACAGCGAGCCAGCAAAGCTGGTTTTAAGAGGCCAAGGACAAGACGATACACGGCCACAGGCAGTGTTGCCAGGTGCTCAGTTCTCTGTATCTTTCTTCCATCTCTGGCCTTTTTTTTGCATTGGTGAAATGAAAAAGCATTCCTTGGCATACCGAAGGGACATGGCAGATCATCTGTTTTCTGAGACAAATGAGGAGGGATGCTGCTGCCCAGCAAAAGACAGCAAGCCAGCTGATCAGATCTGTAAGGAATTAGCTTAGATAAGGATAAGACAAACAAACATCAGCTGGGGATAGGGAATATCCTGGGAAAACAGCGGAAATTCTCCCATACCAGGAGACTAAAATGATTCAAAGGGGGAAAAAAAAGAAGAAACAAACAGATTGGTGTGGTGGAGAGTCAATTCCCATGCTTGCTCTGCGGTGGAACAGGTGTCTAAGAGACCACCCAGCTACAGCATCATTAGAAGAAAATTCCAACATCATACATAAGATATCCTAATTGCTACATCTAATTACGAGGAAGAGTAAATCACCCAGAAAAAATTATCTGTCAAACAGAGTATAAACACATAATTGACAACCAAAGTGAGAGCCATCATACATCGTCAGAGGAAGCTGCTGTGTATAAAAAGACACTACCTATATTCGTGAAGTAGAAGAGTGCTTCTGGAGTTATTGTAAAGTCCTATTAATCTGATAAATCTTTAAATATTTACACAAACTTGGTCAAAAATGAAAACTTCGTCAGGTATATTTTCTCAAACTGAAGACCAGTAGGATCCTGCCTTATCAAACTGGATTTTGCTAAAGCAGCTGGACAGATGTTTATAACTGTGCTTTGTGAAACATCTGGAACTAATCTAATTGAAGAACTTTTAATTGGCCGTAAATTTCCTCAATAACACAAAACTCTAGACCACCTGCCATCACCACAGATAGGTCTAACCAAATGAGGGTCCCTACAGCAACAGCATGAACTCTGCACCTTGCCCCTACAGCTCGGATTTTTATACCTTTATTCATTTCTTGCTCTTCCTCCATCAAAGGCCAGGTAAAGTAAAACAGAGTTACTGTTGCTCAGGGATGATGCCTTCATCGGGACCCGAGCTCCAGGCCCCAAGCCCCCCTCGGGCCTCACCCTTACCACTCTCAGAGCGTGACTCGCAGCAATCTCCAGCCTCAGCCTGCAGCTCAGCCCCAGCTCAGGAGGCCCCAGTGGACTCCTGGGGCCGGTGCTGCTGCTGATGGTGACCATCTGCCCTTCAGCGGCCAAACCAGCCTGCGTCCCACGGCAAGACGGCTATGCTGGCACTGGTGACAGGTCTGAGCATGAGCTGTGGCCAGACAGGCTGCTTTACGGGCTCTGCTGCTCAATCAAGCAGCCCTTCCAGTCTGTGACAGTCACTTTAAAGACCAAGGCTGAGATTTTTTGGCTTCTGCCTTTTGAACAGAAAGCTCTGTGGATGTGTTACCTGCATCCACAAGCTGCTTCAGCTACATAAAAATGCTATTAGGCTTTTCCTTGTTACTGATCCATCGCCAAAGCAGCCAGTTTCATCGCACAGACCTCCTACGTTCCCAAACTGTTATTGGTCCTTTGATGTATTTATCCATTTTGTTTTTAAGAAGTGAAAGGCTAATGTAGTTCAGATTTCCATTTAGGATTTTTACAGCACTACAGCTGGGAGGTCATTTGTGAATTTATTGGATTTTAGTCCTTTGGAGGTACAAATGTTTTATTTTAAAATTAGATGAGGTTATCCAGTACCCTCTCTGTGAGCACTTCCACCCTTGATAAAAACACTGAGGGACTAAGAGGCAGGATGGACTCTACATCGTTGCAGTCAGTCATGAGGCTGAGACTATACTGAAATCCATGGACTTCCAGGGTCTGAGGATTTTTCTAAAAGTGGCCTGTTCCTGATTAGTAATGGCATTTAATCCATCCCTAATGATCTCCTTGGCTTGAGTTGAGTCTTGAATCACAATTTTATGCCCTCAGTCTTAAGTCATGGTGTTTCTCTTCCTTTTTGTGAACAGACATGGTTACACCCACTTTAAAGGTCGCTGGCAACGGCAGTACTGAATACAGTATCAACACAGGTAATTATTCAGGCAACACGTCCATGAAACCTGTATTGTTGGCAGATAACTTTGCTTAAAAATAGCTATTCCTACTTACACGAGTGACCTTTACAGGCAATGAAACTCTGCATGTAGAACTTAAACCCGCACAACTTGTCTCATCACACATTTCAGCTTTAAAAAGGGACAGGCATTCCTATTAGAAAACTGTAAGGAGACAACACTTCTGTAAGTATGACACTTACTAACATCCAGGAACATTAGAAACTCAGGGCTTGAGCAGCACATGAAAATATCAGCACAAAATTCTCGAGTTTGAACATTAAGATCATTTTAACGCACTGAACATTGATGGCAGGAGTAGATAACTGTCCATATGCATCCCTTGGCACATCGCATGGCAGCAGCGGCACTTCTAAATGCCCAGTGAAACACTTCATTTCCGTTCCAATGACTTCTAGGAACAAAGTCTTACAGAAATCTCTCAGATGAGAAGACCCTCAGTGCAAAGCCAAGAAAAAAAAAAATGCTACCACACTTGAATCATTCTTTGCAGAGTCGGGTGTTTCAGCTAAAAGGTGGTTTATAACGAAACAGGCGGCTCGGACTAGAGGGGCCGGCGTACAGGAAGGAGCCCGATACTTCCCGCAGTCCCCGCTGCAGCGACATTCGGGTGCGGCAGAGGAACAGAGTTTGATTGTCTTCAATCACTACAACTAGATTTTCCAGAGCTTTCAACTGATGCCCTTGGTAACTCAGCCCAGCCCCTGGCTGGCACACAGAGATGTTAACTGGACCATGCCCAGTGACCCTGTACTGGCGGGAAGATTTGCTTCCAGCATTAGGACTCTCAGTTTCCTTGGTCACCTCTGGTTGCCTCAGTTTCCCTCTCAGAAGAAAGCAAATTGCAGGGATGTTGTGAGGCATAATTTAAATTTTCAAAATGTGTTGACATCACTAGCTAGATATCTGTTCCAAATGTTTAAATTTTATTTTTCATAGCCTAAACAGAAAATCAGTCAGCAACACGCAAAATAAAATTGAACCATTAGAGGAGCCTGCAAGAGAAGCAATGTTTAGCTTTTTCATTAAGTATCAGTGACAGATACAGACTGAGAACATGCTCCATAGCATGAACATGAAACCCAGCTGCAGCCTGAGGCATAGCGACGCCTGGCAGAACCACGGTCGTTTGTATGCAAATGACATAGCTGTCCGCAGAAACATGACTCAGTGACAGCACGTGTGTGCAGAGATTCGGAAGCACATTGCTCAATCTCCTACAAAGAGGATGGGAATATTTCTCTCTCTTGTACACCTAGCTTGTTCCTGCCGAATAAAGTGGCATGCACTGCTAATTGCTCTCATCAATAATCAAGCTGGCAGAGGCAAAAATAAAGTGACAGGGAGCAGGGATCCAGGGCTCAAGCAGCAAAACAGCTCTGAGGATATTGTGCTCAAAACACAATAGCAAAACTAGTCATGAGAGAGGCTTGAATAATCACTTTGTGTTGGTCAGGGAAGATGGAGACTCTGGGGTGGCCTTGCCCTTCACGGTGCTTCAGCCATGAGTCCTTTCCATCATCTCCCCAGGAGGTGAGCAGCAGTGTAATGGGATGGCGAAGAGGAATGAGAGCTGTCATGGCCCACAGTCGCTCACCTGTGAAGCGGGAGGCTCGGGGAGACAGCACGAGGAGGCAAAGTGAGGGTGTGCGGGAGCAGGCAGCCCAGACAAGCCACCACAGCACGTCAGCAGGAGATGGAAATTCAAACTCCTGTGTGAAAGAGGACACAGTCACAAACCGGAGAGTGGCCAGAAACAGCACAGCCCCACGAAAGGGTCTCCCTGCCAGGACAGCGGCGGTCACGAGGAATACGAGTCAGCCAGCTGCGCTGCCCAAGCCAAATGCTGCTGTGTCCTGCATTGTCAGGGAGCTGAAAGGAGCCTCGTCCTTCAGTCGAATGAAAAATTAGCCCGTGGATGTGTTCATGGGACAAGGGAGCGCAGAGACAATTAGGATGAAACTGTCTCAGTGCTCACCTGGATTAATGACTCGGAGAACTGTCCAAACAGCTGTGCCCGATACGGAGGATATCTGCAGGCAGCAAAAGGCTCCATACCAGACGCAAACACTATCTCCACTGTGCAGGCCAGCACTGGCAGCTGGAGGAAAGGGAGTTCCCTAAGAGACAGTTCTATTTTGAGTATGAAGGGCCACAACCAAATGGCCACGGGTGGGGTAGAAAGGCTGCACTTACCTGCTTTGCCAGTCATGCACAGAGCACAATGCTGCGCCGTGTCAGAACAAAAGGGTAAATCTTGCCTGACATCCCTGCTGGGGATTCACTTCTGCCCTTATCCTGATGTTCTCTGTACACGGCCATCAGCATAACTGCAGCCCAAATCTGGCTGAGCTAACAGAGAAGCTACAGGTGGGAGCTGAAGGAAACAGTAACCCTTAGGAGGACTTGCTCCTTTGCTGGCACTTTGTACAAGCAAAAAAGGCCATGTGAGACTAAACAAGTCATTCTAAACAATTATTTACCTACTCACGTACTGTTCCTGTGGTGCAACCAAAGTAAATGCCTGTATTGATCAAATAAAACATGGCTTGTAGTGGGCTAATGACCTGCAAGACAGCCAGCTTAGACCACTGAAAGTCCCTGCTCCTAGATGCCTCTTCCAATCTCCAGACAAATTGCATCCTTAAAACATCCTGTCTCAAAGGACAGTAAAAAGTTGTTTACTTTTTGAGGCACAGAAGTCCACAGAAATTAGACGGTGGGAACACTGTCCATCAGCCAAAGCCGAACTCCCAGCCAAAGCCAAGGTGGAGTCCTCATTTCTGAACAAACACAGAAACCATTGTCCTGACATTCGTTTCCCTCATAATTCCCAGAATTAGAGGCTGCACACCATCCGGTTCCTGCTAACATTTATCACCTCCACAGAACTATTGGACAAACCCTTCTAGCATTCCTCAGCCTGTGTTGGGAACTCATTTTACTGGACAAAGACATTTCTCCCAGTTGCTTTCTTCCAGCCTCTGGCTTGTCCTGCCCATTGTGCAGCAAGCTACAGACCTCGCTACATGCATCCACAGAACAGCTCCAGCTCTGCTACTGAACTGTTTTGTAAGTTCAGGCAAGTGACTGAAACTCTGCCTCGTTACCTCCACCATGCAACGCTGACGATACACCTTGTCCAGCTCACGGGGTGATGCCAAGCTTTGGTGGCCATAACGGAGACGAAGAGTTAGGTCAGTACAAATCCTCACTTGTGCTTCCTTACATTACAGATAAAACCTTTCACTGGTAGAGGGGGTGTTTAAGCCCTTGTGAAAACCCTACACTTAAATCCGTTTACTGGTAAGCACTCAACAGGACGGATAACAATGACGTGACTTGCCGGCAGTCCAGGACTGGCACGGGAATATGAAATCCCAAAGCTATCAACACGGTGACATTTTAGTCAGGTCTGCCATGGGAAATTGTAAAGGAGTATGATCAGCTGCCAGGCAAAACTCATTCAAGACAATCAACAAATATATTTTGAAAGAAATTCATAGTCTTCAGTAAGTGATACGCCAATACCTCACAGAATTATCACGTGTTTTATAAGGAAAGGTCTATAAATATAAGCAGTGATGAGTGAAAAAGGCTCATTTGTGAAGGAACAGAGCCCATAACGGACAACATGGGGATTATTTCAGCTAAAAACAGGGATCTACAAGTAGATTAATTTTAAACACAGTGTAAAACACAGAACTGATCCACTAAATAAGAAGCATGGAACTGAAGAGAGGGTTTTGGATTCTGCTTACATGGCTGGTTTATGCCCCTTACAGAGAGGGTCAAAGGGACGAAACACAGCGGATGCTTTGTAAGTCACTTTGCAGCTCCAGTGCCATCCATGGGCAGGGCATCTTAAGTGAAGCATTATCATCCCCACTTGGCAGGAAATTTGTGAAGACCAGTTGAGAGGTCGCCAAGCCAGCCAGCTGCAGCTGAAGTGTTGCACACTACCACTCCTGGTTTCCACTCAGACCACAAGAGCATTTAATTTTACAGAGCAAACGGAGAGCAGAGAATAAAAGCACCGATTTCAATTGCATTCATAAAGCAGCATCCTAAGCTTTAGAAAAGACAGAGCTACAATAAGGTCAAAGATATTTCCCTGAAAGCACGGTCCTAACATTTGACCTCAATAACAGCAGATTAAAAGGTAAGTTCTCTTTCAAGACGGGCTTGGTCAGATTCATAAAGACAATCACCACAAATAGGCACAGAACAAAATTGTGCAGCAAAATTGCTTGAGCGTGGAGTGATTTGAAGCTCTCTGTAAAGTCTCATCCCCTCTCTCAGTACCCCACAATTATTAGTCTAGAGCAGGGATGTGCCAAAGCAGCCACAGTATGTCGTACTAATGAAATAAATGGGGAAAGCTTTACTTCCAGTTTTGTTGCTGTCCCTTCTGGTGAATGATGTCATCTCACTGGGCCTCTGTTTCCCCACCTGCAAACAGCACTAATAGCATTTATTTTGCACAGTCTGGTATGAGATCCTGCTTATTACTTGTCTGTGCATGGCTCTGAAATCTGCATGCAATGAATTTTTCAGCATGCCAGCCACATTTTATCCTTTGCTATCTCCCAGCACATTTTGTACCTACTAATTGTACCTACCAGTCTGTCCTGCCTCGCTGTGTCAAGTGTCTTACAGCCATCTGCGTCCATCGCTTCCTGCGTGCAACTCTGCTCACTGCATCACCACCTTGAAAGACCCCAAACCCCACTACATTTGTCTGACATGATTTAGCCACACTGGCTGATTTTTATCAACTCATATTTCTCCCACTGCTTTGTGTTCTCGTCTCATTTTACTGTCACTAGATTCTTACCTAGCCTGACTGAGGTCAGACTCCCCGGACTATAATTTCCTGAGTACGTCTATGCTGAAGAGGCAGCTCAGCACCTTTGCCAGCAGGTTAGGGATGGATTTGAAGGGTAACATTTTGTGAGAAACAACACTAGGTGATGGCATTCACTTAAGACAGATCTATGCTACAAGCTACACATGCTGTTGCCCAACTTCCTACCATCTGTACACCAAACTTTCAGCTTTATGTTAAATAGACATTAATCCCATGCTTGTATACTTAGACGGAAGGCATGAGATAACACATATGTTGCTCTTGAGATGCACTTCCCCCCCTCACAATTTGTGCTTGTGACTGTAATGGAAATATATATTAAAATATATGTTTCTGTTCTTGTATTTGGCTTTTCAATGCCACCCACAATTCCCAGTGCCTGCGTATTCTGGCTTCTCACATCCCACTTGTCCACTGTGCTTTGAATGCTGCCTGCTACTTCAAGTCCAGCTGGTCAGAGTTTAACCCTTAGCTTCCAAGATCCTCTTCCAGGGTCTCTCTAAATCAGCCTTGTTCAGGTCCACAGCGCCGGACAGGATACGGCAAAGCATCCCCAGGAGCACCCCAGGGGCTGGATCCCAGCCGATGTCAGCATCGCCAGGACAGAACAGCCAGCACAGTCACCAGGCTGCTCCCTCTCCACCGTCCCCTGCCAGGAAGAGCCCATCTCACTCCTTGCCACAGCTTCTCAGCAGTCAAACATTAGTGAAGAGACCAAAGCAGAGGGGAGCAGGGCAAACATTTGTGGAGCAACAAGCTGCAGGTCCTGGAGCAGGCTCTGATGCTGCGAGTCAAGGGTTAGCACATGCCTTAGGGTTACTTTCCTAGGATCAGACAAAAGCCCGGAAAGCAAAGGACATAAAACCCAATTGTAAGTAGGCAGCGCTCAGACCAGCTAAGAACCACCTGCAGAGACTGCAGCTGTCCCAGTCACAATGGGGGATACCTGACAGTCACCTTTAAACATAAGTACAGAGAAAACTCTTTCAGCTCAAGGCTATTTGATAGCAATGATAAGGGCTGAGCTGTGGGATGGTGCAAAGAGTCTCTGTGTTCCATGAAGTTATCCCAAAGGGAACAGACGTGCTGAGATCAAAGAGCACTTACTAGCTTGGCCATTCCTCGTGTCTTTCAGCTGTGGTGTCTCCTTTATGCCGCCTACCTGCCTGCTTTTCCCTACAAAACTGAAAAGATCAGCATGCTTTTAGGCTCCTGTGACACACTGAATGCATTAGGCCCACAAGTCTCATTTTCTGCAAAGTCTCTGCAAGCGTGCAGACAGATCCATTAACGTTCACCGTGTCTCAGATTTGCATTGCAAAGTGGAACTGGTGCACCCAGCACTGGCAGACCAGTGCATGCCTCATGGCCTTCAACACACACACAGGAGCAGAACCCTACTGGCACTAAGACGTATTGGTGCCAAGAATTTGGGTTTGGTCCAGGAAAGGAAAAAATTAGTATTTAAAATCCTCTTAGGCCTGCCACTTCACTAAACTATTTTGCAAGGCTCTCTGTTCCATTAACAACTCCAAAGGCTGATTTTCTCAATACTTTTAGCTCTTGCAGAGGTTACCAAGGGAGCACAGGTCTCAGTTGCACAAGGATGCTGTACATCATGCTTCAGCTTGCAAATGCCGCATGGCCACATGACAAATCAAGCACGTTCCAACCCAGGCAAATGGAAGTGCATGGGGTTCTGCATGCTGTGGCTCCACATGTATGAAGTGACCTGACAAGAAATAGAACCTTTGTAGTGGTGAATAAGACTTCATCCTTAGGAATTATGGACTAGATTCTCAACTGGCATAAATCAAACACAGCTTTAAGCAACAGCAAAAGAACAATATACAGTGGCTGACAAAGGGCTGCAACATGAAATCAAAGCAAGAGGCAAACATATAACCAGAAAACTGGTTAATGCTCAGCCTCCTTCCTTCCCAGACCCATACCACACAGATGCCCCAAATATCACCTCCTCTCTCTTTGAAAGCCACATGCTTGCGTTCTTCCCAGCCCTACCTCCTCGTCCCACAAGAACTGAAAGCTAGCTACCAGTTTGACAAAAGCACTGCAAGGTACTCTTCTCCTTAGCATACAGCTTGTGCTAACTCGTATTGTCACCAGCTACAGAAGAATCAGTATCTTGTTGCTCAAAACGTGGTGGAAAGACAGGAGAACTTGCATTAAGCCCTCCCATGTGCCTCCCAGCCCCGAGCGCAGCACGAGCTCTCAGACGCAGGCAGCCAGCCCCACACCAGGCAGCAGTGCGGATCAGCCACTGCACACCCTGGGGTGAATTCCTTTCAGTTTTGTTTTATTCTTTTCTAATGTTCAAAGTCTGCTTCGAACATATGCAGACTTAGTATCTTATCAAGTTATTATACTTTAGGAAAACACATGGCAGACTAATTTCCATTACAAATGCATCAATTTAAATAGATCTTTGGCTGGACTTTCAAATTATTCCTAATTAATATTCTCTTTGAAATCTATCATCTTCCTTTCCTACTACCTAGCTTTTCTGCATTAGAATATAAAACTACTATTTCACGGAAAAGTCACTTTTGCATGTAGAGTCATTAGATACCACTTTGTTATCAGGCTCAATTTTTAATCCAATTTTTTTGCCTCCTCTCTGAAGGACTGTCAGGCCAATAACCTTCTCCCCTTATCTTCCTACTCATAATGCTCTTTGACACTGGTGTAATTTCTTTCCCACATTTCTTTACTCCATGGCTTGATAGTTTTTAATGAGCCTTTCACACCTGTGGTTGTATCTAGTATTAATTCTGTACCCTCTCCCTGTCGTACAGATCGGGTTTAACCACATTGCAATCAGCAGTCCTCCTCTAGCACAAAACCAGCACAAAGATTATGGTGCCAGGCTTTGTTTCCAACATGAAACTGTGTCAGTCGTGATTAAAAGACAGTGCCTTGGTGACTGGTGCATAAGCTGGTTCGGTGTCTCTGTCAGGTTTCTAGCAGACAATTTTCCCTAATCTCAAACCCACTTAAAAACATCTTTACTTGCTGGCAAGGGGAATGCTGTTGACTGAACAGAACAGGAAATCGGGCTCCCCTTCATGGAGCTGCTTCTGGGGCAAAGCTGCCGGGTGTCACGACGTTAGCGCATCAGGGAAAAAGCTTCTCAGCTACAGCCCGTCGGGGAGGTGGGTGAAATCTGGACATCCCCGGCAGCTGAGCTGGTGATTTTCACAAGCACCATGTTCCAGTGAGCACAAATGGAGAAACCGGGACATGACTTTCAGTTTGACAGGGAAGGTGTCTGCTGACAATGAATGAATCTCCCTGTGACTTCAAGGTTTGTTGGGGAAAAAGACAAATTTTAAGTGTCATGAAAAAAAAAAAAAAAATCCCATCACTTCGCCTCATCCTGTCACTCTGAACAAATGCAGTGCTTGTTTTTAAGACTACTTTTCAGATGGCCATAAGATTTCTGAACAGATAATCCACAGTGCCGAGCACTGACAGAGAAATCACTGCCTCTAGCTATTATCTAGTCATATGGAAAATATTTGACTGAGGAAATAAAGTCCTTCATTGGAGAGCTTGAGTGATAAGCTGCAGGGAGAAAAAGCAGAATCAAATCAGTGTCAAACCTACATTCACTTCCAAGACATGTGAGCATTCTACTTGAGCTCAGTAAAAGTAATTTTGCCAACCAGCTTTGAGCCTGTTGAAAAGAAGTAGGAAGTACAATGAAAGGAAAAAGAGGACTTTTAAATCAAGCACTGAAAAGTACCAGAAATGCCTATAACCTGCCCTGAGACTACAAACTCGGGAACAGCCAAGAACCAAAATACAGGGATTATACCCTAGGCTTGTACTACAAGGAACATTTGGTTTTGATCATTCCTAGCAGGTAGAGTTCTTGGTGGCAAAGTTCTGTAGGCTTTGCACTTCCGCAGCTATACGTTGCTTTGTAGGATCTCTCATTTTTTTTCCCCCCAAATCATGTTTATAGACCTCACAGTGTTTTAACACATCTCAAAAATGACTAAGGAAAACAGGTTGGTTTTATCCTCAGCTTTCCATTAAGTAAAACGGCTACGCACCATGCCTTCTTGTCTCAACCCTGCTTCCGCTTAGCAAATGCTTGCAGAGCAAGACCAGCCAGACACTAGGCTCCAAAGGTATCTAGACCACCACAACACTTAACAGACTGTATTTTAAGTACTGAGCACTGAACCAGGAGGAAAGAATCAAACTTCAGCTGCAGGTACTAGAACTATACTAGAGACAAATTTGTGCCAAAAGTTTCAGGTGTGAGTTACCAGCATTTGAATACTGCACCTTCCCTCTTTCACTATGAAAGGAAGCTCTTGGGAAGGAGCAGCACCATTTTATTAAGCAGCACATAATGCTCACTGTAGTACCTACAGCAGCACAGTTATTACGCTCTATTTCACAGCATTAAAATGAACTATTCTCCAGGCAGGACAAATCTTCATATCAAAGATTCAAACACCACAGGCTTCGATGTTGCCAGAAGAGATTCTTTTAATTTTTGATATGCCTCTAAATAGTCCAAGACCTTAAGAGTCGCAATGGACAGTGAATCAGACTTTGATTCCTGAAAAGGCAGAAGTCACTAGAAGAGTCCAAGCAAACAGCAGTTTTGAAAACCTAGACACGGCAGACTTCTCAGACCCTGGCAGTGATCTGTGGAGTAGAGAATGCATTTCAAACGAATCAGCGCTTCTCTGCCTGAATATTGAAATGCAGGAGTAAGAAAGGGAAAGAAAGGGATCCCTGAGACTGTCCACGTAAAGCACCTTTCAAGTTCAAGTAAGACTCAAAATGCCAGATCATCTACATGGAAGCACTGTCTATAAAAATCTGTACAGCAGGAAACTATATTCCTACAATATGACGCTGTTCTACCACTAGGCTTCATCTTATTCCTCAAATTTAACTTCTCTCTTCCTACCCTTAACACACCGTGTGCTCGCTGCAGAAGCTATACATAAATCTTCTCTCAGAAGCTGGCCACACGGATCTCACTCTCCCAAGACAGAGTCTCACTGTGCTCTGTCCTCTCAGCACAAAACCGGCTCGACACAGCAGTAACCAATACCAGAGTGCCATCTATAGCTATTTCACTTGACTTCGCAGCAAAGCAGAGTAGAAAACGCACACGCATGCTCATTCCCCTTCCTAGAGTTAGCAATACCTCTCAGAGAAACTTCTGTCATTAAGGTTTGGAGAATAACAGAATTTAATCCTAGCAAAGATGTAACAGGAGCTGCCCTAAGAGGGGCTTTACTTCTACCAGAGTGAGAGGTGCAGCGCAGGGAATAAAGCCCCTCTCCCCACTCTCCCCTAAAAAGGAGAGGCAGAGCATATGCATACAGCCCACTGATTTCTGCTGAGGTGGCCCAAAGCCAGCTTCTAGAACAGGCTTGTTACAGCTATAAGAATACATCTTCTCATTTAATACGGTGTGAAAAGATGCTAGAACAGGTTTGCATCTTTAGGGCCAGGAACTAAGCATAAAGCAAAAAGAGATGGAGATGGCATTGTCCCCTCGGTGTGCATCCCAGGACCGATAACTGAGCCACCTCCACCGGCTCTTTCCAAAGGAAACTGAGCTCCTGGGGAGCTGCTCCGCAGCGGTGCCGAGCTGACCCCTCCGGACAGAGAGGCTTATGGCTAACCCCAGCGAGGCAGCCCGAGGGAACCGCTTTTGAACAGGTGATGTGGCAGATGGCATCCTTGTCCCCTTCTGCCACGGAGTCAGCCAGTGCTAGCTGCGGCCAGCACATCGGTACAGCCACCCTCCTCGCAGGGCACAGCCAGCACTGAACCCCGTCAGCGGCACCCTGCTGATTCCCTCCACCACCCCTCTGGGGCCACAGCACAGCCCTCTCCATGCAGGTAATGACAGGCTCCACTGCACGCTCAGCTGTAATGGAGAATATGTCCAAAAAACCCAGCCAAACAAATACCCTATCACTTCAGAGTTAGACAACCCCACCTACACTTCCCAGCCAAGTGCTGTCAGGTGTCTGCTGGCTTCTTGTGTCACAAACTGCCGAGGAACAGTTATGCAGCTATTTCCAGGGGCTGCATTCAGCATTCCCACCCAGCCTTGCTCCACCTGGGAACGCAGAGGGAATCTTCATGCCAGGACGCAGCTCTTCAGGAGACCCTCTGACCCTCTGCTAACACGGGTGTCTAACAAACAGGGTTCCTCTGTGCCCTTTAAGGGACCACACAGATTCTTGTTATTAGTCAGTGAGCTTCTACCAGCTTCTGCGGCTCCGCTGTGGGACCACACACACACCCACTGCTCCCGGGGCTGCAAGGGACACACGCAGCAGACCACACAGGAGAGGAAAAGGCCTCTCCGCTCCATCACAGACCTGCCTTGTGGGAAAGTCCACCACAAATATACTAGCTAGCGTTAAGACACGTAAACAGGCTGGTCCTTCTTAGACTTGCTGGTTGGTAGCATCTATTTTGATTAACAGTTCATTTATTAGGGTTTGGGATTTACATGTGCCACTGGCAAGAATCCACAACTGGGTCACTACAGAAGCTCAGTCTTGCCTAACTGGAAGGTAAAGTGCAGAGCAGAGTTTACACATGTGCATTGATGGAGGGACGTGCAGAGATCACTGCTTAGGGGCAGACAGCTCACCAGCACCAGCCATGCTTTAGAAAGCTGGTCTGTGAAAAATTCACGTAAGGCAGTTAAATTAGAGCATGCTGCACACAAAGCTACAAGACAGATTTTACTTACTCCGGGGGAAAGCAACATTTTTCACTAAGGAGTTGGTGAGCAGTTGTGGGTTGATTTTTCTTTTTCTTTTTTTAAAGCAGGTTGATGATGAAAAAATCTCAGAACAGTGTGACTATCATGAGAATGATTTCTAAAGCAGGAAGCATGACAGCCCCACACCCACAATAGCAGAAGCAGCTGCTGCATGCAAGTTGTCAGCCACACACTGCAGGTCTGATCCTGCACTATTTCAAGCTACTTGGAGCTTTGGCGTTGCTTTCAACGCAGTGAACTGCACAATGCAGAATTAACTACAAGCCCAGTGTAAGAGAGGAGAAACAAATGGGCAGTGCTGCCCAAGTCAGAAGGTATTTCGCATCCTCATCGCTAAGCAGGAACTGCTACGACAGAGCCCAGCCTGAACAGCAGTACCAAGACCACCACCACTTTAGATCTGCAGCACTAAGAAAGGACCTCACCAACAAGAAATATCAGTAATTAGAACAATCTCCAACCTCATCTGAAGTTCCCTGCAATATGACTTCAGTGCCTCCCAGATTCTGAATGCTGGGAAGAGAAATTTCTTCTTGATGCTAAGGGGGGAAAGAAAAAAAAAAAAAAAAATCAGAGCAGGTTGTTTCATTTTTATCTGGAACATTTCCACCTGCCCACCTCTTTTCTGCACAAAGCCTTTCCAAGTTCAGTGGAAGTCCATGCCTGCCTTCAAGCACAGGCAGCATAAGAAGCTGCTGGGTGTCAGGAATATTTCCACAGCCCCTGTGCCTCTGCTACCACAGCGGAAAGCCAGACCCATTGCTGCTGGCTGTGAGGATTGAGAGCAGGGGCAGCTGGTTGTAGTGGTGGATCAGCAGCAATTGCAGCCTCTGACGCTGCTGTTCCTCAGGGTAAGGAAGCAGCAAGCCCAGTTCTCCAGGAAGGTGCCTGTGGCAGCACGGCCCAGATCGGGGAAGCGTTCTGCCTGCATCTGAAAATCTTGGAGCAACTCTGCCTTACAAAATGGCAGAAACCACCTGGCAGCACCCCACTGTCCCCGAGCAAGACAGTGTCTGCCCTGCTTCCATGGACTCCTACGGAGATGAGATCCTTTCTTTTGCAGGGGACAGGGCAGCAAAGCAGCTGTTCCCAAAAAAGCAACGGCAGAGCTCCCATAGCTTGTCTCACACTGCGAAAGCAGCAAAAGCAGTGCAGGAGGGGAAAAATAAGGAATTATAAGGATTGCTCCACTTTGGGCACTGCTATGCGCTGCAAATTCCCGGCTGCAGGCCAACCATCCCCACAGCTCTAGATGGACAGCCTGGTATGACAACCGCCCTGCCTGACTTCAGCACAGAGCCTGGCTGCAGGCAGCTGCCCATCAGCGCTCCGTCCACCTCCACCGCTACGCAGGCTGCCTTGGCACCAGGCTCCAGATTCTGGCCTGAACCGATGACCCACTACACAGTACAAACCAGTGCTAAGACATTTTCAGTGCAGAGAGCTTTCAGCGCTGTAAGGAACAGCCTTGCTTTTTTCCACACATTAGCACATTGAAATCTGTACGGCAAGCCTGTCAAATAAAGCAGCTGCTCTCTGGCTCTCCTACACCTCTCCGCAGATGGAAGAGCTTCAATTATGTGGCACGTCTGCAGGATTTCAGAGCTATAAGAGCTGCTGCCATATCGCATACCTTAACCTTTGCCTTCCTCTAGGCACTGCATAAGATCTGACGCTTAGTCTGTTCATTTTCATATGGTGGCACAATGCAAAAGGTTGCCCTCTGAGTTTGTTTTTCACAGCAAGGGTGTAGGAGTACAAACCCAGAAAGCTACTTAATTCCTCATTCCCTGCCCCTACATTTTCAGACTGGCAAGACAAGTTATAGGAAATATTTTCTAGGGGAATACGATCAACTGTAGGAAAAAAGTAAAAGTAACTGCAATGTCCAATTTTACTTAATTTTATACTAGAGCTCCAAGACATTTACATGCTTACAAACGCAACCACATTCCACGATTTTCAGAAGGAAGCATGGAACATCCTTCACAAATAACAGTCAGGAACATTTGTAGCCCAACTCAGTTGCTGCTTAGATACCACACTAATGGCCATGCTAAAATGCCCAATTAACTCCCGCTGATTTCAGAGAGGTAACTAAATTAGAGCCAAAACAGGTACATCAACATGTTACCTTAACTTGCAGTCACCTCCTGCTTTTCTCTCAGTCACTCTGGTAACATATCAATTATCACAATACTCAGATTAGCTCCTGTTTCTAAACAAACGCTGGAAAGGTGAATCTTTTCCCCTGAAAAGGCATAGTTAGCAACATGTACCAGACACATAATTAGCAACATGTACTAAATGCTTGTAATCCACAGTCACCTTTCAGAAAAAATAAATTTAAGGAGCTGTCGGTTCAAACTGTCAAATCTGAATTACTTGACAGTGTATTGAACCTTTAAACTTCTGTTGAGAGCAAAAGACACATCAGACAGTCATCTAGGTCTGTAATCAGAAATGTCAGACACTAAGATGGCATAAAGTCTTGTTTTATATGCACCAGAAACACATCAGCGTAAGAAGCACAGCAGTGTAAGATAACATTTCCTGCAAGAATATTTTAGTTACCTTGAGCCTGATTTTTACAGTCATCTCTGGTACCTCCAGTGACCTCAATAGATCGTAAGATTAGAGGACCTGTAGAAATGGCACTTCAGGCATTTAAGCATTCACCCAACATGCTTTAACACAAAGAACGAACATAAAAATAATCTAGTTTGGAACTTGAGAAATTAGCCTGCTCCAGAGCTAGCAGGGTGAAAAAGGACCCAGAAGGCCTAACTCAAGTGCCAAAAAGTATATCAGTACTATCACACACCTTCTGCGAGATGCAGCTTACATCAGGAAGCTAGTTAGCAAAAGTGCATATGACATCAAGAGTCAAGGCTGGAAATCGGCGTAGGCTAGCTTCACACCGCACATGAAACCTGCTCTCTACCCAGCGCTTGCCTGCTGCAGATTGCTGACGTGTTGGCTTACATGCTCTTATGGAACAAACTGAGTCATGCTGCTAAGACTTGAAAATAAACTTTTTTCAAAAAGCTCTGCATTCTGCAGGTAGTACATCCAATTTCACAAAGCTGAGGCCCATGATATATACACGCTTGCCCATTTTGCACCCAGGATTACTTTTGTGCACCAACTCATTTCAGCATGCAAACCCGTTGTGAAACAGACAGCTACATGCACTCAACTTTAAGAAAAGAGTTAAGCCTTTTCTTAAAGGCCTCTTTATTTTTAAATTCCTTTAAAACATAAATTAATTTAAACAAATCAGATGCAAAACACCTGCATTTTAAATTAGCATATATTTTACTGTATCAATCACAGCAACCTCATACAGTAAGATACACAAAAATAGAGCATGGTATCACTTCAACACAGTTTCGTACTACAGTATTCCATGACATATATACACAGGACTTTTCTTTTTCAAAGCAAGTATAGTCCCTCCTATGTTCACCGTAAAAATTACGTGGCATCACAGTTTTAGTTATTCACTGTAGTGTGAGTAGCCATATGGAAATCGAACTAGTGAACTAGAAGATACACTGTATAGCAGCCAAACAGGCATGACACTTCAGAAGGTGAACAAAAACAAAATAACCACTGAAATGAAAACCACCCTTAGACCGTATTTTAATAGTAAAACTGTTTTTAAATTTTTCACTATATACATAATGTATCTACATTTGTGTCATATTTATATATATATATTTATAAAAAAACCATACAAGATCTTGAAAACCTTAAAATCATTCACCTAAACAATATTCACCCCAACCTTCAGGGTCAGCAAGGCAATACTTGCCTGTAACATTATACTCAGTTGCAGTCGCTTGATTCAGAAATTTCCCTGATTGCTAAACACACACCATTCGTTTTGTTTCTTAGTGCAAACTGTACAGTAACTTACTGTTCTCAGCCCTCTGTAAGACTCAGGTTTCACCTTATTTCCATAATACTTCTGACACCCATTTATGGCTAAAATTATTTTAGCTATTTTACAACATTACCCTATAGTTTCCCCCTCTACCTACCTCAAGCCCCCCACCCACC
>Ga0065711_1035859_pt1 | contig 21736 bp, 9 predicted proteins | sample Hoacrofraction12_FD_59098 | JGI IMG/M metagenome (GOLD analysis project Ga0065711, IMG submission 59098) | Hoatzin crop microbial communities from Cojedes, Venezuela - Epithelial fraction 12 v2 (version 2) | ecosystem: Host-associated > Birds > Digestive system > Esophagus > Crop | place... | reverse complement strand
TCCCGCCCAGCCCCTGTCTCGCCTGGGCTCGGGGGGGCTGGCGGTCACCTCCTCTCTCCCGCCCCCGGCCGCCTCACATCAGAGGAGATTCCCAAGTTACAGAACTCAGAAAGGCTTCCATCTCTTCATCCTGTTGGGTTTCTTTTTCTGTTCCACTTTTAAAACCAAAATACTTGTGCTCTTCCCACTGTCAGCTCTACTCAGCGTCTCTGACAAGACCAGCCTGGTGCAGTTTGCGAAGAGTCTGGATGCTCTTGGCCTGGGTCTGATTGCTTCTGGAGGAACAGCCAAATCCCTGAGAGATGCTGGCTTGCCCGTCAGGTACAGACACTTTCCTGGACATCTCCACCAGAAATGCTCATCTGGCTCCTGAGGTTGCTTAAATTGTTGTCTCCATCTGCGAGCAAAAATTATTGAAATCTGGTCTGAAAGCAAGTATTCCCTTCCAAAAAAAAAAAAACTGTCCCAAAGCAAACTTCAGAGCTTTCTTGGCCCAAAATTGGCTGACTGAGGCCGAAGAGCGTTACTGTGCAGGTCAGCACACAGAGGGGTGGCGGGAGCATTGCATAGGAGACAAGGCCTTGTCTGCCTTGAGCCGGCTTTTTCCCTGTGAGACAATCCGTTGTCTTGAAATTCATAATCTGACCCTAGCGCTGCTCTTCAGTCAGATGAAAGCTGATCTTTGCCTGGTCCTGGGACAGGACTGACATGTGTCAGGAATATCTTGAAGCTCACTGGAGATCATTTGTCACAAATAATTTTCCCAGCATGCTGGCCAGCTTTTTCAGACAGAGTGTGTAAGTGTTGTGTATCCATTGTTGGAGAAGGGGCACATACAGTCACCGGCTCTTTTGGCCCATGATTCCAGCGATACTTGGCTTAGTTCCTTCCGTGCTGTGATTAAAAAAACAGCTCTGGCTAAATAAAAATAATTTTCAGTACAGTGATGAAAAATTTTTCAGGAATTTGGCAGGGTGGGTGACTGTGACTGTTTTTTTAACTTATAGTGAGCGCAGTGATAGGCCCCTGGGACACATCAGCATCAATATACACTGCCTCCAGAGCTCCCTGTCCTCGCTGTTACCCAGCAGTTGGTTGTGTCTCTCTGACTTCTTTGCTTGGCTGTGCTATCAGGGAAGCCTGAAGCAAAGGATGGTCACATTTCCCCTTCCCTCTCCGATTTATTGTTCTTTTACCATCATAAACAGTCACAGGGAGTGGCAAAATTTTAATGTTTTGGCTACGCTGGGAAGAGGAGTTCTGAGGTATGGCTTCTTTTGAGGATGGTCTTCCATTCTCTCTGTAAACTGTATTGACTTGGGGTTTGATGATCTTGGTTATTTCAGTGTATTCGAGAAATAACCATACTGTTTAGTTGAGTGTGACCCATAGACTTTGTGCGTTTTGTAGTGAAATTTATACAATTTTTTGTTTTGGGTCACTGACTAGAAAGCAGTGTCCTGTCTTCTGTCAGACATAGCTTTTGCAGGAGATACTGATCAACATCTTGTGAAGAGTGAGAGAGCATTAAACCAACGTTTGGGCTGTTTCATGGAAAGGCGGTGTTTGTTTTTTGGTTTTTTTTTTATAAACAGATGGACCTAAAGAAAGCTAAGTTTATTTCACCTCCTTGCTGCCTTCAGAACTTCTAGGTTTTAAATCTTCCAGTAAAACAAACATTGCCAGTAGATATAAATTACTGCCCTGAATAAACATCCAACCTATAGATTAAGTCATATGGCACATCTGTTATCATACTGTGTTTTCTTGTTGAGCAGAGATGTTTCAGACCTGACAGGATTCCCTGAGATGTTAGGTGGGCGTGTGAAAACCCTTCATCCTGCAGTCCATGCTGGTATGTTTCTGCTGATACATTTTCAGTCTAAAAGAGAAATCCGTGGGCAGTGAGGGTGGGAAGAAGCGGTTGCCAGATGTATTTTTTTGTTTTTAAGGGTTATATGGAAGAACTGGGTAGTGAAAACAGATTTGCTCTAGCAGCAGAAGGAGGGGTGAAAAGCACACAGTGGAGAAGTGCACGGTGGCTGAATTACTTCCTCTGTTGCTATGCTGGCATTTATGCAGTTTGCAGAGCTTTTCCTCCCCAGGGCTGCAAGTAACAGGGCTACTCTGTAAATGCCTTTGTACATTCTTTGCAGAATCAATTTCAGACCTGTTCAGGCAGAGAGCTCTACTGAATTTAACCTGCGGATGAATCTGGTGTGCAGCATAAGGAACGCAACAGCCTGATCTTTAGTGGGTGATTTCTGCATGTCTAATCTTCCCTGGCTCCTCTTAAACAAGGAAGATGTCTGATAATTAGTCAATCTGCATATTCACCCATCTGCTTTCTCATCTCCTGTTACGGTGCTTGAGATCCCTCAAATTGTTCCTGTTGCCTGTCATACATGAGGGCTGGAGACAATCTCCTCTGACAGCCTGGAACCCAAGATTGTGCTGTTGCTTCCTCTGTACCAGCCAGTCACCTGTATGTTTCTCTGAGTTCCTAGACCTCAGCCAGCCACCTGCACTGCTCAGCTAGAGGTACAGCCTCTCTTGCTTCTGTTGGTTCGTAGGCTTTGTGTGTTGTTGGCTGACGAGCAGCGGGTACCCTTTTCCTCTCTGTGAACTCCTTAATGACAGTTTTAGTGTCTTAAGGGTAGCAGTTGAGTGCTTAGAAAGTACATTTTTGCAGTTGCTATTCAACACTTGAAATGCTCTAGGATTGAGCATTGGGTGGGGGGAAAGCCTGTCAGTATGGAATTTGAACAGCCAAAGAGTCAGTAAAAATGGAATAAAGGTAGAGGAGTAGGGCTGAGGACTGTTGTCTGAACTAGAATCAGCAAGCTTATGATAGAACATCTCTGAGGAAATGCACAGTCTGAAGGAAGATGCTGAATTAAAAAAAGTATTGGTGATTTAGTTCTTTTTTAATAAAGATGTACTGTTTTTTGTAACTAGGCATCTTGGCTCGCAATATTCCAGAAGATAATGCTGATATGAACAAACAGGATTTCAGCCTTATAAGGTAGATGTTGGGGAACATGATGCAATTTGTCAGTAATCAAAAATGAACATTGGAGACCAGTCAACACCAGTGAATGGGAGCAGCAGGGATTGTAACATCTGCACACCAGAAGATCTGCAATCTTCTTCCTTTTCCCTTGTCAGGAGAAACTGTGTTTTTAAAAATACAATTTTGTACAGATGCATCTTGATTACTTGTAGTAAGAGAAAACTAAAACAAGAAAGTTACACTGTGTTTTCCACAGGGAACAGAGGTTTTAATTTCTTCTGGTTATCTGGGAATTTTGACACTTTACATTTAGTCAATGTTGGGCCACATTACATTTCTTGCAAAGTCGAATTCAGTGCTTTAGAAGCTGGTGCATCTCCCCTCTACTTGGCTTTGGGTGTCTGATCAGATGACAAGTCCTGATTTTGAAATACTTGCTTAGTAAATATACCCTTTGCTATTTGCATGATATTTACTGAGTTTCAACACATAAATAAAGAGTAGATGTGAAAAGTGGGTCAGGATCACACGTTGTTTGTACAGTCAGAAAACACGCAGATAACAAACAGAAAGCTTACTTTGAGAGCCGTCACAAGCGCAGGTGAGCTGCAGCCAGAAATTGAAAGTTACACAGTTTCTGTGCTAACCTACCAAAGATTTTTTTTTTTTTTCTGTTTTTGTTAGAATGTAGTTTACTCAGTGCACTCACACAGGGCAGTCTGGGACTGTGTTTAACTAATTGGTTTTAACATCTAACTAGTGATTTTGAGTAACCAATTCCATGTCAGCGGGTAGCTCCCTGTTTAGAAATGAATGGCTGAATTGAACATAGTAAAGCCAGGATGGGAGGTGTAGTTTGACTGTGGCAATTGGGCCAGAATGCATCTTAGCTTTTGAATTACTTTTAAAATCTGATGTGCCTAGGATGAATGGATTTCCAGACTGAATTTGAAAACCTGAAATTTAAAACCACAGGAATCCTCATAGATGGCTCAGCAGTGGTGACTCTTCAGAGTGCACTGCATATTAAAACAGGCTCTGCTGAATTGCAGGGGAGGGACATGCCTTTACATCAGTGACTTACAGTGCACTTGCATCCAGAGTAATAATTTGGGTTTGGGTTGTCTGACGTAAAGTAGAAGGAGCTGGTCCTCAGCAGGAGTGTCTTTGCATAGTTGCATAAAATTTACAGACTGTAGTCAAGGTAGGAAGCCTTGATATTTATCTTGATTTCCACAGATAAGAATGTTAGCAGTGTTAAAGTCCACAGATTCCTGATGGTTTGTAACAGGTCAGGAGAATGAATGGATTGAGGGGCACGGGGTATTAGAAATAGAACAGACAGCAAAAGACATCATAGGATATTCAGACATGGGGGATTCTGAAAACCATGCTTGAAGCTGATCAGCCCTTCCACTAGAGTTCATCACACAGCGTGGAAACAAAGGAATATTAGATGTTGGACACAAGTCTATGCATCACAGCAATTTGCTGCCAGTACTGGGTATGCATTGGAGTTTGATATCTTAATATAATTCATATCAAGAGAGTAGATTAATTCTCTTGACTTAAAAACATTGTTTGTGAAGGTCAAAACATACTTCCTTTTACTACAGTTCATGTGGCGCTGGTAGGATGGGACAGAGCAAGTTATTACTTTATGCTTTCTGGAACAAAGACTGCGCCTTCTTCCAGATCAGATCAAGAAACTAAGTCCAGTAAGGTCCAGTCTTGCCTTGAAAGGGAAATTCAGTTCTGCCTGCTTTCATGTGCCGCAGAGGCTTTATGGGATCCAGTGTTAAAGATTTTACTCTCACGCGAGTGCGTTACACTAGGTATCACTCCATAAAACATTTAATAGAGCGCTCTGCTGGGCATCATTTGGAGTAAACTACTGCAAGAAAATTCAATCCCAATCCAGAATCTACGTTCTAGTTCTATGATTTTATTCTATTCTATAATCAATCTTTATAATCAATCTCTAACATCCAGGCTCTGCACTCAGGTTTCATGTGCTGTTGGTATTTTAAAAGTCTAGAAGGTGATATGTAGGTTGTTTTCTGCTCTTGAAGAAGTTGCAGAAAATTAAGACTGTTCGTGCTTTGTTTGCAGTGGACCTTGCTCTGGGTGCTTACTCTCTTATGAAAGCTGGTGGATGCCTATTTTCAGTACTGCTGAGAGCCCGCTTTAAAGTCCTTTGAAATGGCTCAAGCTGCGCACCAAAATCACGAAACATTTGAACACAGGCCCACGTGTTTAAAGAAACTCTTCTTTTTAACTAACTTCTGTAAATTGTGATTCTATCTGCTGTAACATCGTTTAATGCAGAGAGTTCAGTTAAGTTGTGTAATGCATGCACTGTTTCACCATTGTACCATCACTTGGCCTTTGGCTGAACACCACTGACTCTTAAGCCTTTTGAAGCAAGAAGCCTTGGCCACAGGGTTTTATGTTGGTTCCTGATTTGAGAGACAACACCATAAAAACACCGTTAGTACCTTGTGCATTCCAAGCCCAGTTCGGCCTTTTTATTTCTTGTTGAGTAACCCTGGTTTTCCTCTTAATTCTCAGAGTTGTGGTGTGTAACCTCTACCCCTTTGTGAAGACCGTATCTTCTCCGGATGTAACTGTGCAAGAGGCAGTGGAAAAAATTGATATTGGTAAGTTAAAGGAAGAGCAAATCCATTCTCCAGGCAGACTTGATGGTTCTGGTCTCTTAAGTGGTCTCAGGTCTTTTGTTTTTCTTTGGTGGCCTTGCACACCTGTAAAGGAAGTCTGCTAAAGAGCACGAGAGTTGCAAGGAGCAGACTGAAAGCATGATTGGGTAAACCTCACTGCTTTTAAGCTGACCTACAATTAAAACAGTGAGTGGCTGTAGTAACAGGCTAGCAAGCCATGCACTGCCCAAAGGAACAAGCCTGATGTACTATAGAAGGCTGTGCTAGGAAAGGCCACATGGAGCATTCTTTCTACTGAAACCCAGAGAGCAGATTAAACCTCTTTTGCAGCCTCTGGCAGCGTAATAAAAATGAAAAACATGAGCTTTGGAGAGAAAAAGCTGAAAACTGGAAGTGCTCTAGAGATTGCTGGAAACTTCACTGCAGGAAGCCATTTCAAGGAAAGGGGTTGGTCTGCATATGTGCGAGAGTAGTTAGTACCTGAATTTGGAAGCGTGGATGCCTGTATTATCAGCAGTTTTGCTCTTACTGCTAGTTATTAACCCCAAAAGGCGTGCTGTTCCTTCACTGCAGCATCTCTGCTTAGCAGCTTGTGAACAGTACAGGCATGGGTTTGTGTCATGAGGTTGGATTGGGACTGAATTTTCTTGCAGTAGTTTACTCCAAATGATGCCCAGCAGAGCGCTCTATTAAATGTTTTATGGAGTGATACTCTCTCTGCACGTAGCAGTGCCAGTCTCTACTTTTCATTTGCAATAGCCTAGTATCTTATATGATTTAAAGTGTTGTAATAGCTGTGCAGAGTCAGATTTAAGGGGGCAGTGTGGCATTTTATCTTACACAGGGGACCTGGGCAGGATTCATTAATATTTGCAGAGAGATTTGGGAACCTCAGTTGTTTGGCAGTGTAGAAGTAAATCTTCCTATAGACCCTTCCTTAACCCAATGTTGCAGAGGCTGTTGCTTAAGCGGTATGTGGAGACAGCCGTCCCTGCGGCTGTGCTGCTTGAAGGCATTCTTGCCCCAGTATTTCATCGCAGCCCGTGCATGACCTGTTTTCTTGCCCCTGCAGCTCTGCCTGTGTCTGCAAAAGCCGCATGATGTGCACCTTCACCAGTGGGTTGAGTCAGCCTCACCAGCTTTGTGCATTTTGAAGAGCACTCTAGCAGTCCCTCCTCATTGCTGGAGAGAGGGGGAGCGCATTCATCTGGCACAAATAATGGATCGGTGCATGTCGCTTCTTGGCTTCAGATGCAGATCTCTGCTGTGCTGTGTCTGGAAGGGAAACGCTTCATGCCTCCATCCTTCTCTTGCAGGAGGAGTTGCCTTGCTGCGGGCAGCTGCTAAGAACCATGCTCGCGTGACAGTTGTGTGTGACCCTGCAGACTACTCTTTAGTAGCTAAGGAGATGGCAACATCAAAGGACAAAGACACCTCTGTGGAAACCAGGTGTCACCTTGCACTGAAGGTTGGTTGTGTTTGCTTGCAGCAAAGGGCTAGGCCAGACTTCTTTGCCATTTATTCATTCACCTCGTTAAACACCAAATCTTCTGTACATTGATGTTTGTAAGTTGACCGGTGTCCTCCATTCTGTCCCCAGGCTTTCACCCACACTGCTCAATATGATGCAGCCATCTCTGACTACTTTAGGAAAGAGTACAGCAAGGGTGTGTCACAGCTGCCCCTGAGGTATGGCATGAATCCTCACCAGACTCCTGCGCAGCTCTACACGACGAGATCCAAACTTCCCCTGACAGGTGAGGCTAGGCCATGCTGGCCAAAAGGGAGCTCTGGGATAGCTAGGAAAGGAGGTGGTTGGGCATGTCTCCCGGTTGTCTTTAAAACTGAAATACCATCTTGGACCTTAGTCCAAGGGATGGCCAGCAGTGGCTGAACAACTACTTTATTGCTGAGTGGCACTAGCTTTGCGATTAAAAGGTTTTTTTCTTTTTCCAGTGTGAGACAGAAGAGCTTGTCTGCTGACCCCCGTAAGACTTATTGTAGCTCCACGTTCTCTGTTGATGTAAGATTGTGTGTCCACACTGCAGACACTTTGGGCAGATTTGCATGGTGCATCTTCTGCTTGACATCAGCTCTCGATTTTGCAAAGGAAAACCTTGTCATCCTTTCAAGATGCTTTGCTCCTTCCCATTTTCCTTATTTAGTACCTTCCCAATCTTTTTGTGTCACCATTTACTCTGTCTAGAAGCCAAGCTGTTGTTCTCTGGGTCTGAATGGAGTTGGTCCTTTTTTTCTCTTTGATGGTTTTGAGCAGAGGTTTATTACCTTAGTTTTCTAGAATGCTGCTTCTGCCAAAGGTGGGAGAGGGAAGGGATACTAGTCTCACTTGCAAGAGTTTGGGACAGGTCTGGTGTGTTTCTGCCATTTTACAGGGTGTGCCACTCATCACAGCATTGCTACAGTGAGGGAAACCCCTGTTTTGGAGAGAAGGAATGCCTGGCTACTCTTGTTCTTGAGATTGCTTTTAGTTTTGGTGAAAAGCAGCTCTACCTTGTGTGCAGACATTGTCCTGTTGAACAGAGAATGAAGCTTTGTGTTGCAGAGTTTTTCTTATTTCAATTCTGGGATCTCGTAGGAAGCTTTTCCATGCCTGCGCTGGAAGTTGATTTGCTTGCAAGCCTGTCTCCCAGTATGGCAGCAGGACAACACTATGTACACTTGTTCTGGCCATGGACTATTGCTAAAATGACATTTTCCTTGTATCTCTTGAAATGCTTACAGTCCTGCCATGTCAGTACGAGGAGTTCTTGCAGGGCCAGGGCAAAAGGTTTTGAGAGGAGACTTTTGAATGACCGTTAATCTTGGCATGGATTTCTGATGGAGGACTAGATGAAGCAATTTGCTAAAAGCTTGCGCCGAATTTCACGGCTGCAAGTGGTTCTGTTGACATCAGTTAGAGACAACATGCTTACAGGTTGGCTAGTGCCGGAGTACTTTGTTGAATCAGAGCCATAGTCACTATATGAAGTTTATTTACTAGATTTGTAAAGAAATCTACCCGCTAGGGAGCAGAGGATGTGCTCTTTGTGTTCTTTGCCAACAGCACTGCCTGTGCACCTTGGTCAATATGAAACTCTGGTAGGCTCCCTCAGAAAGAGATAGCTCATGTTCGAAATGGCTGCTAGTTGAAGAATGTAAGGGGGAAATGTTCTTTTTTTTGTTCCTCTTTCACAACAGGGGAGGTGCACGGGGTCAGTCTATGTCTTGCTCCGAGGTTGTGTCAGGACCTTCTGGTAGTAAAGAGAACTGTATTTGCATCTCCTGAGTCTCAAGCCTGTACATTCCTCACAAGTCACTGAAGCTTTTCAGGGCACTTAACCAGTTGCTGAGAAGCCAGGGTCATTTAACAAGAACAAATTTGTAGTGATTTCAACTCTTGGTGGGAGAAATCTCTTCTGCTTGCTCTCCAGACCCTGGGGAGAGAGGACTGCCTGCTTCAATGTGTGTATTCCTGTGCTGTGTTTGCAGTTGTGAATGGCTCTCCAGGGTTTATCAACCTGTGTGATGCTCTCAATGCCTGGCAGCTGGTGAAGGAACTTAAGCAGGCATTAGGCATCCCTGCTGCAGCCTCCTTCAAGCACGTCAGTCCTGCAGGTAGGGTGGCTTCTTGGTGCCATGCTTTTCAAACAGACTGGCTTTTGGCAGGCCCTGCCAGTGAAGTGTCTGCGACCCTTACCCTGGCAGTCTGGGGAGGTCCCAGGGGCAGGGACCAGTGAGAGGCTGTGGTCTGAGTGCCCTGGCTTGTATTCCCACTAGGTGCTGCTGTTGGAATACCTCTCAGCGAAGAGGAGGCTCAAGTCTGCATGGTGCACGACTTCCACAAGACCTTAACACCCTTAGCGTCAGCCTACGCCCGCAGCAGAGGTGAGAAGCCCGGGGATAAACTGGCGTGTTCAAAGAGCTGAGCTGAATTCTTGGCACCTGAGCAGCATGCTTACCTTAGCGCTTCGCAGGCTGTTCCCATTGCACTGGACTTCTCCTCCAGAGGGTTTCTCTCCGTGATGATCACACTAACTAAATGAACTGACTGCCTGTTGAAAATTGTTCTCCAGCTGAGCAGACCTGGTATATTGTTTCAAAGAGGCTAAAAGTATTTTGGATTCTATTCCTTGATGTACATGGAAGACCTGTAGACTTTTTTTTAATTTAAATGACTATACACACACATAAAAAATCTGGGGGGTTTTGGCTGAAGGATCTGGATAAACAGCTGTGCTGGTAGCACACTCAGCCTTTCAGTGCAGATGGGGTGCTCAAGAATGCTTAACTTCAGTAAAAATTTTTCTGCCTGATACTTGGTGGGTGGTTTTTTAATGCTTTTGTACTGCAGAGCTCACAGAAAAAGCTAAAAATAAGTAAATGTAAATAGCTTCCTATGCTTACCTAAGATACTTTCTCTCATTCTCCATGGCATTCCTAGAAAATTTGCACAGACTGTAGAAAACAAAGCAAATTTGTTAAGGGTCACAGAGGCTTGCATTCATTTTTCACCACTTTAGGAATCACCTTTGAACATTGCATGGTTGGTAGAAAAAGCAAACCTTTAGAAAGGCAGGAACAGAAGAATTAACCTTGCTAAGTAGTAGAGCATCTGTTGTGGGAGCTAAGTGCCATGAATTGTTCACCTTAGCCTATGCCATTCAATATAGAGAATATTTATTAAAAAAAAAAAAATTCTCTGAGCTACATTTCTGGAACTGGTTTCTTGCAGGAAAAGCCAGATGGGAGCACAGGCATCTAAAAGCTTTCCTCTTTTTCCAGCTGTCTCCCATCTAAAATCTTTCTGCATGATCCTTGCCTCTCTTTGTCCTCTTGCCACCATGGCAACAGCAGAGCTGCTTGCAGTAGTGGAGGTAGTCATTACAGAGTTAAGCTTTGACAAATGCAGTGAAGAAGGAAGAATATCTGAACTATGGAAATATTTAAAGGTGCATGTATTTGAGGTAGGATTTTCCATCCTAGTTGCTCTTATATGGCCTTTTTTTTTTTTTTTTGCTGTGGGAATAAATTATTAGCTCTCTTGGAAATTGACTGGATTGGAGGAGCAAAGACTTTTCTTTATATTATGCCGTAGTTTGATAAGTTACTAAAAATATGATTTTGCAGGTGCTGATCGAATGTCTTCTTTTGGTGACTTCATTGCCCTGTCTGATATCTGTGATGTGGCTACTGCCAAGATTATTTCCAGAGAGGTTAGTTAAACAGCAGCAAATCATTCGAGTGGAAAAAAGCGAATCACACTAGATGGAGTCATTGGTTTGTAACAGCCATTCTGTTTGAATTTGACCCATTTACCAAAGACTGTTTATTGGTCCATTTGTGTAATTCAGTATCCGGAGTGCAGAATTTACGCCTATCTTTTGATGCGTTTTTCCTCCTACCAGTTAAAACCTGGCTGTGTGGGAGAGCCTGTGAAATAGCAGTGCTTGAAATGCTGCCTTGCAGAAGGTGATTGCAAACCTCTGCCTCTGAGCAGGCCTCCGGAAATGAACCCTGATTACGCTGTCACAAGCATCGGGTTGAACGGCTGCAATCGGACGGGAGAGCTGATGGCCGGCCTCTTGCCCGAGGCAGGAATGTGGATGTAGATTGCCGCCTGCCAGTTGATACAAGTTATGTGTAGGCTCAGCCACTTTCCAGGCTGCACTTTTAACTTCGCCAGATTCAGTGTTAATGCCATAGGTGAAGGCATTGCACAAGTCACTGGTTTAAATGCAGAGTTAAACAACTGGGAGTTAATGTTTTACCAAACTCGTTCATCCTGTTACACGTTGCTCACGATTTTTTTGAGAGAGGGAAGGCACGATGGAAAGGGCTGTCGTATATGTTGGAGACTTCTTTTCAAACAAGAGAAAGAGCACGTTTAACTGGTTTGTAAGGAGAACATTTGGTATACTATTACTTAAAAAACCCAACAAAACCAAAACAAACCACCCACGTTGTAGGATAAGAACAGGAAAGTTTTTTATCATGGCACTGATGAATGTAAACTCTTCTCAGTTTCAGTGCTGTTAACAGCTCTTCTGCCAATACTGTGGTCTCATCAGGAGTGTTGCCGTTGAAATTTTAAGCCACGTTTGCTGTTAGGGCTGAGAAGTGGAGATGTCCTGCACGAGCTGTTTCCCCCTGGAGGGAGATATTAGTTATTAGCTCTGTTCAGTTTAAAGTGATGGCAGGATAATTTTTACTAAATCCTGCTAAGAGCTTATGGTGCTCTACTGTTTCCAGGACGGAAAACAATATTGTAATGGTGCCTTTGGTATAGTACAGACCCAGAGAGATGTGCCTTCAGGTGCCTTTCTGGAAATGGCAGGTGGAGTTCTCAGTACTAGCCTCTCTTTTTTCATGTGGAAGCTGAAATGTGTGTGTGTTGCAGGTGTCTGATGGTGTAGTAGCTCCTGGTTATGAGGAAGAAGCTCTAAAAATCCTTGCCAAAAAGAAGAATGGTGGTTACTGTGTCCTCCAGGTTTGTACTGCTCCACTCTAACCCTCTGCTGCTCTTCTCATACCTGCTTTTCAGAGACCTTAGTGTTCAAATAGCTGGGGGGCTAATTCACGCTCCACTGCAGTGCATGGAAGTGTTTCCTTTGGGTCTTCGGGGTTTCTGAGGTGGAATTCCACCAGCAGTGTTGTGGTCATGTTCAGCCTATAGTCCTAGAGTGAAGTATTTTCATAATGCCTTCCTTGGCTTTCAAAGTGATGTGGATTTAAAGTAGTTAAATCTGTGAACCAGCAAGAGTACTTCAAAGAAATGGAATTTCTGGGCTCTCTTTCCACTCTCTGCCGGCTTTCCTCTCCCTTTGCTGAATTTGTTTCCTCCCTGAATTCTTTCTGTCTAAGATACAGTGCCTCAGTGATGTTGTGAGTCTTGGCAGTGAAAAGCATGTGTAGTGTATCACTGGGGGAAGCCTTGTTCTGGGCATGTGGCGTTTGTAGGGCAGTCTTTAGGACAGTCAGTGATGAAGGCAGCGGCACAGGCAGAGTTTGGAACTGGGATGATGCACCTTTACATGCTGCAACCAGGATGCTTGTCGAGGAATATTAATATAGTGTCATAAAGTCTGTGTTGGGTTGCCTTCCTAGGTCCTGCGGTGATTGTTGGGACCTCAGAACTGTCCGGTTTTGGTGAACATGACTAACGGATAACAATGCTGTCAGAGCAGCCAGACAGGTCCAAGTTCTGCCTGACTCTGAGAGACAAATAAGCAGAGAACTTTGCTATAACATTACAAAAAGAAAATCCAAGGCTTAGCTGAAGTTGCAAGCGTAGTGTTACTACCAGGGGAGCTGTAGAAGATGGCTTAGGAGCTTCAGGCAAGAAGGAATGAAATTGCAGACAATCTTGGCAACTGGTTACCTCCTGAATTCAATTAGCTTTGCGAGGATGAGGTCATATTGGTTAAGCCTGTATCTTCAGGGCCTGTCTGCAGAGGGATGCTAAGGAAGGTTGATCTGAACAAATGTAAATGGATTAGGGAAACTACATAAAGCGTGTGCACACTCCTGTTTAGAGCTGGTAGCCTTAATCCAGTTTACCTCCTGTCTCAGTAACCTGAACTGGGGCTACCAGATTTCTAAATAAGCCCCTGCATGGGTAGACCTGAATGCAGTTTAACAGTTCCATTAAACTTTACCCCTTACACTGGTGTAAATTAACTGTGCTGCATGCTTGTTTGGAGATGTGCCCCTAGAGAGTGCATCTCTGGAAATAATTGCATTCACTGTTTTCTTTAATGTCAAAGAGGGTTGGGAGTTGTACCTTGAGGCATGTATGAAGCAACTCAAAATATTTCTACCTTCCTGTGGAAGACTCTTTTTGTGTGGGTGCTTTTCCCTTTCTGTGAAAGAGTAGAAGACTTGGTAGATTGTTGTGGCTGGCAACACGGACATTTGTATATAAGCATCTATACTTTATTGCCTCTCTTTGCCCTGTAAATGTCACTTCATGCTGTTGAGACATTGCTGCTCCAGTTAATTCTAATTACTTCTGATGATTTGACATTGCTTTCTATAAATAGTTCACTTCTTTTGGGTTCTGTGGATAATATGTTTTAACCTACACTATTACTGGACATTGGCTTTGAAGAGCTCTAAGAATGTTTTATTGGCCTATCCTTTGGCTTTTAGATGGATCCCCATTATGAGCCAGATGACAGTGAGGTTCGAACCCTTTATGGATTGCACCTCATGCAGAAGAGGAACAATGCAGTCATCGACCAGTCATTGTTCAAGAACATTGTTACAAAGAATAAAAATGTAAGTGTCGGAAGATAAATGGCCTTAAAGATTGGTGGGATGAACTGGGTGCTTTCATCAAGGAAGTCATCGTTGTTCTATTTTAGGAGCTCTTAAAATATTTTAATGAGATTTAACTGGCTTTCAAATGCAGCAGACTTTCTGGACCGAATATGCTTGGGGAGATCAGGGTAGTTTGCCTTTGTTTTGATTCCTTACATAAATAATAAGAGCTGGACCTTGCCCTTTATCTCCGACTACCAAAATATTTGAATTTCTTATAAATAAGAAGCTACCTTGTGTATGTTCTTATGGGAGAGACAGCCATGTGCTAAGGATCCATCGTGATGTCATTCTGACTCGCTGTTTACTTCTCCCTTTTGTGTGCAGTGCACTGTATAAACTGGCCTTGCTGATATTGCTCATCATTTAGAGTTCACATCATCAGAAAGTTAGCATTTGTTTCTTTGTCTCAGATCTTGTTCTCATTAAAAAACAGATGTTGATGAGCACATGATTAGTCATGGGCTCAGAAGCAAGTTGAGACACTGAGGTAACAAAAATCGTTTTAATAGATTAGTAATGGAACGGACCTAAAAATAATACTTAATGCAGATATTGGGACCGGTTACTGTTGTTGTGGTCCTGTGTATGCTTAAGCACATGCTTAGCTGTTTGCCTAGGAGCACATCTGATGACAGTGAGCAAATACAGAAGGCTTTGCAGGCTTAGGGTCAGTGATGGAGCCCTCTTGACTTGGTAAGATTGAGTCTTATCCCTGTGAGCTGTGAGATTAGCTGCCAAGCCAATCATTTACAGTTTTTAATCTAAACAAAATTTACTGGTAAGTGAGCAAAACAGGATATTTTAGTGATCCCGTTTTCCCTTTCTACGATACAGTACTTGTGAAGGCTTTGGGGCCTTGCAGATCACTAGCCAGTTGGCTAGTCATGGTCGTTGGGATGGGCCGTTGACCATGGCGTTTTGTTGCAGCTGTCGGAGTCTGCGGTCCGAGACCTGATTGTTGCCAGCATCGCTGTCAAATACACGCAGTCCAATTCGGTGTGCTACGCCAAGGATGGGCAGGTAACCAAATCAGACAGCTCCGCGGAGTGTGCTCTCACAGCCAGGCCGGTCAGAGTGTGCTTTTGTCAGGCATGAGTTTTAAAATCATTTAGCATGCAGGAAGCTATTAAACAGGTACAGACAAACTGCCCTAACCAGTGCCGTGAAGAACAGTAGCTAAACCTGTGTTTCACAAGAGGCTGCTTCAAAACCTCGGTGTAATTTTTTTCATGGTAATGACAGGGCTGGCTCTGTCAATGAAAGGGTTGGAAAAGCTCTTAGGTGCTTCTGCAGGTTTGGCCCCGAGTCATTTCTTTCTAACTACTCTGTCCTTTAAAATCCTTTTTTGAGGGCATATGCATATGTTGTATCTGTATAGGGCCTTAGGAAATGACAGTATTTTTCACAGCTGGATTCTGACTGGACCAAATGGTTCTTAGTTTTATTTTCTTTTTTTATATCAGAAATATGGGATGTGCTTTCTTTTTTTCCCTTTGGGGCATTCTCCCTGTTTGTTTTGTTAAAAGCCTGTGATGGATGTTGGAATTTACAGGGGCATTATCAAATGCATAGTTGAGATATGAATCTTGAATTTAAAAAAAAAAAATACTTTCTTTCCATGTTATCACTAGGTGTTCAGCTTAAATCAGTTATCCAAAAGTTGTTGTAAATGTATTAAAAAATGTGGGTTTGCCCAGCGGCTCATTCTCACTATGCTGTTATGTAGCTGGTTCTCTGCTCTCCATTGTAACTTTTCCGTACACCTGGATTATGTAAAAAAAAAAAATACAGAAGAAAAAGATAAAGAATGTTTTTAATCTTGAGCTTTGGTCGATCATTAATCAGCAAAGCAGATCAAACGGTGTACTGACAGGTACACACTGTGAATGAACTGCAGCACTGTCCTTTTTGCATTGGTCCTTACCTGCATTTGTCAGATTGTTGTTACAGCCTGAAAACATTGCTGCGCTGTCTCACAGCGCTTTTCAGGGGTTGTGCGCTGTGTGGTTCTTGAAAACGTGCCTCAGGAGGTCTGGCATTTTTCTTCAGCTTTGGGGTTTTTTTCTTGCTTTTAGATGGTTCTCTGTACTCAAGAGTGTTAGTTCTTGTAGCCCCAGAACAAAGGTGTCACTATCTTTGCTCCTTTTCCCTTATTACAGCAGCAATTTCCCCAGTGCTTTTGCAAGTGTGGACTTAACGTGGTGCTGCAGATGTTTCTGAAATGTGTGTGGTAATGCGTGTACCATATGGAAGGGAGAAGGCATGAGGGAGGAGTGAAAAGCAGCGTGGGCAGGCAGGGATTTAACTAGCCGGGCTTCAGTGAGGTTTTGCGTATTTGCAGGCATACATTTTAATCAAATATAAATGTGGCTTGTTGTATACGTGGCAGGGAAGGCCAAGATCAGAGGTCTGTGTACTGCACTGAGAAACAACTGACTTTGTTAACGGTAAAGATCAGCAGCCATTACAATCACTTACTCAAGGAGGTGGTGAATCTGTGTTGGGTTCTTCAAATCAAAGCCTGATGTCTTCCTAAAGAGACTCATTACTGTCCATTACTGCAGAAAGAGCAGCGTGGCGGATACAGACGGGGAAGGAAATAAGGTCCGCTGAAAACCAGCCTTACTAAGATAGCGATTAGTTCCCATTCTCCTTGGTGATGCTGTGCAGCACTAACTCTGGTGATACCACCTACCAAGACATAACATCAGAGGTGTACAGGAATATTTGGGTGCAAACCGAAAAATAGCACAAATCAAGAACCAAGGGGTGGAAAGTAACTTCCAGACTGTTACACTTCAAATGCTTTTCCAGGATCTGACTTGGTTTGGGTTACATGAGCCAAGCCTGGAAAGTCCAGCTTGTGTGCAGTTCCATTGCTTTTGGTTTTCCCGGGGTTATTTCAGCCTCACAGCATCCCCATTGCATAGCAAAACTCTTACGTGTCAGACATCCAGAACGTTTTTGACAGCTTGGCTTCGTTGGGTTTGTGAGGGGATTGGCCACTACAGCAAGGGGTGGTGCTGGTGTTAATAAGTTCTAGGAACCAGGGAGTGGGAGGATGTGTTTATGGACTTGAGTGTCAGTTAATTTGCGGGAAGCCAGCTGCCACTAATTGCAATAAACACTTTCACTTGTTTTGTCTGACTCAGCACCAGCAAAGCCAGTCTGTAACATGTTGCTTTACACTTTCCTTAATGATACAATCATGTTTTAAATTAGCAATTTTAAGTTACTCTCTTTATTCTCTGCACAGTAGGATAAAACAAACCTGTTAATTTACTTTACTGTTTTCCACCGATGGTGCAGACATTTGTCAGTAACTTCATTGTTTGTTTGTCTTCTCAATTGTAAAGTCCTTTATTTGGTTTTTATAATTCCAAATGTATTTCTGTTTTCACTCGTTACTCGGGGTAAATCTGAGTAAATCCAGGCCAATCTGGATCATTTTGCAAGGATCCTGTGGGAATTACCCATCTCATCCACTCCATGCTTTTGCATAGTATTCCAGCTACGGGCCATGTTTGGCTCTCCTGCGAGCCAACGTGTTTTGGTCAAGTAGTTCTCAATTTTCACCGAAGTTTTTTTTATTAAGTGATGTTTCTACTCACCCTATATTACTGTCTCCTTTCACTCCTCACGCTTAATAGGTTCTGCTTAAGCACTTTTGATTCCCAGGAGATTAAACTCTGAAAGAAACGTGGTTAATTTTTTGTGTAGAAAATAGGCAGAAAATAGAGGGGGAAGGATTTCTTTGTGGAGGATTTTGAGGTTTCAGCTGTATTTTCGTGTGGGAGAAAGCCACCATTTGAGGAAGGGACAGATGAGGTGTAGGAAGGATTTTCACTTCACACAAAGTGAAAAAAGCGGAGAATGGGTACGTTCAGACAGGCCAGTGTGAAGAGAGATTCAGATACAAGTCTATAGTTTGCATTAAGCAGAAGCCCAGCCTTCCTATTTCTCCTCTTTAGACCAGAAATTCCAAGCTAGACTGAAGAAATCTTCCCCAGCAGTGTTGCATCAAAACACATTTTTCTACAAAAAAGTATTTTGCTTTCCCTGGATCAGCATTTTCCAGTGAAGTGCAGCTTACTAGCATGTTCTTCTCAGGCTGTAACTGTGAACCTTCTGCTAGAACAGTGTGGGCTTATCGGGAGGAGACACAGAGTAGCAGCTTTTATATCCTCTTGCCTGTTAAGCCATTATAAAATTGGTTCCATGTGTTGCAGATAGTGTATCTGTAGATTTGGGGATGCCTGTGAAGACTTCACAGGATACATCACCTTGTTTAACTGAAGTATGAAGCTCCTGCCATTTCGGAGTTGTTGAGTACAAGCCAAAGTTCAGTTATGCATCTTTTGACAAAATTCAGGTCGTAAAATATGTAAAATGTTTTGAGTAGATCATATAAAAAAAAGCAAATGTTCTTTTTGAGAAGTGTGCTTGGGTGCTGACAGGTAGGAGAGCTTGATTTCTGATGTGTTCCCATGAAGGAGCCGTGTGTGTTTGGGGCTGCGTTGGCCTGGAAACGCTCTCTCCAGTGCTGTTGCCCTTGCTGGCGGAAGGCCAGGGCTTGCAGCGGGCTGGCCAGTTCCATCACAGGAGAGCAAGGCCGCAGCTCACAAGGGCGTGATGAAGAGGAGGCACCATTCTGGCTGGGAAGGGGCACAGGGCACTGCACTTCGGGCACGTGACATCACATTTTTTAGAAACTTTGGAATGTTTCGTGGTATTTTGGCCCCGGCTACCAGCAGTCTGTCCAGTACCCTACTATCTGCATCACCAGCTAAAAATCTCTGCCTTAGCCTAGCCTAGCTTGCTAGGCCCAGTCTTAGGGGCTGGGTGGCAGTCCATGGCGTGCAGCGTATGGCTGTTTTAAGCCCTCTCCTTTGTCTAGGGAGAGAGGAAAAACCTCTGTGGAAGAGACGATACGATATAGCTACGTGCAGCTGGCGTTGAGCTCCCGTGAGACGCAGGGTCCCCTGCAAGTTAAACAGGGTGGATGCGAGAGTGGAGGTTGGACGTCAGGAGTGTTGGGGGGGAAGGGGGAAGGTGTCGCTAAGCCATGAGAAACTTTGCATCTATTTAGTATTTATGATAATACAAATATCCTTGGGGGTTTATTAAGCACTGATGGCTTCAGCTATAGCTGAGCGGAGGATATTAGACAGCAACCCAAGTCTTTCATTTGCTCCTTGGGGGAATAGTATCCAGCAACACGTTTTATGGTTCTGGTAAGAGGTGAAGTCATTGTGTCTTGATGAATGAGAAGACAAATGATTCATTCCTCTGAGGGCAGCCTTTGACTTATAGCTTTACCATCTGTTTCAGTATGAGCTGGAAACTGAGGCATTGGCCAGAACCGCTAGCCTCAACACAGTGTCCCTGGAGCTGCCCCCCCGTGCGAGCATTCTGGTGAACAGTTCAGCTGTGGCTCCGTAGGAGAAGGAAATTGTGGGAGGGAGACTTGTTTTCCATCAGATCTCTGATATGAAATGGCAGGAGCTCTCTTTGGAAAGCAGGACTCAAGGCTCAGGAAGCTCTGGACAGAAGTTACCGGCTGAGTTTGACAGCCATGGTGGCTAGGTCTGGCCTTGGTGTGCCTGGTGTTCTGTCACAGCAGAGGCAAAGCTGAGGGACAGCAGATGGTCCGGAGCCCAAGAGACCTCAGCTCAGTCCCTTGCATTTGCGCATTGTGACTGCAGGCAGACCACAGCTGCAGGGGTTGTTCTGCCAGTGTCCCGTAAACAAGATGTCCCCAGCCACATTTCATCTTCAGTGATGTCAGCACCTAAGAGTTGGCTTTGTCTCTAGAGGCTGACCAGCCCAGGCAGGATGCAAAAGCTTGCTTGCATTGTGCGTTGAACTGTGACGAGTGGCTTGTAGAGTTACCTGACCACCAGACTCCAAGGAGTCTCTTCGTAGTTTCATCTACAGCGGACTTGAAAAAATTGACAGGGGTTGAATGTGTCTGATAAGAACTCCAAAGAAAGCAGTCTGAAAAAAGCAAATGGGAACTGAGCGAATACCATATTTTCATAGCAGCTTCCTTGAGGGGAAAAAATCACTGTTTGGATTTTGCTTCCGGAAGCACTAGGTCTGGTTGATATTAAGCACAAGTGCTATTAAATAAGCTTAGCAGCAGCTATTTTAAAAATCCTGGACTCTGGCAGATGGCAGAGTAGGAAATGTGTTGGTAGCTCCAGGGCCTTGATAATTCGTGCGATGTAGTGGTCCTGCTTGCCAGCCTTCCTGCTTGAGCAGTGGATTTACTTCATTATCAGCCTTGACAGACAAACCGCCCTGTAATCCACCGCGTATCACAGCTGATCTGTTCAAGCTGTGTGTGCCTGGCCCACCAGGAAAGATGATGATGTGCGGGTGACCTGGGCTCAGGCTTCACCCCTCTCACTGAAGTGCCCTCTCCAAGAACAGGTAGACAGCCTGCCATCTCTTAGCGGTCACGCTTGTTCTGCAACCTATGGGATTTTGTTTTGCCTTGAACAAAAGCCGTAACTGTATCTCTCCTGGGGTTAACAGTTTGATGGCTGGGGCTGTGTTACTTAGAAAGATGACAGAATGTGGTGTCCTCCTAGTGACTGTCAGTCAGCTCCGCAGAGCCGTGGAAGTTCACAGTGCAGAGAGCTGTCCCTGAAACCAGTTTACAGGATTGGGGTTGCAGGTATTTTCAAAGTTTTCCTCACTAAGTACCTACACTCTCTCTCTGCTTCAGTGAGGAGCAACTAATTAGTGGGAGGTCTTTCCTTCCTAATTGCATGGCTTGGAATGCAGCTCTGACTGTGATCTCTGTGCAGCAAGGCCTGATTGTGCTTTGCATCTATACGCCTCAGGTCATAGGTATTGGAGCCGGCCAGCAGTCCCGGATCCACTGCACTCGTCTGGCTGGTGACAAGGCAAACAACTGGTGGCTCCGGCACCACCCGCGCGTGCTCTCCATGAAATTCAAAGCCGGCGTGAAGAGAGCGGAGATCTCCAACGCCATTGATCAGTATGTCACTGGCACCATTGGTGAGGTAAGGGCTGGATGAGAGGCTTCCCCGAGAGTCCAGCTTCTGAGAAACAAAGTCTTGACGTAGTACTGAAGCCTGGCTTGAGTTCTGTGTGTGGGTGTCAGTAACAGATGGTCCCAAAGAGCCGGGGGATCAGGTGGCCAGGGGCGCAGGATGGTGACCTCCCCAAGGTCATTTCACGGCCCAGTGGCAAAGTGTCCTGACTTGCCCCTGCGGTGCTGCACCCACTGCCCCAGCAGCTGGCACCTGCCCTGCGCGTTGCTGTGCGGTTGGTTTCATCTGGTAGCTGCCCCCAGCAGTAAGGAAGGGCTAAAGCTGCAGTGAATGTTTCAGGGCAGCTGTCCTTCCCTGTTCGCGTGGTGCTGTTTGCTTGTGTGGCATTTTGGATTCTCAGAACCGCTCTGACCTCCCTGTTAGAAGCAGTAGTGAGACAAGAAAATAGCATGTCCTTTTTAAGTATCGAAAGCCAAGAGCTGGACTGGGGACCTTGTGAATCATCTCTGTGAGCAGTTGCCTGTTTAAGGGGGTAAGAACTGGAGCAGTTGCTGTTTCAGAAGGTGAATCATAAACCAAGCTGCTGTTTGTCATGTGTGAAGTCATCTACCAGATCCTGTTTGTGTGTGCTGGCATTTACACAGAGCAGCACGCTGCAGGCAGGCCAAGCAGAGCACCTTGGAATTAACGGGGCGGGG
>Ga0065711_1006444_pt1 | contig 21737 bp, 13 predicted proteins | sample Hoacrofraction12_FD_59098 | JGI IMG/M metagenome (GOLD analysis project Ga0065711, IMG submission 59098) | Hoatzin crop microbial communities from Cojedes, Venezuela - Epithelial fraction 12 v2 (version 2) | ecosystem: Host-associated > Birds > Digestive system > Esophagus > Crop | place... | reverse complement strand
ATCTCAGACCCTTATCTGATTCAGTTATTTGGTTGAACTGACAGTTGATAAAACCTGTTTGAATTTTGAGAAGGTACTCAGTACAAAGCCAGGCAACAAAGTTTAATGGGCACAAGCTGAAGCACAGGAAGTTCCGTCTGAACACGAGGAAGAACTTCTTCCCTCTGAGGGTGATGGAGCCCTGGAACAGGCTGCCCAGGGAGGTTCTCTGGAGATACTCAAGACCCGCCTGGACGCGGTGCTGTGCAGCCTGCTGTAGGTGACCCTGCTTCAGCAGGGGGCTTGGACTGGGTGACCCACAGAGGTCCCTTCCAACCCCGACCATTCTGTCATTCTGTCAAGTCAGATGGAAGCTGAGAGACATACGAACTGACAAAAGCCTTTCCCATGGACCAGGAGGAGGTTAAGCAAACATTTTGAGCTGGCCTATTTGATGCTCTGCGAGAGGGTTATATTTGAACCCAAGGCTGCTAGCATTTGGTTTGCCTTTGTGTGTTTATTTTTACCTTCTGCTCCAAGAACGAGCATGAAGTCAAGCTTGACTGTACATTGCTAGCAGTTGTAAGAATGATGGGAGACTATGGGAGCGTGGAGAGTGAACCGTGTGTGGCCAAGAACAGAAATGGCATTTGGTACCTGTGGCTTAGCAGGACAGGTGACAAAGATTTGTGGGGAGCAGTTGCAAAAGCACGAACTCATCCTTACAGGAAAGTGAGTCTGGATTGGAGTGGAACGTAAGCTGAAAGCACAAGGAGGCTTCGCAGGGGCTCTGTCTCTGACGTCAGCGTTCACGCACAGTGTTGGCACTGTGGTCATTTTGGGGTGTTCTCAGCCAAACCAAGCTGAAGGGTGATGGACCTGTCACACAATACTACTGAAAATAAGAAGTATGTTAATACCAGTTACTGGGCAAAACTCCTATAATGACATATATATCTTTGTCATATTAATTATTGTAATATTTTCAAAGTGTGTGTGCAATTTAAGGTGAAAACAGAAACCTAGGTAGTTTCAGATATTTTTTTAGTGGTTTTGATTTGAAAATATATTTGCTTTTTTATTAGCATACTTTAAAAAATATAATGTCTAACAATTAGTTTATATTGTTTCCAGGGATTTATATTTAGCCTAAATGGTGTTTATGTACCTAACTTATGTTTAAGTGTTATATGCTTCTCTGACAGCATTTCCTACTTTTTTCTTAAGTGCCTTGTACGTATTATAAAGAACATAGAAACAGAAGGAAGAAAGTTAGTGAAGGCTGCAGGTTGTGATGCGTACGTTTTTTTTGTTCACTCTTTTGGTGTTAATTTTTTAATGGTTACTGTACAATTTAAACTTAAAGCATTGTGAGCAGCATTGCTTAAAATATGTATGATGAAACCTGATTTTTTTCTTGTGGCTTGTGATTCTAAGTTCTCACCTACTAGAAAGTAAAGATGTGCGAAGAACTGGTTTTTGTACGGGAGACCTGACTCAGGAGAGCTGTCAAGTGCGCTCTTTGTGCAGCCCCCCCGTGATGGCTGGTGCCGTTTGGGTCATTCCAGACACATGTAAGATGGGAAGAGGATTCCAGGAGTGAAATGAATATTGGTATTTTGCAGTTTTGAATAAGAAAATTATTATGTTAGCAAAACTGGTATCCTTCCTTCTGGTTTATTATTATACCCTTGTTACTTTATGAAAAAAAAAAAAAAAGAATTTGTGGAAAGCCCGTGAGTATGGCTGTAGAAGGGTACTATTTACTACCTGTGGCATTTACTCATATTTGTATATGTCTGGCTTTCAAAGCTAGTGGCTGAAATAAAAATCTCGGGGGCAATATTCACCTTTGTTAAGATTTTTTTTTTTTTGTAAGTCATAAGTGTTTGGTTCTTTAGTCTTCAGTGTGCTTGTTGTTTGGTTTGGACTTTTCTTGGGGGAGTGTGGTTGTTTGATTTGAGTTTTGTTTTGGTTGAGTTTGTTTATTTTTGCTATAAAACTGCCCACGGTGCATCTTCTATTTATTGGCATGGTGCACTATGCAGTGAAGACTTACACTGGCAGAGAGCTCGTGCCAAGGAATGTACTTTTTTTAACGTTTCCTGCTTTTGTATTTTCATGCGAGTGCTTCCTTTGATAGCAGCACAGAACAATACACAGATTAAACACTGTTTTTTTTGTTGTTTTTTTTTTTTTAACAATTGTTACTTGTTGAGGAACAGTGGTTTACAGTGGGCTAGTACCAGTCATCTGCAACTGGTGGATGAGGGCGCAGTTGCGGGAATCCAGCCAAGCTCAGACAAATTCGTGTTTGTTAAATCATCCACAGCTACCCAGTTTGAAATGTATTAAATGACGCTGATGAACCTGAGAGGAATGAGAAGGTAGTACCAGTATGTGGAAAGAAATAAGGTAGTACGGGCCTGGAAATTTTCTTGTTCAAGGGGGAGTGTGTAAAGAGAGAGAAAAAGATTAATCTTTTATAGGTTAAGATACTGAAACTGTTTAGTGACTTTGTCCACATTTTGTTCTCTGCACTCAATTTATAGAAAGCTGTAGAAATATTTGTGTACCTGTGTTTCAAAATAACATCTGTTAATTTACCTTATGCACTTTTATTTGCATTATCATGATTCCGTGGTACTCACTCAGAACAAACATGCAAAGTAAGTACTTAAAATTGAAACTATATAGTGTCATTATACATGCTGTCCTGTTTTTTAACTTGGTAGTCTTCCAAGATGCTTAAAAGAAAGCTTTTGGTTGCTTTCTGTCATGTATAAGTAGGGGAGATTCACTGAAACTCAAAAACGGGAAAAACATCGAAAGAAGATTGTGTGCTTCTTTTCGTACAGTCTATCGTTATTATAGATTGTAGAAGTCATCATCAGGTTTGATGGCAGGCCTGTGAGTTCAGTGCGTTTAAAACAGTTTGGGGGTACAGTTAGGTAATGAATACCTAAATATAATACTCGAGAAACCCTACTTGGAGAGGGGTATTAAATGCTTGGTTTCAGCTCTTAAGTCTATTTGCTGCCTATTAAGTTCAATTAGGGATTTTCAAGTGGGAACAATTTCTGTCTTGACTGACTGCTGTGAGATTCTTGTCCCTTCCTGTGAGAGTACAGCGCTCGGCATTGCAGGACTGCACATGACCTAATATTTTCTTGAGGGAAGCATGGGGAGACTCTGCCTCATGGTGTGTCTGCTGTGGTCTGACCATGGTGCCCACAAGCTTCCTGTCAAGGGACCGGTGAACTGCTGCTGCTGGAGGCACATGGCACACGGGTGCGTCACCATGTGATGGGAAGGTTGTTGCATGAGATCGTATGCGTGATTATTATTCAGCAAAAATGGAGGCAAATATTTCAGTAACTTCTGTCATGCAGTGGGAGTGCATTATGGGAGTGTCAGGAAAAAGAGAGAAGGGAAACAGGCTGCAGTCAACAAAGATGATGGGAAATGGCCTTTGGGTTAGATGAATTGTTTTGTAGAAGTGGATGGATGCCAGACTAGATGCTGTACTAACTCGAGGATTCCCAAAGGATGATGGTACGTGTGCTGGTTGTGGTATCCAACCATGCCCATGCAGCAGAATTGTATTATCAGGCTGGGAATGTGCATAAAGCACCAGCACTGCCGTGAAGGTGTGTAGCTGAACAAAGTGATTTTAAAACTTCTGTACCTGATGAAGTCTGGTCTCCTCTGGGACTTCGACATCCCTATGAAATATTGATAAACGTCATTCTCTGTTTTAAAACTGTATTTATCTTTCCTCCTGCTGTATGTTTAACTATGCTACAGAGATCCAGGGTGCTTAGTGTGATGTAATGCCTACTGCTGATACTGGTGTGAACAGCGTAGAATTTTTTGACAGATTTCACAAAACTGCTGAACAAAAGTAGCTGTGTAATGTGGGTGAGTGTTTCTGTATGTGTAACCGAGAGTCATGGGAGCAGCTCGAAGCCAAGTATTACATCAGACTCTGCATACCAGCCAGCGATTTGGTTTGGCCGTGCTGGGTTATTGCTGCTCTCAGCGTTTGTGTCAGCAAGTCTACTCGTTATTGACGTGAAGTTTTAGTCTAGATTAACGACATTAATTGTGGGTCCCATCACTGACTTGTGGTCAGATACATGACACTATTCTACAACTGGCAGCCTTTGTGCTAATGATGGCTCCTGTGGAGCAGGTACGATAAGGATAATGGCACTGTAGAGGTGATACACAGACCAAGGGTGACCATGTGCGTCATGGAAACTTTCCAAAGACTTGCTTCCAGCCTGATTAAAAGCTTTGTGTCTATACGACTTCATGTGTCTTGGTACCCATATCAGTGTGTTTGTACTGAAGGAAGCATACGGAGGGAGTGGGGACACTGATTTAAATTTTCTTGAAACAACTGCTGCTAACTAGGCATGTAAGCTGTGGGTGAGCAGCCCAAACATTCCTCCATGTGACAAACATATGCCAGCACTCCTTGTGAATGCAGAACAGGAAACCCTGGTATAGGCATTTGCCAGATGTTAAAGCCATTTCAAATACCATTTTAAAAGCATTTATAAATGCAGTTGCTTCAGAGTGGTGAGCACCTGAAAATAAATAAATATTGATGCTTGTGATGTTACTATCAGAAAGAGTATTGAATCTCTGATACCCTGACTCGCTTGTGGTTAGGGTTGTAAGGTGAGGTCACCTGCAGGATCGTTCAGGTTGAGAGGGACCTCCAGGGATCATCTAGCCTCAAAGCAAGATCAATGCTGACTTCAGACTAGGTTGCTCAGAGTTTGTCCAGGTGGGTTGTGAAAATCTACGTGGATGTAGATTCCACAACCTCTCAGATACCTGTTCCGATACTTCGTAGCAGTGACTTTTTTATGTCCTGTGGCAACTTTAATTTATAGTCTCTAGCTGTCCAGCTATATACCTAGGTAAAGAGCTTGGCTCTGTGTTCTAGATAATCCTTGCTTAGGAATTAAAAATCTGCTGTTCTGTTCCCCCAAAGCCTTCACAGACTAAACAAGCCCAGTTTCCGTAGCCTTTCCTAACAGGGCCAGCGCTCTAGCTCCCTGAGCGTCTTGGTAGCCTTTGGCAAGACTCGCTCAAGTTTATCAACATCTTTCATGTACTGGAGGGCCCAAAGGCAGTTTTAGCACAGCATTGAGTAAAGGAGAATAATCACTTCCATTATCTACTGTATATGCTCCTGTGGGTACAGTCCAGTAAGCTTTTAGCCTTCATTGTTGTCACAGTGTAATTCTGGCTCCTGTCTAGCCTGGTGTCCACCAGGACCCACAGATCCTTTTCAGAAGTCGTCCTTTCCTGATGACCTGTACCTCTGGCCTGTCTAGGTCCTTCGAAATGGTAGCCCTGCCCTGGAGCATGTAGACAGCACGCCCTACTTTGCTGTCATCTACAAACGATAAGAGGGTACTGCGTCGCCTTCTGGAGGTCATTGATGAAGGTGTTAAACAGAACAAGCCTCAAGACAAACCCATGCGGTACTCTACTTGTTACTGACCTCCAGCATAGAGTATGGCACTTCAACCACTGTTATTTGAGCCCAATCTTCCAACCATTTTTTTACCTATCTAGTTGTCCACCCATCCAGACTGTAAGGTTGTAACTTGGATTACAAGAATATTGTGAGAGAGTGTTAAAAGAGTTGTGAGGTAGATGACATCCAGTGCGCTCCCCTTGTCCACAAATCCACTTGTTGGTCATATAGGGCAATCAAGTTTGTCAGGCATGATTTATCACTGGTAAATCTGTGTTGACTGTTCCCACTCACCACCAGCATCTTCATATGCCCAGAAATGCGTTCCAGGAATACCTGTGTCATGCACCAGTACATGCTGTGGAATGACCACCTGGAAACTAACTCTGCAGAGAAGGACCTTGAGGTCCTGGCTGATGACAGGCAATGCACCCTCGTGGCAAAGGCAGCCAGTGGCATTCAGGACTGCATTAGGAAGAGTATTTCCAGCAGGTTGAGGAAGGTGATCCTTCCTCTCTGCTCAGTGCTAGGTAGCCACATCTGGAGTACTATGTCCAGCTGTGGGCTCCTCAGCAAAGGAAAGGTATAGACATATTTGAGCTAGTTGAACTAAAGCCCACAAAAATGATTAAGGGACTGGAGCATCTTTCATATGAGGAGAGGCTGTGACAGCTGGGACTGTTCAGCTTGGAGAAGAGAAGGCTCAAGGGAGAAAAATGGACACAATCCTGGGCAACCTGCTGTAGCTGACCCTGCATGAGGAGGGGAATGGACTAGATGATCTCAAGAACCCCCCTTCCAGCCTCTGTGATTTTCCCAGATACCAAAGTGAGGTTGAGCAGCCTGTAGTTGTCTGGATTGTCCTTTTTCCCTTTCTGAGGACAGGTTAGATGGTTGCCTTTCTCCACTTGTGGGAGACCTACCATGATCTGTACGAGCTTTCCAACATGATAGTAAGCAGTCTTGCTATTACACTGACCGATTCATTGAGGACTCTAGAGTGCATCCTGTCTTACCTCAGGGACTTCTGTGGGTTGAGTTTTTTTTAAGAGATCCTTGACTAGATTCTCTTCTACTATAGATAGTCCTTATCCTCCTTGAACGCTGTCTCTAGATGTAGCGGCCTGCGACCTTCCATGTGAAGGCTGAGGCAAAGACGACTAATGTAGCTTTTCTTGTTGCCGTTGATGTCCCTTGCCAGTTTCAAATTTAGGTGAGCGTTGGCTTTGCTAGCAGCAGTCTACACAGGCAGGGCTTCTGTATTCCTCCTCTGTAACCTGCCCTCATTTCTGTCTTTTGTGAAAGTCCTGTTTGCATGAGAGCTCAGTCCTGTGTTCCTTGTTAAGCCAAGCTAGTCTCCTGTGTGTAGACTTACTTTCCTGAGCAGTAGAACAGACTGTTGTTGTGCTTGGAGGAAGTTGCCATCAAAGACCTGCCAGCCTCCCTTCCCTGCTTTAAGAGCTAGAAGGTCACTCATTCCAAACCAGTCTCCTGACTTTACTGAGACTGCAGGCCTGGACTAGGTGTAACACAGGTTTTAGTGACATGACAGGCCTGCCCGTAGGCGATGGTAGATACAGTCCCTGATCTTGCAAAGACAGTAGTACACATGTAGAATCAGACACTGTGTTCAGAAAATCCTTAGCTGTTGCTGTCTGAAGTAGTACACCTGTGGTATCACGTGGAGATACTATCTAAGTCCTGAAATCCAAGTAGATGTGTTATTACGGTGTTACAACTGAGCTAATCACCCTTATCTCTCAGCAGGATTAATTAGATCAGGAACGGCACTGTCCCGGTGCGATTACGCTGTCACTGGTTCGGCAGCAAACTCGGTCAGTACTAGCTCAGAGTAAAAGCTCTGTCCTTCATACAACAAACCCACCCAAGAATAACGGATCGGATGATTTCCATTGAACTATGTGCATTATATCCAGCTTTAGACTGGGCCCTGACTCCTGCGGTGGTAACCCTGGCTGAATTTGATGTAGCAATCCGGATGCGGTGGTTATTTTTTCCTAGTCATTAATTCCTTGATCTGTGTTTTCATTTTTTAGCCCATTAGATAGCGTATCTGTTAGAACATTTATCTTTCTTATATCAGTACCTAATATTCTTAGTAAGTCTCAATTTTTGGCGTATTTACTTTATCCTTTATTTTGTTATTAGTGCTCAGGATTTCATTTAATTTGCTAGGAAAAGACTTCATGTGCTTCGGAGAAGATTTCTCTCTGAACTTTCCTTGTTCTGCATGCTAGTCAAACTCAAGCTAAAATTCGTATGTGGGGCCTGGGGAGGAAGAGGAGAATTTTTCAGCCGTGCTTATGTATAAACAGCTTATTTTAAATAAAGTGAATTATAAAAGCCAGTGGTTCTCATTTAGTTTTAATGTTTGCTTATCTTAGAGCTTGGGCTATGGAAATAGACAGTATTTTTTTTCTCTTTTGAAATTCTAATAATTTCCTTCTTCAGCATCAAGCAGAACTTTTCCTTGGGTACTGATTTCGGTTTTCCTAGAAAGATAGGGCTGAAGTTGAGTAAAAAAACTCCCATAATTTCATGTAGGCAGCTGCAGTGGGGCAGAACCTTATCTTACAAAGATGTTTGAAAACCTTCATTCTAAAAACAAAATTGGCCCACTGCTCTTTTAAAAGTCTGGTTTTTAATTTTTAGCTTTACAGTGGTTAACAAGAGACAATAGCAATGAATTTCTTAACTCGCTTCTCTTTTCAGTCGTCCTCTTGGACAGCCTTTGCGTGAATTTTAACGCTAGAGGGCGGTTGAAACACTTCGGTCCTTTCAGAAAACCAACTTCAGGAGAACAGCTTTCATTTTTCGTGACCAGAAGAAAGGAGTTTAGTTAGCTGCCTGTTATACAATGTTTATTCTTGGCAACTAATTTGCTTTATTTCTTTCGGTCCTTTTAAAAAGTAGAAATCTAGCTTTTAACTTGCTAGCTTTCTGTGTGCTTTTATAGCTCTGTCATGCAGTTAGACTGCTCGGTGGTCGAAGGGGGGGGATAGTTTCACATTTTAGTAGCTATGAAGACGTCCTGCTTGTACTTCCTCTGCGATGAGAGGGGTGTTTTGAAGCACCTTGTTTCAGAAACGAGGAGAGAGATGCCAGAGGTGGGAATGGATTAAGGATATCTACTGTTATTTTTTTGCAAGAAAGTAACAGCTTATTTTATAGCACTCCTGATTAATTTTGTAGTTTTTGTTGGTAGAAAATTAAATTCCAAAACACTTCAGTCGATCTTTCTTTATTCTGTGCTTTGCTTCAAAGTCATCTTTTTTTCCCTAGCAGAACTTTAAATGGAAACTCCTGTCCTTCCAGAGGTTATTCTACCCTCTCAGGAATCAGAAAACATAATCCAATATGAAGACTTTAGAAAGGAAAGGTCAAAACAGTTAAAACGTGCTATTTTCAGAGCTCACGTGTAAATTGCCACAGGAGTTCTTCTTGGCTTAAACCTAAAATTGGAAACGCTTAATTTTTTGTTAAGGAAGTGTGGTGAAATACATAGTGAGACACGGTAGTCTTTGTAAGATGCTTCGAGGGTCTGTTGTCAGAGGTGTGATATTCATCTGTTCTGACTGTAAAGTAAGAATCTTTTCTGTCTTGTGAGTTGGTTGCTTATGTATCTTTTTTTTTTTCCCCCCCCTCCTGTTTCGAATCTATTACTGCAAGTGTGGAACAGTAACAAAATAGTATCAGTAAGACTTTAAGAAAAGAACTCTTTGTCTCTTGTGATTAGTGTAAGAGATTAATCTGATTTTTGCTTGACTTGATGTCAGATGATTTGTTTTTCTCTCTACAGATTATGTGATCTGACAAGTAACCTGTGCCTCTTCTAGGGAGATATTGCACCCTAGCAATTTTGTAGTGATAATAAGGACGTAGTGTTGTCTCTTTCAAGCTAAGCTTCTGGAATTGTGTAGTGGTAAGAAAGTATGGTCTGTTTTTATCAATAGCTTTTCTTTAGCTTTCAGAGGTGGAGAGAAGAATTAAAATACCGAAGCTATAGGCACAAGCAATAAGAGAAAAAGATGTATAATTTATTATGTTGGAAAAAAAAACACAACAAACTGGTTTCAGACAGTGGAGTATGTGGTTTGGCTTGTGATGCTGACACTCATTCAAAACTATGGATTGGAGTTTTCCCAGGTTTGAGGAGAAAAAGGCCTGAGCTGGAGTCGCTGAGAACAGAATGGGTTGATCTCTTTTTGTTGTAATATCTCAAGAGTGCTGCAGTTTTTGTGCCTTTGCTTGGTTTCTCCCATCTGACGTTGCAGAGACTATCTGTTTTCTCTGACTCTTCCTTGACAGTTTTGGACATAACATAAGCATTCTCACCAGCCTGTGCTGATTGATGGAACAGATTTTGAAAATGGTTGAGGCTTGCTTAATTTTTTCATGTGGGGATGGCTGCTTGGCTTTTGGACAGTGCCATCGTACTACTTTAGCAAGAGCTGGGTTTCCATAGAAGTGATTCTAAAGAAAATGCAGTAGTAGAGCGCTTTCTTTCTCTTATTGGTTCTGGATCACAAGAAGGAACCGATTAAAATGAGCAAAACTATAGCATTTTTGTTTTGTTCCTAACCGCCAGCCTTGCAAACTGAGAGATTATATTAGGCTTTATTTATAACCGAGAGAAGAAGAGTTGCTGAGAACCAAATTTTCTTCCTGGAAGGCTTAATTTTTGGGTTGTGATTATGCCCTGAATTGTCACTATGCAATCTCATTGTTTGTAGATGTGCAGCAATTAAACAAAATTAAACTTGGATGACTTACAGTCAAGGGTAAACTTGTGCTCCCTCTCTCTGAACTGCATTGCCTGCATAGGACAAAAAGGAACAATAAACCTTCATTGGCTATTTTTATCATTATATTTAATAGATGAAACTGCGGCTGTAGTTAGGCAATAGACCTAGTGGAAAGACACTGCTATCCTGATGACATTTGAGAGTAAATTGCATTTGAGCTTGACTGTTTCATAGGCCATCCTTCTTCGGATGTGGCTCTTGTGAAAGAAATCACTTTGTAGTAGGCACTTTCTATATTTTAATATTAAGTTTTCATATTTAAAGGTCTTAGCAGATCAGTAAGCTTTGCTTCGGTATTTTCCTCCTGTTCCTTTGCTGTTTAAAATATGAGCAGTTGGGAGACTCTAGCCTCTTCCAGTAGCTTGCTTCATTTTTTGCTTGGTTGTGCAATGTGCTGGCAGCAGTTACTCTGCTCTCGGGAGAAAAGTTCTTACAGAATTTTAGATTTTTTTGATAGCCGATTGCAATTCCTCTAGTGTGTGAGAATTTAAAGGAAACAGTCCTTTTCCAAAAATACAAAGCTTGATGTTTTTAATGTGGAAGATTGGGCTATCCTTCATTACCATTTATGTCTCCTAGACCATCGCCTTTTGTTTTGATTTTGTTCGAGCTTTGCTTACGAGCACGCCACTGTGCTACGTGGCATAAAGCAGACTAGATCGGGGCAGTCAGGAGGAGTGAAACAAATCAAGCTGCTGGTGGAAAAGTCCTGTGGTAGGCCATGAGTCTTGTTCTCTTCCCCCTCGAATCTCTTCTCCGTAGTGTGAGGAAGATGTTGGATATCTTCCTGTGCTCCGCTGCTGTCTGGGTGGGATGGGAACAGCCGAGCAGTACCCATTTTTCCTCTCTTGTGCACTGTGGCATGGTTGTGTATGAGAAAGTCATGGGAGTGAAATCAGTGAACTTCCCTCCGTAATCCCACTATCTCTGGAAGATGAGGAGTTGAGGAGCACTCTCCCAGCGGAAGAGTTTTGCAGCAGCACCTAGGTGCTGCTTGTTTGCCCCTGTGCTCCTTTCAGTATAAAATGAATTGGACTGCTGTCTGTGACGGCACCGCTGCATCGGTTTGGCTGGTGATGGGAATAGCTGAAATTCCCCTCGTAAGTCAGTGAGGAACTAATGTAATGATCTCTTCCTCCCTAAGGGTGTCAAGCTCCTGAGAACAAACGTGGAAGCATTAGCGGTAACAAAAGCCTCCTCTGTCTTGCTGCAGTTTCTCTTAGTTTTCTGATAAAGAAGCATCTGGTGCAGCCTTTAGCTGTCCGTTTGGAGGCAATAAATCCTGATACATTGCCAAGTGGCATAATATTACATTTCAGTTTTATAGGGGATTTTTTGGGGAAAAGGGAGCAGTGCACAGGAGGTTTATTTGTTGCACAATAAGGTCATTCTCTAAGAATGAGGCAAAACTACAAGCATTTTCTTTTCAATCAGCTTTGACTTGTAATTAGCTACAGCTTTCCACAACTAACTCTGTCACAGAGATTTTTATTCTGGGCCATATACAATGATTGTAAACCATATTAAAAAAACCAAAAACCAAACCAAAAACTGAAAGAAATGTGTTTGCAAGAAGGCTGCATTTTGACATGAGTCGTACAGTGCATGAACTTCTCACAGATGAACTCTGTTACGGTTGTTTAGTGCTTTTCCCATATGTAGCAATGTGGGAAATCAGTAGTAGCAATGCTAGTATCTAAACCACTCAGGTATTACCTGCTTCTCAGTGAGGTAGGATGCTATGGATGAGCACATCTGTACTATGTGACTCTGTTCCTAAAGTAATCCTAGAGCTGCTTCCTTCTGTATGAAGCGGAATCTGCTTGTGATGTGTCTGTTCAGTTGCTTAGAATCTGACCTGCATATCTTCTTAGTTGTAGGAAATAGTTTAGACTTTAAGAAACATCTGGGTTATTTTTTTTAACTGCAAGTTCTATGAATGAAAGAAAATGGTGGGAAATGTTTTGAATGAGAAGAAAATAATTCCGTTTTTTAATAATGAATATTGTTTTCAGTGGTTTCTAAAAACATGGTATTAGAAGCTTGGAGTGTAGAAGGATTTGAAGATATTTCAAGAGATAGGTTATTGCATTTTGATAATACACTTAAATTACATGTTTTTAGAGGAATAGAACAGGATTGGCAGTAACACCTCTCTGCTTTAACTGGGCATGTAAACTATATTTTATGTTGAAAGGGGCAATCATGTTCTGATGTATAAACCAGGAGATAACGTAGACAGGTACGTGATTATTGGAATGGGTGGTGTGTGATTTATGTGCTAATGATTCCTTCAGTGATCTCATGAATTTCTGGTGATTGTATTGGCTCGAAATGGATTTGAACATCCTTAACTGGAAGTAGCTAAAGAGGAACTGACAGGTCTTTCCAAAAAAGTGATCTAGAAGTGACGTCAGAGGAATTACTAGCTGAAATCGTGTGCTGTCAGTTGCTTCAGTGGTAAGGTGAGATGGTCAGAATATCTGCATGGGTAAAAGGCTTTTGTTAAAAGGTTTTGTTGGTTTTCATTTTAACAGCAAGGTTGTGTTTATTGGAAGCCTGTAAGAGCATATTTGGTGGTAGAGGTCCTTTATTGACAAATGAAATGCAGATGAAAGGGCTGTTTATAAGCCAGTGAGCCTCAATCTCCAACCCATCCCTTTGCTAGAGTTTGGGGAAGATTGGGAGTGAGAATGTCCTTGTGTGTCCAGATGAATTCAGACTGTGCTGAACTGTCAGTGGACATGAACAAACTAAATCAAGAACCTGTCTTTGAGAACCCGCTTTATGAGTTTCTTTTTGTTTATCTCCAAGGCCAAGCTGTTGCATCAGCAGGTGTCAGCAGGCTTCAGTCTCTTGGATAATTCTCTCTCAGGCAATTTGGCTGTAATGATTATTCTCTCTCAACCAATTTGGCTGTAATAATTAAAATCAGAACCTTAAATTTTTAAACTTACAAGGACAGATCCTTGAAACGTGCCCAATGTGCTCATGTGGCACCATGCCACCTCGTAAATGAGCCTCAGTGTTCCTTGCCAGCTGCAGTGCGTGAACGGCATCACACTATGTAGGTCACAGCATTTTGAGGTGACAAGTTCACGCATTGCTGTAGCAAGATGTGACAAGGGCCAGCAATGATGGAGCAATGCTGTGCAATGAGATGCAAGTGGAAAATAGTTCTGTTGGCTATAGCCTCTAGTTGGCACCTGTTCCTGGTAAAGTCTTACTTTGGTTTTGCTGAAGTACCCAAGATATTGTTCTAATAGTGCTCTTACAGGACTAGTTGATCTGAAAATTAGTCTGGAGCTAACAGCTTATAAGGAGTTGTAGCTAGTGGTGTGGTAAGGATCTAAAAAGAGGGATAGTATAGCTCTGTTGGGGGGCTGGCTGGGCTGTGTTTGATGCCTCCAGGGTGCGGTTTGCCCTCGGGGCTGCCAGGGCCCGCTGCTGGCTCCTGTGGAGCTGCTGCCCAGCAGCACCCCAGGGCCCTCTCTGCAGGGCGTCTCTCCAGGTTTATACTCGCATCTCGCGTTACTCTGTCCCAGGTGCAGAATCCAGCCCTGGTTCTTGTTAAATTTCATGCCATGGATGGTGCTCCAGTCTATCCAGATGCCCCTGCAAAGCCTCTTGTCGCTCAGGAGAGTCAGCAGCACCTCCCAGTCTGGTGTAGTCAGCAAACTTGCTACTGGTGCATGCAGCTCCTGCATCCCGATCATTGATAAACACGTTGAACAGAACTGGCCCTAGACTTCAGCCCTGAGGAGCACCGCTGGTGACGGGTCACTGGCCAGATGTGGCCCCATTCACTGCAACCCTTTGAGCCCTGCCCTTCAGCCAGTCCTTCACCCAGTGCACCATGTACCTGCTCACCTTGCAGTTGGTGAACTTGTCCAGAAGGATTCTGAGGGACAGCATCAAAAGCCTTACTAAAATCCATGAAAACTTAACATACAAAAGATTAGAGTTCTGCAGTGTTCCTGAAACTGAACTGTGTTCAGATCTAGACAGTCTCTCACAATCTGAACATACTTCTTTTTCTTTACGTCTTTGCATATAGATTGTAGGTTCTTTGAGCCTCTCAGCAAAGTGGCCATTGGAGAGGAAGGGGGGAAAAAAGAAAAGAGGGGGAGGGAGAGAGGGAAAACAAAAAAGGAAATGTCGATTAACTTCTACAAGTACTACAGATGCTGTTTTGTGGGGGGTTATCCCCCTTTCCCCTCCTCCCTTTCTGTAGAACTGACTACCTACTTCACAATTAAGATGTGAAACATCTAAGGTTAATGGGCATTTCAGCAAATCCATGTAATCTGTTATTAGTCTGTATCTCTGAGGCTATCAAATAAAAACTGCTTCATTTCTACGGTTTTTAAATTTCTGATGTATTTATTAGTTTTAACAAAGAATTAGGCTGAATGAATGATTGACTCAAGAATCAGTAAGTACTTAAGAGTTCAAACTGTTTCAGGGTCATGGATAACTCAGCCTTAGCTAGGAAAGCTCACAGTATTTGTAAAATTTTAAGTCCAGTGCTGGCTTTTTCTTCTCTTGTTTAAATTGTTTAGTCCCGTTAATTTGACCCAGCAGCACTCCATAATTGGTGTCTTTCTGTAAACATCCATACATCAGAAGTATTCAAGCTGGCTCAAGCAATGTTCTCATGGGCAGTTTGCCAGCAATCTGGAGGCTTCACCTAAATTTCATATTGCTGGGAATAATCTCATTCTCAGCTGTTCTGATCTTTTGTTTGGTTTTTGCTTAGTCCTCCATCTGGCTTTTTACTGGGACAACACAAGTAGCAGCCAGTGGTGGTATCTATAATTTATATAGGTTGCAGCTTCATAGCATGTTTGCAGGGAAGTACAAATCAGAGATACTGAAGCTAATAGAAAAATTTTCCACCAGGTTCCAACATTTTTGAAAGAGAGTGAGTACTGGCTGTCAGAGCATGATAGAGCATCCGTGGCTTCAGCTATAATTCTTTATCAGTCTGATTTCAGCTCGTTAACAAATCCACTGCAGCTTCTAGCCATAGTAATTCTAGTGACCTGGGACATACAGTTTCATCAGTCTGTCCCCTGACCACAGTAGGAGGCTGGATGTATTTGAGATAGAAGCTGGAAGGGTTGGTGAGAAAATAGGATTTGTCTGGACACTAGTTTAGACACTCTTTAGAAGATATATTGAAAATTAATACAGAGAATGGATTTTTCTCATGTAAAACATGTCTTTGAAGAGAGAGAAGTTTTTTAATACCCTGTGCTACTTATTTTTTAAAGTATATGTCAACCCTTAGTGATGTGATGGAACAGCTGAAAATTAGAAATTCTTTTTGTTTCTGTGGTGAGATCAGTGGGGTTTTTTTTTCTGTTGGTGTTTGAGCTCACACAGAGGGCTCTGAAAGAATGATTTTTGGAATCTGAAATAGAAATGCACTTTAAAAAACATATCTGAACCTATGCCATTGTAGGACTGCGTAAGCTGAGCCTTTAGGAGAAATTGTGAGATTTCAGTGCAGTCATGAAAACTGACAATATAGAAATTCCTCAAATTCCAAATAGTTACTTTCTGTTGGTTGATAGGTTTTATTGAAAACAAAAGTTCCATCTTAACAAAAAGGCATGTTCTTGGCAGCATGATGATTGGACTTTAGATGAGGAGGAGGCTTGTTGCCTAACTTCTAAGTGGAATTTTAAAAATTTTTCTGTGCCTGATTATCAAGAGTGAAGAGCATGTAGAGGAACAGCTGATTCAGTGTAGACACTCTTTCCTCTGCTTTCCGGTGATCTGTACGTGATTTGCCTGGAGCGGATGTAAACTGGACCTGAAAGCATACCTTGCCTTTTCCCTGTTCCTTCCTGTCCCCTGCCTGCTGGACATCTCTTTCTTTAATTGTGCAGAACTGATTTGTAGAGATTTAAACCCTCCATTTTCCCAGCATTGGAAGAGAGAGTCCAGAAGTCTTGTGCTTCAAATCAGGTAGCTAGGTCATTCAGCAATCGCTTATCCAGTGAGGCCAGCCCCTGAGGGCTGGAGAACAATTACAGATAGGAGGTAAGCTTCAAGGGTGAAGGAAAACAGCTTTGTGGAAGTCTTGGCTTTCTGTCTGTTGTGGGTGGAAAGCAGATTAGGGAAAATTCTGTTATTAGTGTTCCTTTATTAGAGATTTGAGATGGATGTGTTCCCTATTTTAAAGCCCTGCATTAGGTGACTGCTGCTGCTGTGCTCTTCAGAACCAGCGGTCACACAGACATCTGCAGGAGAGATGTTCAACCTGCAGCCATTGTTTTGTTGGCTTCCCAGGCGATAAGAAGATGCCCACCTTTACTACTTACATTTGCTCAGTGTCTTGACATCTCCTGGGGTGAGCCCATTAATGAATTCTTGTCCTTGTGCTTCCTACCTTTGATCTATCAGGACCCTTTCTAATTGCTGTCAGGGAGGAGCACCTTGGAGCAGGAGGTTGTCTCAGCTCTGGTCAGCATAGTGTGAGGTGCTGAAACGAGGTCTCTGTGCTTTGCTTTAGAACTCACTCCAAAGGTAAATGCAGAATTTCCTAGGAAGGAGCCTTTATTTTGCATCATAATATAGTGTGCAAGAAAAGGGGATTTGTTGTCTCTAGTTAGGGCTGTAGTAGCTTGTCTGAGTAAGACAGGAAGGCTGTGAATGCTTGCAGGTTTTTCCACTTCAGGTGTAACAAGAAATTGAGAGAAGTGCTAAGAAGATTAAAAAAAGCACTTCTGAGTCGCAGAATACAAACTTGGTTGGATTAGAGAGCAAATATAAGCACCATGACCAGTTTGTGGGAATAAGAAGCCTCAGGACAAGTTAATTAAATCAGCCTTTAATTAAATTGTTTTACTTATTCTATGTGCCCAGTATCTTGAAATTTTCCTTGAAATTTGTTTAANNAAATCAAATCTTGAGATTTGCTATAAAACCACCAGCAATATTTAATTGGGCATTTTGTGCCATCAGTCCTTCTAAAAACAATTTAGGATGTTTACTTTCTGTAGTACATTCAGGTAACAGGGATGTCTTCAGTACATTTTTGTAAAAACTCACTATGTGTCTGTGAATTTTGTTTCTAATGAACTGCCCAGAAATTCACCAGTAATGGGAATGTTTGTCACACCTTATATATATATTGTATCAAACCTGGATACTTGTTGAGAATAGGTCTTAGCTTGGGAGGCAAGCTTTTCTTGCTTGGTAATGTTTTTTTCCATTGTAAAGAACATTTATCAGTTTGATCTTACTGATGAATTTAGAGTTCGGTCTATCAGAACACAGTTATCATGCAGTTTATATGATTAATTCCAGCTTGAAGTCGCTCTTCAGTTTTTTTAATCATGCACATCCATTAGAGCATACCCTCCTGGTAGGTAACAGCAGAACAATACTTTCCTTAATAGATGATCGAGGTGGGCGACCTTATTGTTGCTGTTCCTGGTATTACTTGGAAAGATGCGCAGACCTTCAAAGACTGGGTTGACAAGGGATAGGTAGAAATTAGCCGGAGTGCTACTTTTGCTTAAAATAGCAGGTACTGCCTTCTTTCATTCACTATTCTGTGTAGTTGGAGGGAAGGAGAAAAGGACCAGAAAAGAGCTGCAAACGAGAAGACACAGGTAGTTTTCTGTGAAATTAGTTGTGGGGTTTTTTTAAGCTATCAGACTTCTAAAAACTCAATTATTTATCAGGTTTTCAATTTGGGTAATTTGCTGCAATAATTCACGAACAAGAAACCTTTACAGAATACAATAGTGTGGTAGTTGCTACATTGCTTCTGCCTATCCAGTATCAATGGCAACTATCTTTTAGTAATGTAAACTAAATGGTAACTAAAGTTATCCCAGGAAGAACCAGCTGGGTTTGAAGATGCACCAGTGAGCTGCAGCTGGTACTTCCAAGCTCCATCAGATATTTGTGGAAAGCAGAATGCCTGGGGATCTGTTTAACCCTTTTAACAGTGGCATGAAAAGGCCTCACTTTTGCTGGAAAGGTGCATTTTTTGCTCACTGGATATGTTGATTGCCAGCTATCGTGCCCAGTGCTGGGGTTTTTTTTTTACGAATGGTTTTATTTAGAGTGGGTGCCGGCTTTCTTCATAACAAGTTGTAAATCATTACATAAGCTTCTTCCCAATACTGTCTGTATCGGGGTGGAGAGGTGGCCGAGTGTTAGCAAGTTTTTCAGTGGATGGCCTCAGATCATGTTACAGATATTACGTGTCACTCGTAGTATTTTCTCCAGATCTTCCACAATTAGATTGCAGCCCTGCCATTCTTTATAATTGCTTTCTTGAATGTTTAAAGTTCACGTTTTTAAAGGTCACAGGTAGATAAAGTAGCTCTAAAACAGGCGAGTAACACTGAAGGTTGTGTGGATGATAAAAGAAGCTGGGGGTGCTAATTATTCAGCTATATAAGGCAGCCCAAGAGAAAATTCAAAATCAGAACTTCTCAGAAGATATGGGATGGGAAAGAAAGGACTACCTCTTTGTGGTAGAAGAACTTGAGGTTTCTACAGTTAAACAGGAGGTTTGTGCAGGCTGGAAAATAGTGTGATTTGGTGGAGTGTCTGTGGGTTACTTCAGTGTAACTGTGCCAGCCAAGTGCATTATGTTTCAGAAACTGGTGTGCAAGAAGTGGGAGCTTTCAAATTCAGGAATGGTAGCCATTCAGTATCATGGAAAACTAATTGGAATGCTAGGAGTTGGAAAAAAGAAGTATAATGCTGTAAATGAACTGCGGATGTGCAGAAATAGTCATATGAGAGCTCAGTATTGCAGCTTATTTATTACACTGGAAGTCTTTTGCTTTGTAGGGATGTATCAGTATATACTCCTGTTGGAGCTGTAGTTTAAAGCAGTTCTTGAAGTTGAAAGATATGCCATGGCATGTGAATTTTGCTGATGTGGTAACACAGTATAAACTTCCAATCTGTCAATGTAAGTATAGGATTGAGGCAGACAGCGTGTCTGTACTGACAAAACTGGAGTGTAGCCAGAGGACCCCAAGCCTTCATTGGCCTACTGGTGGCAGTACTTGCTAGAGTCGTGCTTTGTGGTCAGCACTGTACTCTGCCCATGCGATCAGTAGGGCTCATCAGAGCTCTAGCCTTGCTTTCAACTGCTTGCATTTCCTTGTTTCTGTAAGCGTTGTGAAAGGGTATTGTGGGCAAAGGCTGCGACGTGAAGACTCTTGGTACGTAGGAGGCTGGAGCTGCTCTGCAGAATACAGCTGGAAGTGGAGATCCTTGAGGTAATAACAGAGACTGTAGCTGTTGAGACTTACGTGACGTGATGTGGCGTGGTGCAGTCATAGTTGTTTCAATGTATGTGAGCTACAGGCCACATCTCACGCCTGTGTGTCAGCAACAGTCCAGCATCTCAGTCCTGTGTTAAAATGCACAGAGCTTCAGGAGATACCCTTGCACAAACAGTGTGAGACTTTCTGTATTAAAAAAAAAAAAGTTAAATTACTGACACTAAGGGGTCCAAGAGGTGCTTCATAAATGAATTTTCAATTGAACCGAATCCAAAACTGAACTCTGGCTCAGTAGGGATGAAGTAAGGGGTGGCTCCAGAATGGAGCTGCAGAAGTAGAGAAAGTCTGTAGTGAAAACAATCTCCAGCAATCAGCTGGGGATACTGTTGAGCTCTTGATTTAAACCATAGTGTTTCTTTTCCTCGTGTCAATCCTGCCCTCTGGCCAAAGGGCTCATTTCCCTAATCGCGCTGTGGCTGGTTCTCCAACATGCAGTGTACATCTCCATGGCTGTTTTCATTGGCGCAAAACTTCCGACTGTGTGTCAGCAGCAAAGATGCTGCATCAGCTTCTTGCTCGCTGCAGCTGGAACAGGGAACTACCAAAACATTCTTGCAATAAGGACAAAAAGGCAATGCAAATGTGATGGTCAAACAGCTGAGAGGGAAAAAGCACTTAAACCTTTCCTTTTTTTCCACCCCTTTTTCTCCTTGTTTCCTCACTCTTCCCCGTAGACTAACTGAGCTTTAATTCCTAGACAGTGGAAGGGCAGAAGCTTTGCTGGTTTGTAGAACTGGAGATCCCAGAGCGTGTTATAAGGAAGAGTGTTTATTACCATTCCCCTTCTGGGTGTGGGATCCCGAAGCGTTAGTAGTGCACAGTGACCTGACGTAGCTACCTGAGAAGTCCCTGTTGCAGCTGAGAGGAGAAGCTGAAAATGTCTTGCAGCCAACATGCTGTGGTTTCTTACTTGAACTGTTAAACCACATGCCTTTGTTCGAAGGTGTAACTTCTAAATAAAAGCTTATTCACTATTCACCCAGCTGTTGCTTGTATTCCTGTTTTTTTATAGACTTTTTTTAGTCAGAAAATACATACAAGACTATTGCAACTTCTACCAAGAATTTTGTGAACAAGTAAGTCCTAAGCAGCACCTCCTTGACTTGAGAGATGAGGCAGCAAGAATTATTGTTTAGGAATATTTCTCTTCAGTGAATATGCTGCACTACGTTTCTTTGTCTGCAGTGGAGTGTCAGCCCAAACGCTGCAACTCAGAGTCACTAGAATCAGAGGGACGCGGTGCAGGCTGGGATGGGTTTTATCTGTTGGCCGCACCTCCGCAAGGCTACAGACTAATGCTCCCCCTCCATTTGAGGTAAGGGCAGTGGGACCAAGATGAAGTATTGCGGCAGTCCTCGTACTTAATCCAGTTCCCAGAAATGACAAAAGGCAATATGCCATCTGATACGTTTTATGCACAGTGGTCCCAACCACCAAGGGCCTGGCCAGTTGCCAGCGAGGACCTGAGTAGGGCAGAGTTTCAGAATGTGCCTGTGGTGGTCATGAATGTCAGGTTTGTGATGCCTCTCTGAAATGAGATGTAGTAACAGCTGTGCATTCCTATCCCGCTGCAGAATGGGACTGAGATTCATGGTCTGATTCATATTCATGTGCTAGAGTGAGCTTCTGATTGCCTTCCAAATGGTGGTCAGCTGGCTCTGATCTGGGTGTCTTGAAAGCGCGTGTTGCATCAGAAAACTCCAGGAACTGGGAGCGAAGGAAGAGGGAGAAGAATGGTCAGCAGTCTTCAGAGAGCATTTTATTAGGAGTCTGGGCTGATGAGGAGTGCGTTGGCTGTACAAGGCAGCCGTGACCCAGTGCAAAAGGATATAATTGGGGGAGTGGGGGAATTCTGTTGCTGGTTCTTGAAACCAGAATCACCTAATGTTCGGGGTTGGAAGGGACCTCTGTGGGTCACGCAGTCCAATGCCCCTGCCGAAGCAGGGTCGCCTACAGCAGGCTGCACAGGACCTTGTCCAGCCAGGTCTTGAGTATCTCCAGAGAAGGAGACTCCACAACCTCCCTGGGCAGCCTGTGCCAGTGCTCCGTCACCCTCAGAGGGAAGAAGTTCTTCCTCATGTTCAGATGGAACTTCCTGTGCTT
>Ga0065711_1035858_pt1 | contig 21739 bp, 7 predicted proteins | sample Hoacrofraction12_FD_59098 | JGI IMG/M metagenome (GOLD analysis project Ga0065711, IMG submission 59098) | Hoatzin crop microbial communities from Cojedes, Venezuela - Epithelial fraction 12 v2 (version 2) | ecosystem: Host-associated > Birds > Digestive system > Esophagus > Crop | place... | reverse complement strand
TCCGCCCGATCCCGCTCCCCGCGGCGGGGAAGGAGAGGAGAGGGGCGGCCGGGGAGCCCGGGGTGGGAGGCTGCGGGGAGCGAGGCGGCTCGCCTCCCCAGGGGCCTCCGGGCGGGGATTGCCTGGAGCGGGCGGGAAGCCAACTGCCAAACACGTGGGCGGGAGCGGGACCGCTGCCCGCCCCGGCCCCGCTCCGCTCCGCCGCTTCTCAGGCCGCCCCTCCCGGCCGGAGCCGCCCTCTCCGCCCGCCAGATCCCGCAGCGCCGGTGCCGGGCGGGAAGGGCGGCGTTCGTGCGCGGTTCGCCACAAAGTTGGGACCGGGAGGGCTGTGGGAGGTGGGAGACGGCCGGGCGAGCGCAGGGCCGGGGTCCCGCCGGCTGGATCGGGCTGAGCCGGGAGCAGGGGCTAATGGTTCCCTAGCCGGAGGGAGGAGTCCGCCGCCTCCAGTCCATTGTTCCCCGCTCGGCGGGCTGTGGGGCTGCTGCGGCGCGTCGCTCGCCGCTGCCTGGTTCGCCCTTCATGGCTTATCGGCAGCATCTGCTTTAAAATCAAATTCTCGGTCAAAACCGGCAGGACGTTGTGCCTGATCGATTGAGGTCTGCTCGTTTTTAGTAGCTGGAACCGCTTCCTTGTAGCGGAAAGCCGCACGGCTGTATTTGAATATTAAGCAGACATGGTGAATAAAGGACTTGTGGGGAGAACGGTGGGCAGACTGGCGGTACTTAACACTCGGTTACTCTGCAGGTCTTTGATTTCCTGGATAATCAGATTTTTACGGCATGGTATGCTCGGTGAATAAATAACAGAGTCCTTTCTGAACGAAGATCGCTTTGTGTGCTTCTGTGTTACAGGCTGTATTCTTTATTATGCAGCCTTGGCCGTAAATCTGAGTAAGATGTACCTGAATATTCCCTGCCAGTGTCTGCTGTATTTCTACCTAACGTTGGCTTAATTTCAACTTCGTATACAATTGAGAAATAAAAAAAGGTTCAGCGATTCTAAATCAGAACTACGCTTTCACTTCAGTAATCTTGAAAATCTGTCTTTTAATGTCTTTGTTTTTTACGCAGCCATTCTGTTGCTACGCATTTGTATCACCTGTGTGAACTCATGCTTGTCTGAAGTTGATGTTGTTAAATTTTTCACTGTGTGAGATTTGAAAGAACAAATCATATGCTTCAAAATTGAACAAATGTTCAATTTAATGCTCTTTTCAATACAATCCTATTTCTTTCATAGGAAAAACACTAGGCATCTGGGGTTTGCGATCTCTACGACTGAATGCATTTCTGTTTTCTGGATGTAAAGATGTTCAATTTTTGTAATTCGTAATGATTGATTTGAGTATATTCAGCATTATTCCGTAAGTGATGAGTTACTGAAGGGGATTACAAGTCAAGGTGGGAAGGGAAAGTGCACATATTGGGTTTTTGTTAGGGGTTTAGGGCCATTTAAAACATTTTAAATTACATTTCTCATGATGCCTCTTTAAATACCAATTTTAAATTCTCTATGAACAGTATTTTGGTTTTTTTTAAACTTCTGTTGTTCTTGTAAGTGCAACAGTGTCGTTTTGACAAGACGTGCTGCTTCAAAATTGAGGGGGGTTGTCAGTGGGTTTGATTTTAATTTTATGGCATTGATAAATATGCTTCAGGTGTGCCTCCTTTTTAGAAGTACTAAAGCAAAGTGTAGCGAAGAAGCTCAATACAATTGACCTTTCCATGGCTTTCTTAGCAAAAATAAATTCTCACAGTGAAACCTTTTGAATGAAGCAAACAGATATAACATGGAAACACAAAGTGAACTGTATCAAGTTGCATCACGAATATGTTAAAAAAATGTTAGAAAAGGCTGGTCTTTCCAGGACTTTCATTTCAAGTTCTGGGTCAACTGCTTTTCTTCAAGGAAAGCAAAGCAAAATATCTTCTTAGTGTTCTTGTGAAACCAGTAACTTTCGAAAAACCCCAATACTTTTGAAAAAGACACCAGTCCTTTTTGAAGTATTTCAGTTCCATTTTCATTTTAAGACTTTTTAGTATTTCTCCTGCATTTAAACTGTTCATCAGAACAACATTTCTTAATGGATACCCATGGATTTATTATGGCCTAGGTTGATAAGCTTGTCTTTCAGAAAACTCCACATTACTCTGAATACGAGAGGGTGGGAAAAATTGTGTATAGAAGTGTGCAGAAAACACATCATATATTGGGGATAGTATTATACATTAATGGCTCAAGTCTTCAAAAATTATGTCTATAGAATTGTTTTTCTGGAATTTGTTTTGTTTTGCTCTGACAATACACCTAATCCTTAAAACCTCAGTGAAAACCGTAAAGGAACAGTTATGAAGCCAAACACACAACTTTGAAGTTTCTTCTATTTTAAGTTTTGTAGAAAACTTAAAAACATGTAACAGTTCTATTTTTTTCAAAAGAAATGAGGAGAAGGAATTAGACATGTTAAAATCGGAGTTAGAACAGATTTGCACATCTTTATTACCCATACTGAAGAGAGTTACCATTTAAAAGGCAAAATCAATCAGCAAAAATTCTAAACTGAATTAGCTGAAAAACACAGTGCACCTGTAGTTCAGAAAATGAGCTATTGTTTATAACCATTTTAATGCTTACTTTGGCTCCGTATAATCATTAGTAACTTTATGCACAACTTATTTAGTACACCGCTATATTTCCTTCAAGGAATACAACAGCATTTCATTACACAGAACAATGTATCAGAAGCATTGACTGATGTATTGTTCTTGAAAGTCAAGATTATTTGTATATTTTCAAACGAGAAGGTAAGTGCTTTGAATTCATATACACAAGAGCTATACAAAAGCCAGAATAGTCAAGAAGACAGCTGGGACTATCTGTGATTTTTTTTTTTTTTTTTGCTATTTGTTTACTATGTAGTCTTGGGCAAATTGATTTATCTCTTTCTGGCACCATTTTCTCTTGTGTAAAATAAAATCACAAATAGAGTCACTACAGGTTTATGTTAAAGTGATTTTTTAGATCAGAGAATAAAAGGTACCTTGTAATAATAAATAGTAGTAGTGGAAATGGGAAATAAATACTTCAACTCAAATAATTTTCCAGTCAATAGTGCAAAAACATTCAGTGCAATAAATGGAACTGATGTTCTAGTTACATTCAATGATTTCAGGTAACTGTATTTGCTTCTCACATAACTATCGCTATTGTATGGTCTGTATTCAGAGTTTAGTCATTTTAAAAAAGACTTCGCAATTTTAAAGGCTATTAGTCATATGTCATTTAAATCATCTTGCCATATCATCTTTCTGTGTTCTATTTTTCACTACCAAAATTTCAGACTGGAAAAAATAGACAGGAAATACCATTGGTCCCAATTCCACTAGTCATGGAATTTCCCAAGGTATTCTATGCTTAAGATAAATCTTAATATCTTAGACCTTAGACTTCTTTTTATCAGGTTTCCCAGACCATCATTTTTTTTACAACAGGTCTCCTGCAAATTTTATCTCAGGTGACGTACAGGTCTAGGCTTCTTTGTGAAAATGTTTTTTTGTTTGTGTTTATCCGTAAGCAACTGCACAAAGGTGAGGCAAAATGAGCCTTCTGCAACCCAGTAATCCTGGTGCTTGTTCCCTAATGCTGTCTATTTTAAAAATGTACTTTGATAAGTGGCCATTCAAATTTGTTGCTCTCATAAAAGTCTACTTCCTCTCCCTTTACATTCCTTGTGTGTGATTAGATCTAACCAGGCAGCACACACCGCTGCATTGCATACATGTGGAGATTGCTCCAAAGCATCACTTTGTTCTTGAAGTGTCAATCTTGTCCTTACACCACTCAGTAAAGGGTTAAGAAACCGAAACAGCATCCAAGGTTCAATGCAGTGTAGTATTTCAGTGGCCCACAGGCTTTATTCTCTGTTAGGAGAAGAAAGGAGTTTTACGTATTAGTTTCTCAACTTTCTGAAGTCTGGGTTACTCTACGACGCTAATCATTTAGAGAGATAAGTGCTTGGTTTCTGTGGCTACAAATAGAGCACCTGGAAAAATAATGATGCCCTTGCAAATCTTGGCAAAAGACTCTTGTATGCTCCAAAAAAATTAACCCTTCTTTCCATCCTCAAACCCACTCTGTTCTCCTGCTTGGTGAAAAGCTGCCCTTGGTCTATTCTGTCCTAACTACTTCCATACAACCTAAGGCGAGAAGTGTTTTCTGACTTACAGGCCAATAGAAAATGCTCTCGGAATTTAGTAGCAGTCTCTGATTAAGAATTTTGTTGTTTACTTGTCTGGCAGTGTTTTATTGCTTTGTTTACAACCAAGCGGTACTGGCACCCAAGAGGTTACAATAACTGGCATATGCTAGCCCTCCCTCAAAGATACAAATAATTTTTACAACTCAGTAAACATTGTTGGATTAAAGTTTTTTATGAGTCATCCATACAGATAAATTAAATAAGAAACTCATATTGTAAAATGTTTTAAATAAGGGACTGTAAGGGCCTTATTTTCATGTCTATTTCAAAAGGCTTACATGTTTGGATTGTTAGAGTTGTGTGACCTGAGCAACACAAATAGCATTAATTTTCATGCTGTTGCAGTTTGTAAAAATACTAGCTTTTAAAATTCACATATTCAAATACATTTATTTTAATATGAATCTTGCTGCAAATGAACGATGTCAGTTTCCTGGTTTAACGAGTATAGAAACCTGGTAATTTAGCAGGACAAGCCCATCATAATTGAATAGAGATTAATCAGGACTTTAACCCTTTTCGTTAAAGACATAGCCATGTGAAGTTCTACCTTAAAATTATTAACATAACTGTTTAATGTATTTCTCAATGGGAACTATGTATTGCAGTTTTTCTTTTAGTACTTTAAAAATATTTTGTAATATAGCAACACTATTTAAGTATTAATAGAGATGTCTGTCCAAGATCTGGCTGTGTGAAGGAACACACAGAGCCATGGTGTCAGTGCTGTGGCAACTCAGCTGCAGTTCGAAACATCTCTCCTTTGGACACCAGGTGCACAGATGAGGGCTAATTTACATGGGAATCTTGCATAAAGCACTGAAAGAACCTTAGTGAATTTCTTATAAAAGTTATCTTAAATGGAGTCAAGTCTTTTTAACTTCATGGTGTTCCTCCATTAGAGAAGACTTTGGAGCTAGCAGGCGACTGGAAAACCTGTGAGATTATATTGATGTGTTAAAACCATAAATGTGAGAGGAAGCTGGGAATGAAGAGGTCCAAAAGCAAGGCAGAACCATTCAACTGCTAAATAGATTGTTATGATGGATGAGTTCCAAGACTGAATTTTTTGCTAGTGGAAGGCAAGAGTTTAATGAAGAAAGGGTGGCAGACAAACCCCGCTCCATGTCACTTTGAAAGAAGGTTGATACGTGCCGACATGAAGAAGGTCAGCTTTCCTTTGCCAGCTTAACCAGTATGAGGTATAGTGCAGCTCTAGAAAAGAAGAGCATTGCTAGAACTGTTTATTCTTGTAAACAAGAATGTAGATTATTTCTAAGAACAAGCGTTCTTTATTTGGTAATATAGTGAATCACCACCATATCTGGATCAAATGCAAAGCTTTTTTGGTAATCTAAACCAACTACATCTAGTGATGCTTGTTTATACTGCATATTTAAAGGTGGTAATAATATTTGCTAATAGGATCGATAATGTGTAGGTAAGATATTAAATTCTGTTAATGTTTATTTTAAATGCAGCAGTCCTGTTATGTACATCTCTTCCTTGATGTGTTAAGGCCTTAAGTTATGTATAGCAAGGGTTACAGGAGGGAAGCAGTATCTGTCAGTTACTAATAGCTAGGAGATGCCCACTGTTGTTCGTTCCCGAAATTCTTTTCAGCTGTATGTGTCCCCTGCCCTGTGTCTTCCCAATCAGAGTGTCCTGCTGCGTAGATTTCAAACTAGCCACTTAGCTTAATAATGTTGCTACTATTACACATAAGTGCCTGCCTAATTCCAGTTATTTTAAATAGGTCTGTGTTACAGTACTACACTACAGTTTTTTCACCATAGTTTCTGAGTGTCTTGTAGTACCTTAAAGAAAAATAACTGCAGACTGATGATAAGTTCACATGCTCAGTTAACTCAGTATGTGCATCTAAAAGTGAAGAGGCCAAAGAGAAAATAAAGAAATGTAGCATCAGAGAATTATGGAATCATAGAGTGATTTAGGTTGGAAGGGGCCTCTGGAGGTTGCTTGGTCCAAACACTGCTCAGAGCAGGTTTATTCACAACAGGTTGCCCAGGGCTGTGTCCAGCTCAGTCCTGAACACTCGTCAGGATGGAGCTTCCACAGCCTACCTGGACAAACTGTTCCAGTATTTGACCACTCCATGGTAAAATATTTTTCCAATATCTAATTAGAATTTCCTGTGTTCTGACTTTGGTCCTTTGTTTCACATCATAACACTGTCCACCTCCAAGAGTCTGGCTCCGTCTTCTTTGTATCCTCTCTCTCTGGTCACGGAGGTGGCACAAAACCAAGCATAGTTCTTCAGGTGCAGTCTCACAAGTGCTGAATACCAATGTCATGGGTCTAGTGGGAATTCTGGTGCTGGAGGTGTTCTTTTTCACTGCTATTTATTAGATACATGATTCTAGGAATGACTGGATGCTTAGGTAGATTAGTTTGCATAGACCATCCCTTCACTCTGTTACTACTTGTGAGGGACCTGTAGCCTCTTTTATCTCATATTTTAGGGAGAGAATTCAGCTGCGAGAATTGTCAAGGGGGGAAAAAAGAGGGAAAAAAGAACTGTGCTTTCCTGTTAAGTAGTTTGTTGGGGCATTTAGTATCTCTCAGAGATGTTACGAAGATTCCCACTGTTGCCTCTCCTTCCTTGGCCCAAGCTGATCTCAGGCCATCCAGCTCCACACAGGAAAAAAAGACATGATGGGAATGGTTTGCTCCAGGGACAGTCAGCCCACCCTCCAGTTCCAGAAATTAGAACACTTCAGAACAAAACTCATACGTAAGTCCTTAGATCTGGTACTTAAACCTATGCCTCATGATGCGATGAAGTGAAGATTGGAGATTGCAAAATGAGCCTTGAAACCCAACACTTTCCTTTCCTTTTGAAGCTGCCATTATAACCTCTTCCAAAAGATGTTCCCAAATTTGGCCTCCCAGGAAAAATTCTTGTGGACAGTACAGTGTACAAAAACTGCTGGGAAGCTCAACTCAAACAACAGCAGAAGGCTATATAGCAAAGAAAAGCAAAAATATACAATGTATGGGATCTTAAAAATCACTAGACACTTGAATATATTTGTATCAATAGCTTAGCTTAGTTTTGCTGTTCCTTCTGAGCCAAAGTTTTAGAGCTTCATTCCCACAGGGAAGTAAATGCGTAAAACGAGCGCATGTGGGGGGCTAATCAAAACCACCACATTACAAATACATGTGTAAACAGATACTTGGATATGTATTTAAACACACACATGTAAAGACAACCAAAACACATAGGGAAGTAAGTCGTAGGGAAGTAAGCCCAGCTGTTGAATTTAGAGTTAGGGGAGTCAACTAATAATATAAGTTTATATTAAATATAGAGAGCAGAATTTCAGGAGAATATAAAGTGCTGCAAAGCTGTGCTCAAGGGATCTGCAAGTTCATGAGGCAAAGTGCATTTTCCACACCCATAGGATATGTTATAATAGAGCGATAAAAATTTCCTGTCAAATGCTGAAACTGCGAAATCACTGCATGGACATCACTCAGTTATCACCAGAGGTTATCAGATCTGTTTTGGGATGTGGTCATGTTCACTTGTTTACAGCCACTGACCATTATAAAAGACAAGAGTGAGAGCAGTTGCTATTAGAATTGCCTTCCAAGTTGTGGACACGTTCATAATTGGTTTTGATTGTAAACTCTAAACTCAATTTTAGGTTGAACTCATAAACTTATTTCTATTTATTTATTTATTTATTTATTTATTTATTTATTATCTGCACTTGATGAAATAGCACTAAGTATTTCAAGGCTACAGTTGGGTTCTCTCAAAATAGTGAAGGGATTTTTTATAGAATTGAACAGAGGTGCTACTAGTAAGAAGGTATGGTAGTAAATGGAAGGAGGATAAATATTTTGCTGAAATGTTCTACTTGTTTTTATAACATCAAATAAAAGCTATCGCAGATGCAGGAGTGAGATGCTTTTTTGCAGATGCACTTGTGTATGCTCTCTCTCTCTCAGACACTTGAGATATCATTAAATTAAACAGTAGCACTGTCCCAGCTAATGATAGGATAATGATATAAATGACTGCTACATGTATACACATGCTTCAGCAATTGGTGTACATTTCATTTCCCTCCATCCACTTATAAGCCTTAGATTATCAGCAACTCACATTTCTCTATGTACCAATGTTCTAGGATTTTTTAGGCGTAATCTGTGCTTGGCTGTAAGAATGAAAACAGTTTACACTTCAGATAGGTGTTTTGATACATCTACATTGTTCATAGGTTTTCCCGCACGGGAGGAGAAGAATATCTCTGTGATATTTAATATTACAGAAATTTCACTAAAGATCCACCTTACTTTCATCAATTAACAAGGAGTAAACACTGAACACCATAAAAAAAGTTACTGAGGTGGTCACCTGTATTTCTGTTTTCTGTTAATGTGGCTTTAAAAAATACAAAAGAAACTGGTAATTTTAGCAAATAACAACACTGTGAGAATGTGAAGAAACAAAGATATTGGATGAGAGAGACAGAAACTGGTTTGAGCAAACAAAGCCCACCGCTAAAACTTCACTAAAATTATCTGGCAAGTCTCACCATCTTTTGACCACTTCTCTGACTAGCTTCCATCAGTCTACTGTGATTTGTTGACTTTCCTTAGGAACTAAAAAAATTTACAGTCATGCTTACTGACTATAAACCAGTAACAAGAAAGGTGGTCCCCTGGGAAATGTAGATTTTAATAGGGTTGCCAACAAAGTGGTTTAGGTGTATGGCAGGAGACTGTTCTGAGCAAAGTAGTTCTCGTCCCACTTCATACTGCCAGAAACTCTATGTGTCGTTGTGAAAATACAAATAAGTCTGTTTCCCCCATTGATCTATTGAAGAGTGGCAGAGTTCATTGGATTAAGGAGGATTTCATGTTTGCAATCTGTTTTTCTCCTGGAAAAGTTCTGCATTATTTCAAAAACTACTAATTACTTTCTGCAAAAGGCATAGCAGACCTTTTACATGCATGTTTTAAAACTGCTTGGCAAAATTATCTTTCTTCTATTTGTTTTCTTAGAATCATAATGCTGAAAGAAATCTCAAAGCAGAAACAACTACACCTGTGTCAGCTCTTCTCTTCTTTCATTTTTTCTTTTTGTTCCATATACTTAGAGTTCTAATCTAGTTGCTCCTTCCTTCTACTCTCTTCCCAGTTTTGATCCATACCTTTCAACGTCCAAAAGCTGATCAAGGTCTTCAGCTAAGGAAATGCTAAGAGTGGATAGTGCAGAAGCATAGTTTAAGCGTTCTGCAAGTTATGCTGCTGTTTATTTACCCTAGTTTGAAGACTGACGTTTTTCCAACAGCATGGCAATATTGTATCATAATCGGCTTCTAATGCACAGTAACCCCAAATGCTTTTCAACAGAACTGCTATTTAACTGTTATCTTGCAGCTGTGCAATTTCCCCCAGTTGTATGTTCTTGCTAATCCTATAATAATAAATAGAGATCAAGTACTTCCTTGGGCTCATGAAGCATGAAAATGACTATAATCAGAAGATTTTTAATTTTGTAATGTAACTTGTAGTAGCACAGGTTCGGTGGGAAGCCCTATTAGGTTGCTAAAACTTTTGATGCAACATTTAGTGTTCTATAAACAGCTGGAAGAAAAGCTTGTGACTTGATGGTCCTGTTGAAATAGCACGCAAACATTGATGCCATAGTAATAGAAGTGTTAGTGTAATATAAAGTGCGGGGTAGTACAAAAATAAAACATAGGGTTGGAATTTTTTTAGTGACAGATGCATACGCAGAGAAAACAAGGTAAGGAAGTAACTTAAAGTGCCTTTTTTCTTGGGGTGAAGTATTCAGCAAATAATTAAATTATTCATTGTGAAATTCTTATGTCTGTTAAATAATGCAGCAGTACAGCATAATCCACCTGAATGGAAACAACTGACTAATCCTTACCTGGATCACACTCAGAAGCAAAACTATATTGCAAAGTTTCCATTGTAAACTTTTTCTATACGCTTGTCCGGAACATACATTAAATCTTTTCTGACCTATTTAACTTTTAATGACTATAAATATGGTTGAAAAATTAATGACTGGATCCAGGAAGAACAGAAGAAGAAAGTTATGGGATCTGGAAAATATTGTTTTATATTATTTTAGAAAATACTGTTGCCCCAAACATGAATTCTAATATTTGATTCTACCTGTTTAAAGAACCCCTCTTTTATGAAAGTGTATCTGCACTTAGCAAGGGTGAGCAGTCTTAAAGTGTAATTTTAAACACAGGTCAGAGAAAAAAATATTTTGGTTTGAGTTGGCAGTAACAAAACTGAAAGAACAAAGAGATTAAACCAGTATAGAAACCTAGAGAAACGAGCACACTGAAATCCACATGTACATTTTCTGCCCTTCCAACCATATAAAATTTTTCACTCGTGCATAAGTAGGGAATTAACTGAGAAATTACACATAAGTAGATGTCAATTAATTTCAATTCACAGAATTTAATCACTTTGATTCTTGCTTTAGATACATCACCTTTAATTTAAGATTATGCATTATTACCATGCACCAAATAGTGTAAGAGAAACACTTCTGCTTCCACCGCTGCTTCCTCTCTGAGCTATGTATAATAATCTACTCTGAATTTCTTTTGAACGTTGCCGCCTTTGACTTTGCAACAGGAAGGTGATGAGGCTGAGGGATCCCAGAGCATTACTATCTTCACAAGCTTCCTTATTAGGAGAAAAACTTAGTGCTAAAAAGATCTTTGACTTAATATGAGACTTCACATTGGTCATACTCAACTATGAATTGTTTGCCCTTGTCACCAAAACAAAGAGAAACGGAAGAGAGTTATGCAATATACAGTTCAAATGGTCATAATATTTTTCACCTGCGTAGTTTTATTCAGATAAGCTGAATGCTTTTTCAAGATGCTACTTTGTGACAGCAGTGATTAAAGTCATTAACAATGTGTTATGATGGACTGAAGACGTCTGATATGTAGGATATCGAATTCTAATACCAGTTTACCCACATTCTTGCTGTATCTCAAATGTACTGAAGTCCTTATGCTCCATTTTACCCTAATGTGCAGTTAAAAAAAGTACAGATTATTATTATTTTAGGCGGAAAAAACACCAACAACTTTAAATCAAAATCATTAATGAAAATTGGCAATGAATATCTCAAGATGAACACTCTCGTGTTTCCAAAAGTTGGAAGTATTCCGAACTTGTCAAGCGCTTATTTTAAAAACCCCGGATCAAATTGTCTCGTTTGCCAAAATGAACGTAAAGTGCACAGTGTCTTGAAGGGTAGACGACCCTTCTGCAGTCCCATTTTCAACAGAAAAGAAATAAAGATGCCAAGGCGTGCTGTGCCTTGTGTTTCTTTCCTAAGTTCAAAGGGTTCAGTAGAATGGAGCCAAGTTCCTCGGTGTTTGATCCCTACTTTTATAGTCTCTTGGCTATAAGGGAAGAAGTGTCCATCTGTATCAACTCTTACCCCATAAGTGAAAACCCAGTAAGAACATGAAATATGTATGTGCATATGTATTCCTCAGCATGAAAAAAGGTTTTTAAAGACAGACAAAGATAGTGTTACTGTTCTGTTTTCAGTGTTCTTACCACGATATACATGTAAAAGTACTCCATTTGAGCAGACTTTGTAAAACAAAACACAGCTGATGGATCTTGAGTAGTTTGGAAGTGTTCAGTTCTGCTGTCCTGTATATTGTTCTAGGTAAGCATGATGATTAACCGATTGTGTATTGAACATACACCAGTTTCCCTGCTTCTAAGAAATGACTTTGTTCTGGGACTTACATAGCTATTTTACTTTATGACATGGATCATATTAACATTAAGGATGTTACCAGAGAGAACAGAATATGTTACTTTCACAATACTTAATTTCCCAACTGGATCTTTAAGCTTTAATTTCACTTGTGATTATATCATGCTTAACATACTTAGTGTCTCTTTTTGTAATTTATATATTATTGAACTTGATTCTGTAACATTTAGCTCCCTTAATTTTATTTTCTGTTATTTATTTTAAAGAAGTTAATTCCAGATTTATAATGCTGTTCTAAAATGAAAAAAAAATTTCTGAAAACTGTAGGTAAAATAACTGCTTTCTGAGTAGCTGCTCAAATCCACATTAATAAAATCCAATGCAGAGATAATGTTATTTTGGTGGATTTGGAAGGAACTGGATAAAATCCAGAGAATTTATAGTGTTATGCTTTTGTTCTACATAAATCAAGATTTAATTATATGTATATATTCTGATTATATAACTTCTTTACTATATAAAATAACTAGTATAATAAATACATGGCTGGTGAAAACCAATTAATGTTGGTTTTGATAAATTAAAGTGCTACATAGCTGGAAATTAAAAATACATAACAAAGTTATTTGTATCTTTTACAATATTAGATATTAAGTTTTGAAACTAGCACAAACAGTTCTCCTTTTTCCTGGGAAAAATTCCCTATTTGTGATATGCATGGCACCTTACGGATATAAAATAGATTTCATTTTATATCAATAGGATGTAGCTTGTTATTCGAAGTGATATAATGCATACTTTTATTGAGGTACAATATTAAGTCATAAAAGCCAGAAAATATGTATTACTTTCTAACTTACTCCGATGCAGAGTGGTTATTTATATCAGTTCTGTGTATCTGTTATTGTTATCATGTTATCATTGCCTTGATTCTGGTAATGTTGAAGTCTCAAACAGAAAGATGACTCATTCCAAAGATCAAACCATCCAGTAATAATTCAAAAGATCCTAAAATTTAGGTACACGATAGGAGATTGCAGATGCAAAAACGCAAAGAAAAGAGACCAAAATTGTGGGCAGCTTAACCTAGATCAGAATTTCACAGTGCCCTAAAAACATTTCCTGCTGTATGCAAAGCTTCTTGCTCACTTAAAATTGTGGAGACAAGCATCTCAGCTGGAATATCTTGGAATATTGTGTCAGCACAAGAAACTAGTATTTTAGCATTTACATAAGGCAGCGTAGTTGTAAAATATCAGCGAGTGTTGATAATGAAAACGCAGTACCTTCTGATGATGTTCATTCTCAGAAGGGAAACGTGTTTCCAAGTCATCCCATAAGCACTGTACTTGCACTGCGCAGCTTTTGAATTATATGAACTTCCATTTCTACTTCCACAGATTTTGTAAATGATTCGGAATTTTATTTATTTCTGTATGATCTGTCAGCACTTCTCTCTCTTGCGACAAGCAGAAGGGCATCTAAGTGGGAGGAAGGAGATGAAGTCAAATAAAATTGCCTTTTTTTCCATTACTTTGAAGAAACTTAATGGACTTTTTGGAAAATATTAAAATATAACACCAGTGAAATTTGTGTCTGCTGCAAGTGGTGCAGATGCTAATTTTAGGTGGTTTTGATTTTAAAGTACTTTAATTTTTTTTTCTGTTTCTGTTTTTTCATCACGTCAGCCCTTGCTTTTGATATTGAAGGATGATTTTATGTCAGATACTGACGCTGGATATTACCTGTCATCTGAATAGGCGCAATGTATGGCAGGATGTATGGTTTGCAATTAAATCTACAGTACTTGATCCCATGCTGAACTGTTTGGTCGGACAATAACTTTAAGTTACGTTCATGTAGAATATTATCAATATTTTTGCAAATATCATGGGAAAGCAGCCACTCCAATGAAATTTAAAAGAGAGTAATGGGTTAGTTTGGCAAATTACTTTCTGGTGGATTTCTCCCTAGCAATAAGAAAAGAACATTTCCAGCTTGTCTGAAAATTTGACAAGTGTTAATTGAGGGTTGACATTGTGAGCTGATTTGGAAGTAGGAATTGTCATACAGGAAATAAGATATAAAGAAGGTGGGAATAACTAACGAACAACCTTGAAGGTGAAGGGAGCAGCTTGTATTTGATGCTATAGAAAGGGGAAAAAGACAGCAGGGGAACACGCCAAGGGAGACAGAGATGTTGAAGAAATTGATCAGGTAATTTTCTTTGCAGCAGCATTCTAGCTGAATAGAAGAGATACAAAGTAATGAGACTGTGGATGTTTGTGCAGTCTTTTCAGGTGGATAGGAGAAGTTGTATCTAAAATCTGGGAAGTGGGTTTTGCTTTTCAGTGTGCAGCTACTACCTTGCTGAAGGCCCCTGAACAAGTATCAGCTACAAAATATATGCATACTCTCAGGCAGCTACATTCACCATTGTTTAGTTCCTTGCACCATCTAACCTCAACACATACAGAGGGGCTGTGCATCATCTGACTTTATTTTGAGAATTCTATAGGCACAAGATCGTATTTATGTTACTCTAGTACTTGATGTCTTTCTTTTCCTATATATTTTTCTAAATATTTGTATATTTTAAGATATTTCGGTAGGAAAGTTATAACATGATTTCAGGTAAATATGAACTGGTTCTTAACCTGTTATCCATTTGTAAGTGAAATATGAAAAAAAGCCCTGGGGGATGTCTACTAGCATGTCTGGTTTGTGCCTATCAGTAACAGAAAAAGGTAGATCCAGGTTTTTTCATAGCATGTGCGGTATTCCGGTGAGACCCTATGTTAATTTTGCCAGCAAGGTCTGTTCTTTCAGCAACATGTGCTCAACAGTCTCACTCAACTGTTCAAGAATGAGACTCCTACATGAATACATTTTATTACATTATGGCAAATTTTCTTATTATTTCATAAAAACAATGTCTTTCGGGCCATTGCTGCTTCTTTGCTGACAGTAATGTTCCAATAGATGAAGTTTTTGAACTTGATTTATCCAAGGGATAGCTGGACACTTAATTATGGAACTGTAATGAAAGGTTTTGTTTCTGTACTTGGTTTTAAAATTTTTTGCTTTGCACTACTCTCTGCTGGCAGTGATATTTTCCCATTCTTTCTCAATAGGACATAGTTACAAAAATGACTGAAAAGCATGGGTCACGATGCTTGAAATAAGACAATTCAGTAACTGTTCACATGAATGTAACTTGATCCCACAGTATACCTAAGGTATTTTGAATTGTGATAATGTAACAAATTGAACACAGATTGCAATGTACCTGGTTTCAGATATTTTCTGAGCGGATTCCAGTGATGAGTTTAGCTCTCTACACATGTTTATTACTCTATTTAATAATAATAATAAAAAAAAGTGTATTTGCAAGCTTTTTCAAAGTTATGCAATCCCACTAATTTTCTAGGCTCATGTCTGCTATAATTTTTTAATAAGAAATTAGGAAATATGATGTATCTATTAAGAGAGACTATATGCTGCCTGAAACTATAGGTACCTATAATTCAAAATCTAGTCAGAGATGAATACATATGTTTAAATCAAAGGAGGAAAATTATAACTGACAAGTAGATATGCTTTACATGTAGACTAATAAAGTTTCTTACCACTGTAGAAAGAAGAAGATGGCAATATGATAAAATTATATGGTAGGAAGTTGATTAAAAAGATACTAGCTAGTCATGAGTGTGTCAACAGAAGTGTCTTATTTATGTGTCTCTGTGTGTGTGTTTACTTACTATTAGGGCTGTGATTTTCCAGGGAGCCTATGGAAACTAGGCAACAGCTGGCTTTTGAAACCATGGCCAAATAGTTTACATGGAAGTCTGTATTATTGTAGCATCAAGATAAACAGTTAAGAATGAAACTCTAAGTTTCTTCTGAGAGTTGTGCCCTACCAAAGTATATGTTGCTTGCAAAATTACTGTTGCTGTGTAAATATAGGACTATGTCTTATTTTCGGAGGTACTGACCCCATCTGCTACTGAACTTGTAGCTGCTGCAGTTGCTTGCCCTATTTAGTAAAAAGTATAAACCCTAAAGCAGGTTATGTGTAAGTAATGGGTATAAGCAAGCTGAATTTCAGTTCTTTGTGATAATTTCACACTTGTATGCTGTGCTATCACAGGAAATTTTATTGAGGATGAATCTACTTGATTTTTAGCTTAGTACATTTCGATAGCTGTGCGGAGTAGAGGACATGCTATAAGCACTCTAGCTTGCATCCCATAGCTTCTTTATGTGTCTGCATACCCATATGCCTCTTTCCTATAGAGATCAGAGTTAAGAATGCAGTCATATAACAGTTCACAATGAAGGATGGCCATTTCTGCCTAGCACAGGTGTCAGACAAAGAAACAGTAAACTCCCAATTCTAGTTGGCAGACATTGTCCCAAAGCTGAACTTGTAGGTCTTGCCTGTAGTTGTTGTCACGTGTTGTAGTTCAAGCCAGGAGCTGGCAGCTAAGCACTAGGAAGCCGCTCGCTCACCGCTCCCTTCACCCCTCAGCGGGACAGGGAGGAGAAATGGACAAAAGGGGAAACTCGTGGGTTGAGATAAAGACAGTTTAATAAGACAACAAAGGAAATGCTAATACTAATAATGATACTAATAAGACTAATGACAATAATAATGATAGTAATGAATATGTAAAACAAACTATACGCAATACAATTTTATCACCACCCAATGACCAATTCGCGGCCATTCCCCGAGCAGCAGTCAAGGAACCCAGAAATTGTGAATTTCGCTAAATTCCTGAAAAAGGTCAAACTCCCAGCCAAGAGAAAATTCGAACCTCACAGAAACCAAGAAAAGCCGAAAGCCCCCTGTCCTCCAGCCCACCCCCATTCACAAACGGAGCATGCCGTCCATGGTATGGGATATTTCCACTGGTCAGCTTGGGCTGCCTGCCTGGCTGTGCTCCCTCCCAGCTCCTGCACACCTGCTCATTAACTGAACCTGGGAGACTGGAAAAAGTCCTTGATTTCATAGCATCAACTGAAAACATCTATGTTATCAACATTCTTCTTGTACTAAATCCAAAACGCAACAGCTAGCAGCTACTGAGAGTAAAACTGATTCTTTCCAAGCTGAAACCAGGACATCGTGTAATTGTTTGAATTCTTCACGTTTCAGTATAAATGAAGAAATGAATTACAGAACTGGGAATATTTTGCTTAGGAAAACTGTCATAGCCCTCTTCTGTAAATGTAGGAGTGTTTTGTAGTGTCAGCTGGGAATCAGGTATAGCATTGAGAGTTTAGGGAGTATCAGACTGCTTCCTATCTGTCAAAGCAGGGCATTTACATCACTATTCAAAAAACCTTTGTGGCTAGACGGAAACTGCACCAACCTAACAGCAGAACTAAAAGAAGTTTTACATGTCAACTGACTGAAGCAGTGTATTTTTGTTTTTTATCCCCTATATATGGATAATGAAGGTTTTTAAGCTACCCTCGGTGCAGAATGCCATCCATGCCCGACGAGTCCAGGCTTAGAGCCTATAGGTTTCAGTTTAGAGTTTTGGTGTCTTTGTTGACGTTGTGGCATTGTTGGCATATGTCATATGTTACACTGAGAAGTCATCCCTGCATTCAGTATGTTCAAGTATTTATATATATTAGCAGTGGGGCTTTTGATCCAGTCCCATGTTGCCACCCTTTCTCTTTGAATTTCACAAAGTAGATCACCTTAAAATCGATAATGTTTATGCACACAGGAAAAAGAGGTGAAATCTTGAACTTAGTTCTGAACTACTTGCCACCTCTGGATTTCAGGGAGATACTTAAATCAAGCTGAATGTATTATATATATTAGGTCTCATTAGTTATTTAACTGATTTTGATAGAAATATATGAAAATTCACACTTTAGAAAGACCTAAAGCGTATTTCAACTACTTGCTTTAGAGCCAGGACAGTGAAGAAATAGGCTGGAATTTATGCAGAGGAATGCATTCCAGAAAGTCTGAACACGTATGTTAAATTATAATGTGAAATGAAAGGTGGGAGTGTGTTCTAGTGGATAATAGACCCTTCTAGCTTTCTAAAAAGTGACAATAGATCCATCTTATACGAGTATCATGACTGAAAATACGAAAACTTCTGGGAGGAAATACAAAAGCATTAGGGAAATTAAAGTGAATTCTCACAATATTAATATAGTAAGAAATGTACTTCCCCACATTTGGCTGGTGAAAGAACTGTGAATACTCATTTACAGTGCTGTAGCCTGAAGTGGAATTATAAACCTAGACTTTTCTAGCACTTACTGTAGAGGCTACAGCATGCAAAGTACTTCAATTATTCATAAACCACTCACAAAACTCTCACTCTGAAGACATAAAAATTTACTTGCACAAGGATGGCCAGCTAACGTGGAAGGTCACACAAAATAAGATTTTAGTCTTCTGTAGAAATTTAAAGTTTTGTGTAGAATTAAGACAGAATATTGTCTCATTGAGGAGATTATAATTTTGAATTCTAACTGAGAAATAACTGCAACTGAAGAATAAGCTATTCCACATTTTCAATGAAGTTAGGGTTGAAAACAAGGAGCTACTCTGGGTTAGTTAATACAGTGTAAACCCTATATGTTAGTTTAATTCCCAGCAATTAGTTAATACAGTTTTATGGAATGGCTAAATAGCAGATATTTAGGCTTTGTATAGCTAGTGGTAATTCTATATGGTACTATGCATACAGACTCTGTTAAGCATATAAATACCACTTCACCTTCAGAAGCACTGCATTCATTCCAATGAAAAAATAATTTAGGTCAGAAATTTGGGTTGTTTGGCAGTCTATCTATCTATATCTATCTATCTATCTATCTGTCTATCTATCTATCTATCTATCTGTCTGTCTATCTATCTATCTGTCTGTCTGTCTGTCTATCTATCTGTCTATCTGTCTATCTATCTATCTTCTGAGATAGTTCTCAACACAGTGAATCTTGTCATATATAATATTTGGGTAGATAAGCTTGGCAGGAAATTTTGGAATGTATCTCATCCATCTGTTATTATTTGATATTTCTGTGGATCTATAATATTGATATGTGTGCACATATTATTTGAACATTCATGTATATGTGTGGTTCTCATGATTTATTGAGAACAGATAAAAAGACCAGCAGTGGAAGGGCTGCGAAAATGTTAGGTGTGTATACAAACAGTCATTCTCTGTTAATGCTAAGGCTCTTTGCATGGCTTTCATTGTGTGCGTCTGTATGAAGCGGGGACATTCTGCTGTGTCTATGTATAGAACTTAATGAAAAGCGTAGGCTTAGTAATACTCAATAGATTAAATATGAAGTATCTTGAGACTAAGCAATACACATTAATTATGATGGTGACATCTTGATTAAAATGGAGATTAAGCATGCACATGAAAAAAATCCAGTGGTAAGATAACTGAAATAAAGTAGATCAGTAGACACTTTATAGAGTAGTAGGTTTAAGAGATATAAAAGTTCTACACTTTCACTAGATAGGAAGTCTAGTGGAAACAAGTTTTTTCTGTAGGGCTCTATTTTAAAGCTGTTTGTATAATTTATTCCTGTATTTGCTTTATAAATAGCCAATTTGATAAATACAGTTGTGTAATGAATTTATTGTAAATTTGGGAAATACTGAGATTTTCTCTATTTCCTGCTTTGCTCATTTGGCATAAAAAGTGATGAGCAAGAAACTCAAGCTTTGTAAACCTACAGCATGAATTCCTACAAGTAATGAGAAAACTGGAACATGCTTCAGTTTCCCTTTAAAGAATATGAGAATATTCAGAGAATGGTTATAAAACACAGGTCCTGCCAAGCTAGCTGTTATTCAAAATCTATATGGTTCTGTGCATATATGAAATTGAACTTTAAGTCCCAGTCCTGTTTGAATAAGGTGATGACAGTTTATTCTTAACTCCTTTAAAAATGCGGATGAATGGCCAGTTTCACAATGTATGAGTGTGTTTTGTTTTCTGAGTTGTACCTTCTTTTTTGATAGCAAGCCCTGAACTTGATCAGTCTTCGCTTCCTGGCTGCTTAATGTGGAATTGATCAAAAATTTAACTGCAGCTGGGTAATCTGAAGTCACCTTAATTAGAGGATAAAGTTTCTGAGATGATGGAAGTTTTAAGAGAGAGTGATGTTGTCCCTTTCCAAAATATGAAGTATATTATGATACCCAAATGTGTATTCCATTTTGTGTTTTTTTAGTCACAGGACACATTTTCTGTAAAATTATACAGAACCAGTTACATGTTTGGACTGAAAACCACTACTTACCCTGTTTTACTGATAGTTCTGGCAAATGGTACGGTAATGTAAACTGTGAGGTATTCTAAGCAGTACAGGAAGACGGCATGCTATGCTATCTGAAGACTAGAGAGGAAGTACCTTACTTAGAAGAACACATTGCATTGCTTTGTTTTTTGTAAAATCAAATTACCTACCACATTATTCAAATGAAACCAGTTCTGCAAATCTGCTGTGAAAATCTTTGTAGGTTTCCAAACACCCAGGAAGACAGCTACGACAGAGGTTACTTTTGTAACTAGGTGGTTAGCTTAAGTGCTGCGCTACCATTTTAGGTAATTTAAAAAGCTAGTGAAAGCTCTGTATCTTGCATCAAGATCTATACATCCCATAGCAGACTAGGAAACAAAATTGTAAAATACTAAGCTGTGAAAAGAGATACAGCTTTTTCGCCCAGGCCTTTTTAACATTTTTCATAAAAATGTTACTGTGTCTGGAATACCAGCCAGTAAGACATTTGTAAAATTCAATATTAAGTGTCTGCAGAAAAGTGATGATACAATATACTTGCAATTACAGAAGCCTATAGAATACTGGATTCTAATATTTTTTACTATAAGCTCATATGTGCAGCTCCATGGAAGGCAACCTATTGCGTGACTCATATTTCCTTAAGCACTCAAGACCATATGCTTCCCTAGAGAACGGAATGGTATTTTAAATGCAGAATTGTATCTGGTAGGAATGAGAACACACAATTGTAATTTGTACTTCAAGTTAATTTAAAAGAATGCTTTTATTGCAGCACAGTTTAGAAATCTTAGTACTTAGAGGCTGAGATACTTTAGAATGGATAGCTAAAGTGATGTTACACCATATAAATAAAATTTCAGTTGCAGGTAATTATTTCTCTGCATTTGAGGATTGCTGTCTTGTAAACTTTTCTCTATAGTTTAATCTCTTCAAGGAAATGCTCGTTTTTATTTTTATTAAATTTATTTATTAACTTTCTTCTGTGGGATATTCAGTATATATTAATTGGAACTTGGTGATACATATTCACCATTTTTATTTTCCTTTCTATAGTTATACATCTAATAATATTTTTAAATAAGGTTATAAATGTGGCTACCAAAGTATGTTATTTTATGGGTGGATTGAGAACTGCTGAATGGCAGAACTCAGAGGGTTGTCATCAGTGGCGCTGAGTCTAGTTGGAGGCCGGTAACTAGTGGTGTCCCCAGGGGTCAGTACTGGGCCCAGTGTTGTTTAACTTCTTCATCAACGACCTGGATGAAGAGTTAGAACGTACCCTCAGCAAGTTTGCTGATGACACCAAACTGGGAGGAGTGGTAGATACACCAGAAGGCTGTGCTGCCATTCAGCGTGACCTGGACAGGCTGGAAAGTTGGGCAGAGAGGAAG
>Ga0065711_1035857_pt1 | contig 21740 bp, 11 predicted proteins | sample Hoacrofraction12_FD_59098 | JGI IMG/M metagenome (GOLD analysis project Ga0065711, IMG submission 59098) | Hoatzin crop microbial communities from Cojedes, Venezuela - Epithelial fraction 12 v2 (version 2) | ecosystem: Host-associated > Birds > Digestive system > Esophagus > Crop | place... | reverse complement strand
ATAATGGCTTCCAGCTCCTCCTGTTTATTGCCCATGCTACGTGCGTTGGTATAGACACACTTGAGCTGGGCTGTCAATCTCACCCCTGACCCTGGCACACCAAGCCTGGGATCATCCCTAGTGAGCTGGGCGATGTCCCCTTCCCCCTTTGAACATAACTGACAGGCCTCTCAATGAACCCTGCTAGCTCATGGCCAAGAATCCTTTTTCTCCATTGAGACAACTGGACTCCGTCTGTCGCCAGCAGGCCCTGTGCCATGTAAACCTCCCTATGAGCAAAGAAACAAAAATTCCACCGATGGTACCAGTCTCTGAGCCACCTGTTAACCAGGTGAGTTTTCATGCCCCTTTCAGTGCTCTTCCCTACCACTGATGGGATTGAGAAAAACATGAAAATATGCATGCTATATTTTTTGTAGAAGTTTAGATTTCTCTCACATCAAAGTGATAAGATTCCCTTTGTATTTTCCTTTTATTTCTATCCCGGTATGAAACTGCATTAAACTGTCTAGTTTCTTTTGATTTTCTGAAGTGTATTTTGAACTTCTGCTTCAAATTCCATGCTGATTTCACAAAATGATTGTTAGATTAATTTGAATTTTCTTTCTTCAACATTTATACTAAACTTATAAGATTACTGCGGATTTGACAAAGGGAGAAATATGCACTTCCACCATGTAATCGAGATAATTTCAGAGGCATCTCAGCAAAGCCAGCAGCTCAAGTGGGACCAGACATTGATACACACACTCATTTTACAGTCCACTTTATTTTACAAGTAATCCAATAGAAATGAATGGACATAATTTTGACACACTTTTTGTTCTGAATAATAAATTACTCTGTGAATTTTATATGTTTGGCTCCCAGAATAAGGTAATTCAGGGTTTCATAGAAACCTGCTTAAGCGAAAATTAAATACATCATTTTTCTGTCCTGATCTTCATTGACCTGGAAAACAACTAGTTACTGTCTTCTCAGTTAATATCCTTTACACATTTGAAAACTGGTATTATGGTCTAAACCAGCCTTCAGTTTTCTAGATGAAACAGTTCCTGTTTCTTTAATCTTTTTTATTTTATAGATCTGATTTTATAAGTAGTTAGGATATGTCTTGTTTCACACAGCATCTAAGTATCCTGTAAGTTTATGTAGTCTCTCTAATTGTTTCAAGATGTGTTTTTTTTTTGAAGAGCTTCAAAACGAGACAAAATGAGACTATTAAAAGATTCACCTTTCACATATATTAGACATGTAATTCAGAACACCTATATTTTCTTTTCTTTATCATATGAGAAAGGAAAATAGTTTCTGAGGGCAATGGAAATTTTTTAAGAATGAGACCTTATGGAGATTGCAAATAATTCCCAGGGTTTGTTTTAAGGATTTACTGTTGTTAAAGGGAGAGGAAATATCCAGCTTCCCTGTTTACATCCATTTTATTAATATATTTAAAAATCAGAGTTATTTTTTTGATTAACCTCATGTTTTTATTCAGTCTCAGCTTCATTCATCTACGTCTCCATTTTAGATTTCCACATTTGATTTCTTTTTAATGCAGTATTTCTCCTACTTTTATGTTGAATTTACTCTTATAAGTTTCAGCCTATTTCTTCAATTGATCATGATCATTCTAAGTTCTAACCCTATTCCTCATATATTTTGTAGTCCTGCCAAGGTCCATGACAGCACACATACTTAAATGGGTTTTTCTGTTTCACCATACAAGATATTAATGTAAATAACAAATAGTATTTTTTTTCCAAGACAGGTTCATTGGATATGCAGTGTAAGGCAGTGCTAGACAGACATACTGGTATTAACTTTGAGTAAATTTTGATCAGAATCATAACACTTGTACAGTAAAGCAAATAATCAACACTGGAGAGGGTGCTATTCTGACAACACCTTTGAATAGTTTTGCATTAGCTGTCTGTAACAAAGCACTGCATTGTGGAGTGGAGGTTTGTATTGGGAAACCTCACTCGAAATCTTTTTTCAGTTTGAAAAAATAGCTATTCATGAAAGATTTATATATTTATTTGTTTATTTATTTTCATTTGGATGTGCATGCACTTTACAGTTATTGCATCTTGAACGCATTTCTTTAGTTTGCTTACAAGTTTATGACAACAGCTTTTACAAAATAAAGATTCCTTTGGTTTTCTATCAACTCTACCCCACACTTATCACATCTCAAAAAAATAGAAATAAGACAATTTCTGATTATTATTTCACTACTATATTCTTTGTACTTATGCACTCTTTGTTTAATAATTAGCTAGCAGCATCTTTCTGTGTGTGATCTTTATGTTCATGAGTATAGATTTTCACAAGTTCTTCTTTTCCCTTTTTATTGAAAGCTGATTTAACTGAGAAGTATCATTCACTAGTTCTCTAATACCTAAACCAAACCTCCTCACTTTTCAAAGATTATAGGTAGCCGTTGAGAGACAACCACGAGAAGTCCTGTAATTGCTCTAGTGTAAATTTCTTCAAACCCTGCAGTCTTAGATATTTCTAGCTTTAGCTAAATACTCTTTAAACTATACTCTCTCTCTCCATTCTTGCCTATGTCTGTAGCTACATGTTGTTAATTTTAGTTGTGTTGAGCCTCTGGCCACAGTCCACATTTTTCATGAAATCTCAGGGGAAAAAAAAGGTGAGGAGGGGGAAGAATTTCAGCTTCTTACGTGTCATCTGCTATATCTGCTATAATTCAATCAGCATTAGGTTTAGGACACTGCAGAAAGATGCACTGTGCCTCATATCACCCTGTGAGGCACTAGCTCAATAATGATCAAGTAAGGAAGTAGCTATACTGTTTTTAAAGTTGGAAATAAAATTTGAGTTCAATGGGAATCTTTACAGTGACTTCAGTAGAGTTTGGAACAAGAATTTAGGACAAAGTACTGGACCAGTCTTTAGGTACAAACTGTATATCAAAATTCCAGCTTCCAATCTTCTTATAACCTTGGAAGCATGAATTGTTGCTGTTATGGTTTGGCTGCGGCCAGCAACCAAAGCACCACATGGCTGCCCCTCCTGCCGCTGGAGTGCGGAGGAGAATGGAAAGAAACAGGTAGAAACTGGTGGGTCGGGATAAGGGCAGTTTAACAGAACAGCAAACAAAGGGAACAGTAACAACAACGATACAGATGAGGAGAATACACAACACAGACCGCACAACCCAGAAAGCCACTCCCGCCGACCGCCGCCACACGCCTCTGAGCCGCAAGAGAGTTCCTGCCGCCCAGCTCCCCTCCACCAGAACCCAGCATGATGGCACATGGTATGGAATGCCCTGTTCTTTTTGGCCAGGTGGGGTCAGCCTGCCCGGCTGTGTCCCTTCTTGGATTCCAGTGAAAATTAACCTTGTCCTGGTCGAACCCAGGGCAGTTGCTTATTGCTAAATTTTCCATGGCGAAGTTTACTGAGTCTCTCAATGAACATTTCTTTACCAGCTTCTCTCTGTTATGCATGTATCTTCTCCCAACTTGAAATAAGGAGTCATAGGAAATAACAGCAACAAGAACAGCAACGGAACTTGCAGTCTTAAGGCTGTGCCAGAGAGTCAGAACTGCTGAATTACAGCCACAAAAGGAAGACAGTTGCTGCACGATGGTAACAGCACGCAGCCACTGCCATTTCTGAGAAATCGGGATCTAGGGATAATGCAACTTCTGCAAGGCATCACATCTTTATCCCATCAACAGTGCTCTTAAAGATACAGCAACAACACCGTGAGTCTGTGCTGGGTTGTGGGAGGCTGGATAAATGGATATGTTTGGATGTCAAGATGAGGAATATTGATCAGACTTTTTCCTGTCTTTTCCAAGATACCCTTTACACTAGACAGAATTATCCTAAGGGCAAGGGTCAGACCCAGACCAGGTAACTAGTCAGGTGGTCCAAAATCATCCATAATCTGGTGACTTTGACCTTCTGATGGCTGATAGGGCTTTGGGTCTGCTTGGACAAAGAGAAAAAAATTACTTTATACTAGATAGGTGACGTAGTTATAAAGAATGACTGTAGATACATGAAGCACTGATGGAAACTGTTTTGTTGGAAAAAAAGAAGATTTCGTATTCTCTTAATTTTGAAATAAATTAATGTAGAATTGCGGGAATACAGGGCTTTACATGTAAAATGCAGGAAATTGTGTGTGCAAGTAGCACATATATTTTTTAAGGAAACTTAAGTACTAGTAAGCCATGTATTGCCAGGGAGCATTCGCATGTACTGAGCTCAGCTCTTTGTGCTGTTAGTTGCTAGAATGATCTCTGAGAAGCTTTTGACCCAAATAAACATTTACTCTCCTAAATAATTTCTCTGCTTGTTCCATGTGTAAGCACAAAGATAACTTCTAATAGGTATTTTAGATGCAATCACTGTATATGGAGGGTAAGGGAATATGCTAGTAAGGATGCACATTACTCTGTGCTCCTTCGCATAAGTGTCAGGATAGTTTATGGGCATTGCTTTGTGAAACATTACAGAGGTGGCCCTACAGCTCCATCAATGGAGAGACAAAGTTTCCTCCAACATCACACCTCAAAACTCTCTCTTAGTTCAACTAATTTCACTTATTTGTCTAGTCTTCTGGTACTCTATAAAAATATAAATTCTTCCATTTTTCAATGAGCCTACTATTGTTAACCATCTAAACAAAACTGACCTGTTCATTTCAGGTTGGAACAAAAAAGAAATCAAATAAATCTGTCTTTTCTGTGCAAGTGATTGGTAGCCACCCACTCTTGCTGAACAGCTGAATGCCTCTTTCACTAGTCTTCATACACAATAATAATTAAAAAAAAAAGTTTTTCCTTGGTTGTTAGACTGTAAGACTACTGTTGAATAGAATTCTCTCACAATTAAGGATATTACAGGAAAATGTGAGTATATGAATGTGAATGTTATGCATCTTTGGGTAAAAATTAGTACCAGGCTTTTGGAACAAAAAGGAAAAGAAAAAACAACACAAGAATACAGAATTCTTAATTCTCATGTTCCAGAAAGCAAAGGATGCACTGAGATGGGGAATAACCTAAAACAACAACAAAAAATACCCCTTTCAGCAAGTCTATGAGGAATCCCAAGGAACAGACTTTTTCCAGATTCTTCCCAAGTTTCTTTTTCCTTCCTTTTCCTTCCCTTTTTTCTTACAGTTGAATTTCAGCTTAACCCTTCGGCTGCTGTTTTTGCTGTAGCTTCAGAACTGAACAAAACGTGACAGTTCCCTTTATAATTGTTATAACACACACTGTTTAACAGACAGTTACTATGCCAAGTACATGACACAATAATGAAGATTTTAAAAATTATTTTTATACTTGCTTTTATGGAAACTGATGAAGCAAGGAAAACATTCAGAACATGAGGTGAGTAACACCTATTCCATGTCATCTTTTATTTCATATAGTAATAGTAGATTGTCTGTAGAGATGGAACCAAATAATTATCTTTAGATCATTGGTAGAAAATACCATTGAGATACCGTTTACTGAAGGTAATAGACATTTTGCCTATATAGAGTGAGAGGTACCACTTCTGGCAATTTTGATATTATACGGACTTACAAGCATCAAGCAAGGTATAGAAACCAATGGAAGAGAGCCAGTGATGTTGGAAATGTATTATAGGCAAAGATAAAATGGGTCTTTGTATGAAAATCAAAGACATTTTTCATGCCTGGGGAAAACACAGTAGAAGAAATCCAAATGCTCATTTGGGCCTGATATATATGACTGCATCTTTCTAAAGCTGCCCATACAAAGAAACACATTTATATTTTTCTCTAACTTTTCATGGTACGAAGCATAGTCTAGGAAGCCACAATTTACTCTCTGACCATGCAGCAGAATGATGAATAAGAAGAAAATCAGAGTGTGCTGCAGCTTGCTCCCAGTCTGTCACGAAAATGAACGTCTGGGAGGTAAGCATTGGTTGAGCTCAGCATCTCAAATGTTCACTTTTGCTGGGTCTGTGAGGCAAGCTGACAGGGAGAATTGTGTGCCTCAGGGAGCACTGACAGAATTCCTGCAAGATGGACAACACCCGGAGTGCCAAACCGGTGAAACTGCATCAATATCTAAACCTAAAAGGAAAAAGCTGGAGCAGGTAAGGAAAGCAAAGGTGAGAAAATCTAAAGATAGCAATTGAAGAAGTTAACACAGATAAAATAAAGTAAAATCATCTAATAAGTGTCAGATTGTATGGACCAGACACCTAGAAATGAAATATAACTCAATAATCAGGATACATATTTAAACAGAGATGGCTTCATGCTGCAGGAATCAGTTCAGGGGTGTTCAGGTATGGGGTTTTTGTTCTCCTTGTCAGACACAAGTATCATCTTCAGAGACAATGGATTTATTGTGATAATAAATATAAATAACCAGTATAATTAAAGAGCAACTACATTCAAAACAACTGATTTACACCAGTATGATACAATTACCCCAGAGAATAGAATCAGATTTCTGCATCTACATTGGATTTTGGATTTTGAGTCACATGAAACAACAGCATGCAAGGGCTTAATGCTAGCTTTTGTCTGAGGCTTATAAGTACTAGTTAAACTATTTAACATGGTTTCACTGGGTTATACATAGAGAAAAGAAGTAATTTCAAAACCAGGAATGGTGTTTAAGACCCTAATATCAACAATATCTTTACAGCTATATTACTGTGTGCACATATATCCCTAATGACTACTGGATGATTATTATGGGGGTTTTTTTCTTGTTAAATATATATACAGATCTCATTTCAGAACAGAGGAGTTTGTATGCAAAATCCTGTAGTATTTTAAAATCATTTCTCCCTTATATTCTTAGGGGAAAAAAGACAACGATGATAAGAAAATGACTGACCACATTGATTTCAAAAAAAGTGGTAGACTGCATGCTAAAACAAGTAAAAGTTATCCACATGTATCCCCAGTAGGAAGCTGGCTGAGTATGGAGACTTAACTTTCCTCCTACCTTCTCAGTTGGGAATATAATACATGGATGAGACAATATAAGGAAGACCTCAGTTCTTGCTGTTTCCATCCTGTAGTTAAATAGAAAGCTTTATTCACCACATTGTATCTAGAACCCTACATACATCATGAATTAATAACAAATAGAGAAAGAAATTAAGCAATATACTGGCCTAGAATGTGCATCAAGGCAACCTGCTGCAAAGCAGCTCTGCGGAGAGGGACCTGGGTGTCCTGGTGGACGACAAGTTGACCATGAGCCAGCAGTATGCCCTTGTTGCCAAGAAGGCCAATGGGATCCTGGAATGCATCAGGAGGACTGTGGCCAGCAGATCAAAGGACGTTCTCCTTCCCCTCTCCTCTGCCCTAGTGAGGCCCCACATGGAGTAATGTGTTCGGTTCTGGGCTCCCCAGTTCAAGAAACATGAAGAGCTACTGGAAAGAGTCCAGCGGAGGGCTACGGGGATGGTGAGGGGACTAGAACATCTCTCCTACGAGGAGAGGCTGAGGGAGCTGGGCTTGTTCAGCCTGAAAAAGAGAAGGCTGCGAGGGGACCTAATAAATGCTTATAAATATCTGAAGGGTGGGTGTCAGGAGGATGGGGCCAAACTCTTTTCAGTGGTGCTCAGCAACAGGACAAGGGGCAACAGGCACAAACTGAAGCATAGGAAGTTCCGTCTGAACATGAGGAAGAACTTCTTCGCTCTGAGGGTAACGGAGCACTGAAACAGGTTGCCCAGAGAGGTTGTGGAGTCTCCCTCTCTGGAGATATTCAAGACCCTCCTGGACAAGGTCCTGTGCAGCCTGCTGTAGGACACCCTGCTTGGCAAGAGGGTTGGACTAGATGATCCCTAGAGGTCCCCTCCAACCCCTAACATTCTGTGATTCTGTGATTCTGTGATTCTGTGAAAAGTAAACAGATGTATCAGGATTGCACCACCTCCTGTTTCCAACTCCCGCCCCCAGTGTACAGACATAATGCACTCCGTTTTGAAAAAAAAATAATAAGAATTTATTTTTAGAACTGACAGAATGCTTTCCTTTCACTAGGCATGAAATCACATACAGCAATTATTTGGGATAGAAGGTTTATTTGGTCGTGACTACTGCAGCACAGCAAGATTTATTTCAGGAGCCCTGAAACATTGCTTATGAACGGATGTCAAACCCTAACCTCGAGTACCTCTACTGAGACCAATCCCACTTTACTCTTTGCAACTCACTCTTCTCCCTGACTATTAGCATAACTTTTAAGTTTTTCCTAATATTTAATCCAAAATTCTCTTCTGAAACTGGAGTCCAATACTCCTCTTTCTGTTCTTTACTAGCTAAGGGGAGTAATTGGTCCCTGTCTTCCTTAAAATATAGCTCTTCGGATTCCAGGATGATTTTATGACTTTTCAGTCTTCTTTGGCTGTAGAATGAACGGGCCCAGTTCACTTAGCCTTTTATCAAATGCCTTCTTTTTCAAACCTTTTATTCTTTTACTATTTCTTTGTTTCTCCTCTGAAGTCTCTCCAATTATCTTCTTTTTAAAATCTGCTCCCCAAAACAGTGTGTAGAATTTCAGCTCAGTCCATACTACTGTGGAGTACAGCATAACCATTTCTTTTACTTTATTTGTATATAATAGTTCTTTTAAGAGGACTCGAAAAGGGTGAGGGAAAAGTAATACTAGTTTTCTAACCTCTGCCTCTTAAAGACATAAGGAAAAGACAATACTCCTGTCTATTGGGTTGATGTGACCAAATGTCGACAGCGAGGGGCTGCAGGTGTGGTCTCCGTGAGGAGTGGCTGGGGCTGCCCTGTGATGTAAAAAATGATGGCTTGAGTGACAGCTGATAAAAGAATACTATTTATTAAAAAATGAAAGAAAAAGAAAGAAAAAGAAAACCATTGAGTAGGCTTCATCACTTTATATAGTGAGAAAAAAAGGCCCACATTGTGAATATAACTAATATTTTGACAGCTACTTGAATCTGTCACTATAAACAAGGAATAAATTGCTTGTCCGTACATCTACATCAGCATTTTACTTTGGATCAGAGGAATACTTCTACAGTAAATCTACTGACCATATCCACTTCCTATACTTAGTCCTCATTCTGGAGAATGCACATTTAATCTATTCAAATGAAAATAAACTCAAAACTGTGTTCAGGAGATCAATGTTCTCCCACTCCAGGACGGTGTTCAGTTCAGAGGACCAGAAAAGAGCTAATTTGAAATAAATAAATGAAATCCAAACTGTATATAGTGCAGATATTGAGTCCTCATTTGTTTTGCCCAAGACGTCTGTTCCTGTTACGCTTCGCTACTTGCTGATTTTCCTGTAACTCTCACTAAGAGAATATTTTGGTTCTCCCCTTTCTTTGACAGTTAAGTCCAAAGACAGGCAACCATCTTTATTCGTAAGACATACTGATGATCTTTCAAAGTAAATGTCAAGAATGGGGAACAAAATGACATCCTCAGAATGGGAAATGAATGAATCGCTAGCTGTTGATTTCTGATTACTATATACCCTCTACATTATTGAGTCTGTAAATGCAGTTCCATTTAATGGGGAGAAATGTATGGTGGTTTTGATAAAACACTGTTGTTTTGTTTTGTTTTGTTTTGTTTTGTTTTGTTTCGTTTCGTTTCGTTTTGTTTTGTTTTGTTTCGTTTCGTTTCATTTCATTTCGTTTTGTTTTGTTTTGTTTTGTTTTGTTTTTTCTGTTTTGTTTCGTTTTGCCAGGAAATGTTAGCTGGTAGGCTGCTTGATCTTCCAATGCCTATAACACCAAAGCAGGTTCCCATGTAGACTACCGTCTAGGAACTTCAGCATCTACACCAGAAGTTTACATGATATGTGAACTAAGTGAAAGTCAAGGATCATTGAGACTATCTGCCAGTACAGATGCATAAAACAATTAACAAGGCATTCAACAAAGACTGAGAATTTCAGAGACTAGAAGTGTGTTCTTCCCTCTTTCAGCTTCTAGTAATCATTTGGTTCAAAACTACTGGTGGACAAAAAAATTCTGTGTATCTCTGAGGTTTGTGGAGACTTCCTTATTGTGGTTTAGTTGTGTGCCTTCCCAAATGTAAAGAACTATTAAGTATTGACTAATATTTGCTGATTCCTGCAGATGTGATCTGGGGCAACCACTTCTGATTCCTCTTACCATCATTAGCTAGTAGATGTCCTCTTCTGTTATGCATATACAGAAAATTGATCATATAATACCCTGTAGAACTTCCTTATAATATGCAACAAGTTTCTTCATTTATGCATTTTTGCTTTAGTGAATTAAATATGTGGTGCCATACTTATTTTATTTGTACCTTTACTTAATTCAGTTGTTAAGACCCTTTTAGGTGTTGTCATGCATGCATATTGTTGCTCAAATTCCACTTGAATTTTCTCACATATCACATATAGTAACAATCCCTGAATTTCTCCTTGACATCAGAGATGAGAAAATAAAAAGGTCATATGGCAGCTCATATGGCAGCTTTAGTTTTGGTGAGGTAACAAATCTTGTTTCAATTATATTCTGAGCAGGATTTCTGAGAGTCAGCAAGGGTTAAGAGGGCTGCCCCAGGAGTAGGATATGTCATGTTTTTTCTTTTGGCCTGTGTAATATTCCCGCTTAGGGGAATATTAACATGTTAGATCCTTTGTACATCATTGCTTTTTGTCAGCATCTTGCTTTGAGACTTCTGCCCTTGTCCTCAAAAAATGACACTTGGCATATGACTACAGTGGCTTGGGGATTGGATGGTTTCATCTTCGGTTTGTCATCCAGTAACAGACTCATGTTGAGTCCCCTACATGCCTAAATATAATACTGAAGTGAAAAAATTCTTTTTGACATTGAGGATCCTCTTTAAAATTTGGTATCTGATACTCATTAGTTGGTACATGTTTTTCCAATTTTTATATTCAACACTGAAATGTTCTTTTAATTCAGTGTGACCATTAGTCCTAAACATAGAGGGTTCTTGAACAGGTGCTACTTTTATTTCCCCACAGATTTGTATAACTTGAAAAGAACCAAAGAAAACCCATACTAATAATATTTCCATAATTATATAGATATTAATGATAAATGATTACAGAAGTAGTAATAATAACACACACGTATATGTGTGTATATACAGATACAGATGCAGATACACATCATCTTTTAATAAATCATTTCTATACCACATATAAAGTGTGATAAAAATTTGTTGAGATTGCCAGGAACCAGTTTATGAGAAAACATCACTGGGGACAATCTGCTGAAAGATTTCCAATATACCATCAAAAGATGTTATCAGTGGCCTTGAAAATGCAAGCAAAAACAGGCTATCAACACAGATAGCCACTTTTTACTGAGTTTGAATGCAATCCTGAGAGGAACTAATGGCACAGTTTGAGTAGGGTTCACATAGTTTTATCACGCACAGAACTGTGTATCAACCTATGAAGTCTGCCCATAACTGACCATGTAGTTTTCTTTAGATTGGTAAGTCCAAAACCAAAACAAATAGTTCAATTGGCTCTGTACTTCAGGATGAGGAATGGAGAAATGAACATGCTGATATCTTCTCCTGTACTGGTTTTTATGTAAGTCTTATTATCAATAATATTAAGTTCTGTGAAAAAACAAATACAATAACAAAAATATCTCCCGATCTTAAAGCACTTTCTATTCCAGAGAATCAAAGCTTTGTGCCAACTCTAAAGACTTCTGCAACGGAAGGAATATCGAGATCAATCCTTTTACAGAAACAATACAAGGGTTAAGGAAGTGGATTAGTTTAGAAGATAAGTATTGTTATGGGTCATATACAGTTTGAAAAAAAGCAGAAAGAAAGGGAATCTGAAGCTTCTCTTTCTCCAGAACAGATACTTTTGAATGTGAGTGCACCGTGGGAAATAATGATAGTTACACAGCTTTTTTCAACCGACTGTGTAAAATGGTGTTGATTCCAGGAGAATTCTCACTGGAAGAATATGTTAGCATTCATCTCCAGTGGAAAAGAAGGCTATAAAAAATGACTAAATTGTTTCATTCTAGTTTTAGTCATACTATTAGCCGTAGATAATGTACCTAGAATATTGGAAGTTCATCTGGCTCCTATTTCCAATACGTTTTCAGGGAATAACTTCATGATACGGAGACCTAATGATACATGATAGGTTTTTGTTGGATAGCAACCTCTGCCTCCTCTACCTGTGAGAGCTTTTGATGTGTTGTATCTACCTGAGGAGTAGCATCAAGTGGCTGAAACACCATATTAAAACTACAGTACATTTCACATTTGTAATGCTGGGTCCAGTGCTGGGGTCTACAGCACAAAAAATATGTGGACATACTGGAGCAAGTCCAGCAAAGGGCCACAGAGATAAATAAGGGATTTGTTATATAAGGAGAGGCTGAGAGAGCTGGAACTGTTCACCATGAAGAGGAGAAGGCTCAGGGTGATCTTATCAAGGATAAATACCTGAGAGGAGATGTTAAATAAGATGTTCTTATTCACATCCAGTGAAAGGATGAGAGGCAATGGACACAAATTGAAATACGGAAAAAATCACTTTTCAAAAGAGAAAAAAGTACTGTGGGGGTCCAACACCGGAATAGCCAGAGAGCCTGGAAATATCTCTATGACTGGAGATAGTCCTGCAGAACTTGCTCTGGTTGGCACTGCTTTTAGCTGGGAGCTTGGAGTAGACAACTTCCAGAGGTGCCTTCTGACCTCTGCCATCTTGTGTATCATTGCTGTCCAATATTTTTAACCCCCACTGTGAATTTTGTATTTGTTATGTTGAAGAAACCTAAATGTTTTTGCATTCTTAATTACAAAGATTCTGTTGTGTATATTTGATTTATTCATGCTGAAAGAGGTTTACAATTTATGGACGGGTATCAAGTTAAGTGTGACTCAAGAATGTGTTTTCAGTGTAAAGAAGAGAAGCTGCATACTTGGCTACTTTAACAACAACGCATAGGAGAAGAGTGTAGATTATTATTCTCCTCTACATGCTGCTGTGGATGCCACATTTATACTACCACATGCTTTTGTGTTAGTCCAGCTGAAGGTGAATGTGGATAAGATCCAAGGACTGCTATCAAAATGGTGAAGGCATACTACGTGTCCTGTGAAGAGAGATTGAAGGGAGTAAACATCAGTCTAACGATGAGGAGCGTAAGGGACAATATAAATGTTTTTCACATCTGTTTTAAAGGCAGCTTACAAAGATGACGGAGCCGAGTCTTCTCTGCAGTACCGGAGGATGCAAAAAGGGGCAGAGGACACAAATTTGCAAGCAACTTTACAAGACTTGTTGCCGTGATTGAAACGTAATACTAAATATAATAACTATGAGAAATGTTTCCAAGTTGTTGGGGTTGATGTAGCTTGAGAGTTAGTATGACTAGGCTGCTTAAGCAAAACAGTTAGCATAACTGAACAGGCCGCTGGAAAGGACAGCTAAGAATGAAAATTGAGAAAGTTCTGATAGTGCACATGATGTGGGTTAGCAAAAACAAGATGTGTTCAAGGACGTGGAGGCGGTTTGTTGCTATTGGCTTTAGTGCATAGTTACCAATCATAAGGGAATATGGGGTGCGTGAACAGTACATTATTCATGTCTGTAACCTACCCAAATAAGCGTGATTGCGTGTACAGATATGAAAAATGTATATAACCCTGAAAGCGGAGCAATAAAGTGAACTGACGGTACATTCCATCAATGTGTGAGAGTCGTTCCTGTCCTTGCACGGATGCTGAAACTTGTTACCAAGTCTGCACAGAAAATCAAGTACAAGTGTTGAAGTCATGGAGTTAAGCAAGTGATAATGAAATTCTCAGTTTCGGCTTCCAAACTAGAAATCTCCATATTTGTCTAAAGAAAGTATATTGATCCTCATCTTTACAGATATTTAAGATTATGGTCATTCCTAAATTTTGGGTGAAATGACTGCAGAGTTTTTATCTTAAATATTTCATGAGAGCTTGGGGCATCAAAAAAGTGAGAACCAGTGCAAGTTTCTGCCAGAAGAATGAACAGATAAATATATGTGACCTGAATATTGTAGTACATGCAAGTAATTTCAGCTAGAATGCTCAGATTTGATCTTTAGAGAATTAACAGTTAATTGCCTACAGTTTAGTGCATCATAAATATATGCACTACATATTTATGAAACTAACACCACAGTAGTGAGATGAAACTGGAGAAAAAATATTTGTACCCAGAACTGACATATCCATTTTTTGATGAAAATGGAAACCTTGCTGCTGGAGATTATAAGAGAAACTCAAAGGGAAATATTTTTTTCCATAGATTTCAGTTTGGCAGGCTGCCTAGTGGACAGTTCAAAAAGGATTTTTGAATGATGGAGGCCTGCATCAGTGTACATTTTTTGATCAACTGAGAAGGCACAGAGCATACACATTTCATGAAGAATAATAACATGGGAAGATACAGAATTCAAATTTGGACAACTATTCAGATACTCCAGATCATTACTGAACAATGATGTCTACAGTTAATAATAAGTGAAATATGTAAGTTATGTAAACTTGAAATCACTATATGGACTGTTTTGTATATATGGATGTAGATATTTCTTCTTACTGAAGAATCCTGACTGCAGTAAACTGGTACTGCTATGGGAATAATAAAAATGCTGTTTCTTCCTCCTTCACTGTTACTATTACAGCTAATGTGATATATGGCAGTAGGTCACCCGTCAAAGGCTATATTTCTGCAGGCAATATAGACAATACCTGACATCACTGTCCAAGCTTCACTGAGCTCCCTATGCTGTGCATAAAATTTTGAAGTGAAAGGGATATTTTGTACTAAGGATCTTATTACAACATAGAGATCTTTATAGCCTGAGTAGGCTTATCATGAGATAAACCACACAGAATAGCTTATAAGGAAAGCCAGTGTTGTTCCTGGATGGAAAACTGCTAATTTCAAACCTGGGCTACGAAAGAATACGAATTCGAATACCAATAGTATCTGATACTTCTGCATGGAGTTTTGGCACAAGATAAAAAGCTCTCACTCTGTTTCTGAAATACTTTATTTTGAACAGTCTTCATTCAGCTCCTCCTGGGTCATAGAGATCTGAACAAGGTCACAATGGACTGTTTTTAGAACATGTGGACTTTGGTTGGACCAGGATTATTCTTTGCTTTTTTAAATGGCACTACACTGCCTTTCATAGTAGTGACTAAGAGAAATGTGACATTTTGGAAAAGTGACTGAATTTGCCAGATGTATAAATGCAGAAATTTGTCCCATAAAATTTATAGTATTGAATTAATTATGACTACACATTAATAGGTGAAAAATCAATTTAAGACTTACTCAGAGCACCCATGGTATCAAGCATCATTTTATCCCAAGAGTCACCTAACAATTATCAGTGCATCCATCTCAAAGTACTGTGATCTTTAGGCTGTTAAGGTGATGGTCTGTCTCATAAAACATAGATAGGAGCTATGAAGTGACTATCATCTAGTACAGTTCAGAGATGAGTAGGAGAGAACCTGATCTCTGCTTAAGTGTGTACGTTTATTGTGCTTTAATCATTGCTTGGGCTAGCTCAATGCAAGGGAGAGTTCATCTCCTGCTTGGGAGAGTTGAAAAGTGCATACTGTTTTCTCCTACATCTGAAATCTGGTTACTGTATAGACAGCAGTACAAGTATTATAGGACTACAGATCACGTAAGTAAAAAGAAATGAGGCATATGACATGGGAGTAGTCATCTGGGAAAAAGAAATCCTGAATTTCTGATCCTGATTGTGTTGCTTCAGCTATATCATTAACTCATTACATACAAAACAGAAAAAGACTAAATGTGTATTTCCATGTTTTTCATGTAACTTTGAGAAACTGTGATATATTGTACCTAGAACAAATATAATCAATTGATAAACTTATCTTAGTGATTTCAGCTGGACCATTATTCATTTCCACCTAAATATACTTAGAAAGGCAAATACTTCATTGCATATGGAAAAAAAAAAAAAGAAAAGCACTGTACCTTGTTGCCTAGATCACTACAACACATCGGGTTATTCATGCCAGCTGTGAGTTCTTTGCTATGTCAGTTGTATGGTCTTCCACGATTCTAAGAAGAGCAGACTGCAAAGGCAGCATTAACAGATTCTGCTTGGGGAGTAAACAGGCCAACCTTGGCTTCTTGAAATGTTAAATTATACAGAGAGGTTTAATTCAATTTATTATCTTTTTGTTCTTTTCATAGATATGTTCATGTGTCCCATAAACACGTGTTTAAATTGGAAGAATTTAATGCAGAGAACTAACACACATCAGAGGATGAGAATCTAGAAAATAACTTATTTCATATCAAACTGCTATTCTGCTTTGCTGATTCTAGAATACGTAGGTTCTCGTTTTTTGAAAGGACTGGAAAACCACATCCTTTCAAGAGCACTCATCTGAGTTCTCTCAAACAGACTTAAGGCTCCATTTCTTTGTCTTTCCGCTCCATTTCTGGACTATATTATGTTGAACAGTTTCAATTTTCTGAAAAAGCAGATTAGTTATATGGGTGAATTTTTAACAGGAGCTGAAGTTGTCATGCTAAAGTGCAAGACCTAAACCGACATTTGTAAGTAAATTTTAATTGATTTTTTTGTATAACCTTGCACCCAAAACCACTCTTTCTTTATTTTCAGTGGTTATACTGTACTATCTCATGACTATTAATGATGTTAGGTGGAGTGCTGATCAGGTTGTTGTTTCCCCCACCTCAACCCACTTAATCACACAGGCAGCTGATATCCTTTTTCACACGCTTCCGGTAGAAGAAGTGAAACTCTTAGTTTTCTTTGCAGGGGCACTTTCGTGTTTCAGTACATTAACATTTTCATCTTATTGTGAGGAAAATAAAAAAGTAAAGCAAATCAAAGCAGCATCGAAGAGCTTCCAAAGCCATTACCTCAACCAAATCAAACCAATAATTTTTTAAATTTGTTTTTTTGACTTTTGCAGAGCTTCTGGAAGTTTCTAGACACGCCAATATGAATGGAGATTTGGATGGACAGTAACTTGCTGCTTTTGGCTAGTCAGAAAAATTGTTAAACATTAAAAAGATTCGATTTAAGTCCAGGGGAAAGAACGGGTAAATCTACAAAAGATGCTGTGCTTTGAAAAACAAACTATTCTCAGTCTATGACATCAGTGCCATGGAAAGTGGGAATGACTAGAACAGTTTCTCCAGACCTCAGCAGTTGTACAAGACTAGAAGCTCAAAGAAATTAATGTGATCAAAATGCATTTTGAAGCCCACTATTCAGTGTTTCCATGCTGCAGTATTTTTAGGTAAATGTAAGAAACTTCTAGGTTAAGTATGAAAATAGTGTGGACTGGGGTCCTGAACGTGGGAGAAATGAAAGCTGTGATTTAGAAATATCCCCAGCCCTGACTGTAAATGTTTTGAAAGTTGTATATGTCCTTCAATGTTGGCTGTAATCTTAATCCATATTGCTTTCCAGTGGTGTATAAGAATTAAATTAGGAGAAATGTAATGTAAATCTTTAAAATAGGACAGAAACTTGCAGAAAATCGTTCCCTGGAAACTAGTATCTATTTTAAGAGTATAGTCGTTTTGAAAGAGTGTTTCTCTGAACTGTTTTTATCCTTACTGAATAGTACCATTCTGTTGATAAGCTGTTGTGTAGTTGATACTGTCCTCTTAGATCTGAGGTGAATGGGCATTCACGTAAGTGAATTAAAAGTTAACTTTAACTTGCTGAGGTGACTCTTGCCAGGGAATAATTTGCTAGGGACTTTAGGACAGGTATTAATCTAAACTAATAAAAACATTAGTTACCATCCAAAGAAAGGTGGTGGGTGGATGGAACTGAATTGTTCTTGATGAGCCTATAGAGAGCCGGAAAGTATCCACAAAATATTTAAGGTTTATTTTCTTGAACAGAGCCTCTATTAATATCCTTAAATATTTATTTACTTAGAGGTTTTTGGGGTTTTTAATATTTCAAGATAGTAAAAAACATAATACTCAAGCTTTCCAGAAAAAAATTATCTTCAAAAAAGAAAAAAACTATAAAAAAACTTGAGAGAATAGAGGAGAAAGAAAACATTGAGAGGCCATCTGCTGTCAAGCTGACTCTTCAATAGCCCTTTCTACCACATATTCATTAATTATCCAGCTGCAGTCAAGTGAGAGATGTTTTCTGTGAGAAAATTTCAGAGATCCTATAATACCATGCTGCATTTCTTCAGTCCTAACACCGCTCAGCGACTGTGTTTATTACAGAAAACCCAGTGCTATGAGCAAAAAAAAGACTACCACCACCAAAAGTTTAAAAATAACGAATCATATACAGTTACATTATAATGATACCTTCTAATTCCAATTATATAAAGTAAATTTTTAAATGGACTTTTCAAACATATGTAGGTAAAGCCTATTAGGAATCTCTCTTGCTTTTTGTCCATAGAAAGTTAGAGTGCTTAGGATTCATAGAAGATAGTAAGTCCTTACTCAGGAGCTCTGCCCTTTCTGAGTTTTATGTAGCATTAATAAACATCATCACATTTACTTGCCGGATTAAGTACTTCAAAGTTGTGGGTTTTTTTGAGGTGAAATACAGGGACACAGTCTTCTAAAGATATACTTTTGGAATAACCAAATTATCATTGTAGTGATATTTTCTTTTTTCATTCAACTTTTGGAGAGAGGAGGTACAGACACTGCATAATTAGTAATCTAGATGTGAATGCACGGATTTTGTTATTTTCTAAAGTTTTAGAGGTACCTGCCAAAAAATAGGTTCTGGAGACCCACAATCTGCCTATGGAGTTAATTTCTATTTTATTGAGTCATCTTGGATCCCTGTAATAAGATGAAAATCTTGTACCATAGTTGAAGCTGGAAATGGTGTTTACTTTTGCAGTGCTTCAGTTTTTCTGCAGGTCTTGCTGTAGCTGCCTGTACATCAGGTCATTCTTGCATTTTCACCCAACCATTCCCATCAAATTGGAAAGTTCACAAGGAAGCTTTTGCCTTGCTATTTAGTTTTTGTAGGTTTTGTTTGTTTTTTTGTTTTTAACAGCTACCATATGTGACTTCCTAACATACACTTCATGAAGAGGGATGACCCAATATTCATAAGGTTTTATTCTCCACAGCATTCTCTATCTTATGATTATGTTACTTCTTACTTCGTTGCAGCCCATATTTCCTGTTAAGCTGACAGTGCTCAGGCCAGGCAACAATACTACAGCATATTTTATGCTCTTTTATAGGCAACTTGATACAACTATTTACAGTCTACATGGTATTCTTTTTGTGTCCTTTTGGGCAACACTAATAATAATATTTCAGTAATATCTAGAGATGTCAACATTTAAGGAATCTCTTTTCCTAATAATAACAGTGTTTGTAAAACCAAGCTCTTGCTTAGAATAATTCTTAATCCAAAACAAACAAGTGGAGGAAACAAACAAAGAACTGAGATTTACCTAACATCATACAGCTTGTAAGCAGAAGATTAAAAAAAAAAAAAAATTTACTGGACATGAGAACGGTCTTGCCATTCCTTTAATTTAAGGAACCAAAACCAAGTCACTATTCAGAACTCTTGCTTTTCTGATGACTATGTCTTGTTGTGGCTGCATTTCAAATAATGGAGATAATGCTGAGCCATGGGATGAAACATTCTCAGTACTACTAATATGGTTTTGGGACCCATTAGGTAGTTCAAGTTTCATATCCGTTCAGATTCAGCCTGGCTTGTATTTCTTTTATTTCATTCATTTAGTGCAAATGATCTTGTTTTATTGCACACAATTATGTAGAAGGTGACGATTGAGGCTAATGTGAAGATAGCTTTCTGCATAATCCAAAGTAAAATAAAAAGGTGGACAAAGAGAGAAGAAAAAATAATAGAATGTCTTTTTTTCTTTTCTTTTATTCTTTCCAGAATAAACATGTGAGCCATATATTAAGTATGATTACAACAGTATCAGCAAAGATCATAAAATGAGAAACAGATAAAAAGTAACGTACTAAAATGATTATGGAACTCAGTGAAATAAGAGAGTTTTGGCACACCACTTTAGCTACTTGTGTTCAGTTTACAGGGAAAATGGCTGAACTGTGGGATCAAAAACTGGTTTAGTTATGTAACGGTGGGCCTATTTAACATGTTCATTAGAGCAAGAAGATTACTCTTTGCAAATCATTATTCACTCTCTTATCTAAGCCTATGCAACATAAACATTTGTGAAACATGATGGTGTAAGGCACTGACATAAGAATGTACTTGGAGGGTTTAGCATTAAAGAGAAAAGTTTAGAATCTCTGTATTACTGAATGCTATTTAGCTCTGTCCTTTCCTTTTTTCAACATGAGGAGAATATGCAGCAGACACAGAAACACTCAGGGATATAGCTGCCAGTTTTCTCACAAAAAGAAAAACAACAGCAACAAAAAGAATAATTAAATGTAGTGTTTGCATATGTTGCTGTATGCACATCATGGTTTATTGATACAGTTTAGGCAAACAGCCAAGCTATATGATTTTTGGTTTATAATGACAGAACAGAACAAAACAAAACAACAACAGAAAAGAAAGATCTAATAGACACTTTCCTCTTCCAATGTGACCTTCCAAGATTCCTCAGGAAATTAGTGCCAAGTTCCTTATACAGAGGCCTCACTTATGACTCCTCATCCATACTTGCACTTTTTAGTTCCACTGTCCTTCACCATACATAAGTACAGAAATTATTTATATTTCAGCTAACTTAGGGGAAATAAAAGGCCTCTTGTTTACCTTTCAAATTCCCTGTATAATTGGGTATCTCAGATGCTTTTTTCTCTTTTTCCTACAGTGACTCCTGTGGAAGGGGTCAGCTACTCTCTTGAAGTCTGTGCTTTTAAATAATTTCTTATGACTCACAGTAATGAATAATACTAATTGAGGAAAGATCACACTATGTTTTTCTGCTTTTCTTAGATAAACCAGAGAGTTACTTTCTTTTCTCCTTTGCCTAAGAAGCTAAAACATACTTGTCTGATTCCATATTCTTGAACATGTGTCTGAGTTGTATGTAATGCACACCATTCAGTAATATACCTGCATGTATAAGAACTACTGGATAAAATTTCACAAAATCAAGCAACAACACACTTGTTGTCTATGTCTATGTATGGAAGTCTTAGGTGTGCATCGCAAAATCTCTACAGACACACATGGAGAATGCAAAAGCCCATTGGCTTTCCCTATAGTAGTTTTACTTGAATGTCTAGAACAGAAGCCTCCATAATCACTTTTACGAGCTGTTACCATTTGAGCTACAGCATGAAATTGTGAAAGAGATTCCAAAATTATTAACAGTCTAATTGCAATATTATGTATTTGAATTTTAAATATGCTTATTGATTTGAATCATGAGTTTTATTAGGGCCAGACTGGAACATTTAATTGCATTAAATGAAGGCTGTCCTTGTCATGTTTGCAACTAAGTCCCTTAACCCAAGCAGGCACAGCTGTTTCCGCTGCTGCTGGATACCACCTTTTCTGCACCATCAATTCATCAAATCAGCATGGATTCACCAAGGCGAAATCATGCCTGACCAATCTAATAGCTTTCTACGATGACATGACTGGCTGGGTAGATGAAGGGAGAGCCGTGGATGTTGTCTGCCTGGACTTCAGCAAGGCTTTCGACACAGTCTCCCATGATATCCTCCCAG
>Ga0065711_1035856_pt1 | contig 21742 bp, 15 predicted proteins | sample Hoacrofraction12_FD_59098 | JGI IMG/M metagenome (GOLD analysis project Ga0065711, IMG submission 59098) | Hoatzin crop microbial communities from Cojedes, Venezuela - Epithelial fraction 12 v2 (version 2) | ecosystem: Host-associated > Birds > Digestive system > Esophagus > Crop | place... | reverse complement strand
CCTGGACAAGGTCCTGTGCAGCCTACTGTAGGTGACCCTGCTTCGGCAGGGTGGTTGGACTAGATGACCCACAGAGGTCCCTTCCAACCCCTACTATTCTGTGATTCTGTGATTTAGCTGAAATAAAACCATAACACAGAGCACGCGCATTACAACACGCAATACAATTTAATTTATACTTAAAAAGAAATCATGAATCATTGCACATAGCTAACGGTGACTGCTCATTTAAGCTGACTAAAAATTATGAAATGCTTTTAAACATTCCTTAGAAGCAGGTATTTTCTTGGCTGCCTAAGCATGCCTCCTCCCCGCAATGAAGTACAAACTTGGCAGTTCTTCTTAAATTAAGATGACATTAAAAAAGAAAAGAATTGTCTTCATTTAAGTAACAAAAGTCGAGGAATGGATTTGGAGAGACAGTGCTTCCCTCTGTGAGAGTACTGCACCTGCTGAACGCAAGGTCCTCTAACACTACCTGTCTAGTGGACTGACAGACCAGAGTTATTTAAATAAATTTATCCTGACTATCTTTAATTTTGGCCTTACCATGCACATCACTTACACTGACTTGTTTGGGACAGAGACCACAAAACTCCCAGCCCAAAACTGCACAGATTTCTGATACTAGTAAGGTTTTCAAAATAGCATGTATTAAAATCTTCTTGGCACATTTCTCAACTTTGAGGCAAAACCCACCCCATCCTTCATACTTGCCAAGAGGATCCAGGACACCCTGCAGCTGATGAGAAGTTACGATCTTTTCTTTAATACATTCAGGAAGAAAAACCCACTTTAGCAGATTAACTACCAAATTCAGGGGAATTCTGGAGACCCAAACTTTTTTTTAGTTTTTTAAAAATTAATCCAGTCGATAGTCTTTTTAAACAGAAAATCCTCTCTAATTTCTTACTCCTACAGTTATGTCATAAGGGGTGTCACAAGGATTTCTAGGGGAATTTTCTAGGGATAAGATTTCACTCATTTCTGAAGGCAATTACGTGAACAACCTCCCTTGACCTGCCAACCCCACGGCATCCTCATGGTCAGGGGCGAAGGGCAGGGGACCACAGCTGCCTGACGGCCTCAGCAAAGCCAGTCTGCCTGGAGTAAAGTAACTGGCAGGAGTTTATTCACACGACAGCAAGTGTCTGCGCTCACAGGCTGCACCAGGACTTTTAAAAGGGGTTTATGTAAAACTGAAGTATGTTATACTCAGTGTGGTTACTGAAACTCAGTCTCAACCATGACTGAGAGAGAGCAGAAGCCCCTGCGGACAGGAGGCGGCATCAGCCTTGCAGTGAGTGCACCGAGCCCTGTCCACACCAAAACCAGAAGAAACACAAAGTCACAAAACTTACACAAAGGACGTGCAGGACCACAGCTCCATGTCTCCTGTCCTCGTTCGTGAAGATGTCATTGGGGAATTCATGGAGAGCTGCAAAAAGGGGGGAAAACAAAAAGCTCAGATGCTTAATCGGCTACTGAAAACTGCCACACATGCTGTTAAGTAACACAACGAAAATCCGCCTGTGCCCTCCTGCCCAGCAGTGGTCCTATGACCCATCACGACCATGGCACCCATGCCAGAGGCTCTTTGTTTCGCCTCCTTATTAGTTTAGCTTAACTTGTACTCTGGCAACTATACTCCTTTGCCCACATGTTTACTGTGTGATATGCTTCTGCGGCAACCACCGCACTGTGTACCCAAAGATGCCTTGGGAAGGGCAGACAGACCCAAAGAGCACAGCACTGTACTCCCCTGAAAATGTCCCTGGGAAACAGCTCTGCACAGAGTAGGTGGTGACAGGTCACTCTCACCAAGCACGTCTGACTTGTGGTTTGGTACCTGAGAAGGGATGGGTGAAAGCCTCCCCCGAGTCCCTGGCACCCCCTCCCCACTAGTAGGGCACAGGTAACACCTGCTCATCTCCAGCAGGACTGAACGCTCTCCAGACAGGCCACGACTTCCCTCGAGTGCCCTTGCCAACAGCAGGCGCAAAGGAGGCCTTGGAGCAAACCAACTCTCAGCCGCTTTCATTCTCTACCCAGCCTTGGTGTCTCTCACTGCCCTCACTGAACGAGTAACAGCATCAAGATACCGGGACTTCCAGTACAGCAAACACTCCGAGGACAACCTGCTCTGTTAGGTAGCCAGCCAGTGGCTGAAAGGGGATGTAGCCTGGGACAGGGGCAGGTTTGGAAATTTCAGATCAAAACAAATCTCTTCTCTACCTCCAGACTCCACTCTGCCTCCTCAGAGACATCCTCAACACAGAGGAGACCTCTGATGTATGGCACTTGGGATGCAAAGAAGGTTTTGACAAAGACATATCAAATATTTGGAAAAAAAAGGCATAAGTGCAAGTCTTCGGAGCAGTAAAGATTTCCCCCGGGAAGGCTCAGCATTACCGCAAAGCCCCACGAGCTGTAACCCTACATGCAAAGGCAAGCTGGAGTCCTCCTGCAGACCACCCTTCAGAAGGGCAATGCATGTCTGAAGTGCTGGAGTTAACTTTTCCTGTGAAGCTGCTACTCCCTACGCCATGAGAACGGGTAAGAGCTCCCACCTTCCCCACGTGCTCTTGCTCTGCCCAGCCAAAGGCTGTCAGGTAGTCTGCGTAAAATGGCCAAGCCCAGGGGCCAGGCCTCAGCCATAGAGCCACAGAAAGGCAACTGTTCTGGTCCACGTAAACGCAAGGATGGCATTCATGGACCCCCAGCACAGCCTGTGCACGTTGCCAGCAGCAGCTTTTTCACTGTAGCAAACTCAAAGGCAAAGCCTTTATTGCTCCAAATGAAGGACATACACCTTTGCTCTGCAGTAAGGCTGTAGGACTAAGGAAGGCTCCATGGTCTAATGAGCTTCAGAAAAAGCATCTGTCGGTAGAAGCGAAGCATGAAGAAACTCCATGCAGAAGCATAATTATTTGAAATAATTATATCATCAAGCAGGGAAAAAAAACAGCAACCCAAACCAGATGCTGTTTCTCACAGTAAAGCTGCCCATTGGCAGGGTAAATGGATCCTGTTTCTGACCTCACTGGTCTTCTCATGACTGTGATCTCCTCAGTGCTTCACGACACTGTGCTGTGATCATCAGCTGCTCTTGGGCAGCCCAGCTCACAGAAAGAAAAAAGAAGGCAGCCTGCATGGTCAGAATGTGACATGCTAAAGATGATAATCCCCCTCCAATTCCTCCCACCTTCTGCAACTACAAGGTGGCACATTCTCCAAACAGGCAGAAGTCCTTTTACCACACAGCATGTTATAATGGTGGATTTCACTCCCTAGGGATGCTGTGACAGGCAACAAAGTAGAAAAGGCCAAAAAGGAGATCCTCCATGGATTGTCTGTCAGTGATATTCAGTATGGTAATCTAAATGCAAACGCCACTCACTGTAAACCCTGTCCCGAGCAGTCCACAAGGGTATGCACGGGCAGAACAACTCATCTTTACATGCTCTATTACTTACACTTCTCCCAAAGCATCTACGATCACCCACTGCCAGAAGCAGGATGCTGGACTAGGTGGCCACTACATCGACTTCCTAACTTGGGCAGTTTTCTAAATAATCAGGAGAGGAGAATGGGACATTTTGGAATCTGCAGGGAGAGGTGATGGAAGCAGAGCCATGACCTCTCACAGATGCCCAAGCTTTCACGCTTTTTCTCGCTACCTCCTCACAGCAGTGAAAAACACCAGCTCCAAAGTAACAGGCTTGTTCCTAGAGGAGGTTTGCAGTTCACCTTGGCTTTATCACCCGCTTTAATTCCAACAGAGTCAAAAAGTCTTGGAAATGACACACTAACAAGCATCCGGGGCAGCTGATGGCCCACTATGCCAACCCAGAAAACCGCTCAGCAATTTAGTTTGCTCAATGTGCCGTCATTAAGAGCAATATATTTTTGTTAGATTAGCCATTCTCTTTCCAAAGCCAAGTAATCATTAGAACAGTCGAAAAGAGCAGGCAACACAGTTGGATAACCTTTGTAGCAAATATGGTGTCGTTTAAAGACAAATCACTTTCATGTACTTAAATGCTTTATTACTGTTCTGGATGTTAATTGGATTATAAAGCACTTAAAGATAGCCTGCCAATGAGGTTGCCGGAATGGCTTTTGGTTATAAACTGAAAAGCAAGTGTGAAGATGATGTTCTGGCATTCCAAGTGTTTCTTAGTAATTCCAGATTTGAATTGCTCAGTAACAACTGCAATAATAGTTCCCTTCTAATGGTCAGTTCCACACATTCAGCCTCAAGTTGGAAAAAATCAAGCTGCATTTTTCCTGGCTTTCACATCATTATCATTAACAAAGCTCCAGCAACTGGAATTTAATTAGCAATTCCATAGACGATTAAATGGAAAAACAACCCAGCTCACTCCCACAGCTTTGCTGCCTGTGAAGCAGTAACTGAGCAAAAGGTAGTTACATCTTAATTTTGTTACTAATGTAAGCAAGGGATCTACCCAGGCACTGCATCTGAGGAGGAAAATGTTCTTTTTTATGTAAGTGGTCTTTCGACCAAAGACTTGGGTTAGTTCTGTTAATTGTATTCCTTTGCATTGGTAAACTGTATAATGAGTCCTAACAAACTACAGATGGCACCTTTAAAACCCACCTTACAACAAAGTAACACCAGCAATACCCTTGAACACATGACAAACAACATCGGAAACACAGATACGGCCATGGAAACACTGCATCACACCAGACGAGCGGGCTGTGCACCACAGCTTGCCGAGAAGCTTGGCATGGTAACCCACCATTAACCATGGGCTGGTGGTTTCCATCTCTTGCCCGGGACCCTGCAGCCCCAGGGACTGGGACCTGCCTGTGCCGCACCTCAGGTGGGCTCAGGGGAGGTGGGATGGCAGGAGAGGGCAAGGCCTGCCGGCACCTCCCAAGAAAAATGCCAAGCATGGGCGCCAGCCCAAACTGGACAGGGGGCAGGAGGTTTTGGCCTTCTATGAGGACTAGCAATACCCTGTGACTTTTTATAACAAAACAGGATTCAGCTACCAGGAGTTGCAACTATTTTCTTCCAAAGCAGAGCTAGTATCACCAGGATGCCATTTGCCCTCCCACCCCCAACAAATGTTCTGTACCAGATATGCACAAAGCTGCCAAAACCACGTTTAGGTGTGCAACCTAAAGAAACTAGTCAGACAGGTACCAGCACAAAGATAGGAGTTAAAAAAAACCACCATCACAAAACACTATGGAAGACACAAGACAAGTTAAAATAGCTGGCAAAGATTCATCTTTCCTCAGCAAAATATCATTATGCGAAAAACAAATGTTGTCATCACAGTTTTGTTTAGGAAGTGTTCCTGACCATTGACCAGACCTTAAGATATTGCAAAGTAAACACGGGGAGGTATGTTTCTAGCAATACACAGAATGGTTTGCTAACACACACACATGCACATATGGTTCCCTCTCCCTCCTGCACTCCTTCCGGCAGCTGCCTGGGAGATGTTAGCATGACAATTCACAACTGGCAGAGGCGATGAAAATCCAGTCCCTTTATCGAGAGTCTCTACTTGTTCAAGGCACCCAAAGTGCGCCTAAGGTAAGAACATACAGAAAAAAAAACAGTATAAAAACAGAATAAGCTTGTTGCTACTGGCAGAGACGGGGAATCCTAGCAATCCTTTCAGTGCACAGCAGAAACATCTAATCCTCCTTCAGGTTCAGGTTCCCACCCCCAAGCTGTAATGAAATGCACCTTCTTATCGGAGAAAATCTAAGGTGTCCATCACTGCATTCTCTATGACATTGTCTGAGCACAAATGCTTTTAGTGGCTTACACTTGAATGCATGCAATTACAAAATAATGTATGCAAATTTGAAATCTGCTGCATTTTTATTAGACACATCAGGTGCAGATGAGTACAGATAAGAGGAGAGCTTTGCAAAACACAGGAGCTCCTTTCTAAGAAGAAATAAAGGGTGTTGCTGGAACACCACTCCAACGACAGCTGCCCTATTTAGCTAATATAAAAGCTCATGCAGTTCGTTATTTTGCTTACAAGAGCGCTCGGCTTTTGTACAGAACACAGGGGCAGATTTTGCCAGGCTTATTTTGACTGCACCAGGAAAAAAACAACCACCCTGTCAATGAACCTGAACTCAAAGAATTGAAGATTTCTGCCTGACTCTCTCTCATCCTGCAGACTTTGTAGGCATCGGGCTTGCAAACCGCACAAAGGCAGATCTTCACACGAACTCAGCACCTCCATGGACATTTTCTGCGTGGGCATTAGGTACAACGCCAGCTGCCAAGACCAGGCCCGTACCCTTGTGGCAGCACTGCAGCATCCAGCACGGACAGCATTTCTACGACAGACATATGAATTCCAGCCTCCAAACACATGCAGCTCTGTTTTAGTTTTCAGTTAATGAGAGGTATGTTCTCAGAAAACAAAGCGCAGGAGCCTGCAGCTCAACATACTGTTTTTTTCAGGGTGCAGTTCAATCTTGCATCGGCAATTTGTAAAATTACTAGTAAATATTAGGATTATCAGAATTTGGAAGTAATTGGAACTAGATGACTATTAGCAAGGTACAGATTAGCTTTGTAAAGGAGGCTAAATAATAAAGGAGGAAATCAGCAATAGGTGTTAAAAGTTGTGCTATTTTGCATCAGCTGAGGGCCTGACAGCAGGACTTCAGATGTTTGGAGAGGCAGCAGAGCTGCTGCCTTTTGAGAGCGGGGTGTGTGGCGTCTCCCGCAGCCTGCAGCACAACCCCAGCAAGGACCAAGCAGCCGCAGACCTGCTGCTGCTCACTCACACGAGAGCATCCACAAGGGTATCGCAGTGCACGCTCCCCTCACCAGATTCAGAGGAAAATTTTGTAGCTATGCTTGATAGGGAAAAGTTATTTTAGTCATAATACAATAAGTTGGAACAAATTCTTGTCCTTTTATTCTCAATCAGTGTGTGATTCAATAAAATTGAAGCCCTGTTCAGCGTTGGCTTTAGCTGACTTACAAAATAAGCCGCATTACCGCTCTTTTCAGAGTGTCTGTCGGTGCAATACAAAATTGCCTCTGTTCTGCACAGTCAAGCTACTCCAGGCAGTTCACATGCCGCACCGAGGACAGATGCGCAGAGAAGATGCTGCTGTACCATTCCTCTGGACAGCAGCAGGGAGTGTTACCCTCTCAAAACCCTTTTCCTTGGCACTCCTTTCCCTCTTCTATTTAATGTTTCCACCTTTCCAAAAGGATTCTTTAAAAAAAAAGACCCAGCACTATACTGGATCAGTAGTTCTCAAAGCTGCAACATACGCTTATTTTTAAATAAAGTCTTTATATTGCTGGCCAGTGTACCTGCTCTAGGGCAAGAAAACCCTTGGGAAATCTGCCATAGCTTTCACAGAAGAAGGAAGAACTGAGGATGTTCAGCCTAGGCAATGAATTATCAGCAAACTCCCAGAAATTCTAAAAACTCGGTTCATTTTCTCATGCTATCCCCACAATTCTTTCATGCCAGTGCCAGGCTCTGCAATCCCAAAGCATCCAATACCTAGTGGGGAGAGGTCCTGTATTCGTACACAGCTTTTCAGGATAATTATTCTACCCAGCAGCCTCTGTTTGGCTGCTTCTTTCCAAAGAGCTCTTCAGAATTGGGCTGCATGACCCATCACAGGGTAGAAGATATGACCTGAAAAAATTATGAGTGGACTGGATTAGAAACCAGGATTTAGATACACAACTCTAACATTTAGGGACCGTTGGTATTCACAATATGAAGGCTATTTCAGCTGTCATTAAAAGTCCCAGAGACAGCTATACTTCTGCAGCTGGAAAAACACAGACACGTAGCTGTGCCAAGCAGCTGGCTGTGAGCTCTTGTCTAAGCCCAGATGACGGATTGTTTGCTCCCGTGCCCAGCTCGAGGTGCTCAGAGCGTGCCAGCTCGCCACAGGAAAGCAAATGCATCATTAGCAACAACCACAACAGGAACAGAGAGCTCGAGAGAACATCATTACGCTGTTGCATAAACGCACGTGGTGCTGTGTCTTAGGTAGCGCCTGTCATGCTGGTCTTCCCACCTCGGAAGGGATGCAGGGCAGCTGCAAACATCTCCAACAGCAGCAACAGGAATAGTCACGAGGATGGATGAGCTGCCAAGCAAGACAGGCTGGAATAGAGACCACCTCTTCAACCTGAAATAGTTGGAGTGGAGCAGGGGTTTCTGAAATTGAATGGCAAGGAGAGGGAGAAAAGGGACCAACTGCCCACAGCTCTCCCGGCGCATAAATGAGAGGGACCAGCAGCAAGCAGGTCCACAGCCACAGCAGCACTTCCCACAGCGCACTCAGGCAGCTCAGCTCGTCGTCACGGGGTGCTGCAAATCTGAATTTTCCACGGCTTCACAAAGCAAACTGACAAGCCAATGGAAGAAAAGAAGTCCATCAAAGACTAGTAACATAAAGACCGTTCCTGTGGCTCAGGAAGTCCCCGCACAGCAAACAGCTACAGCTGGGGAAAGTGCATCAGGAAGTGTCCCCGCATGTTTCCTTCATACATTTGTTTGACTTCTACTATTGTCATCTTATCAGGGAAATATATTAGTGGACCTTGGTGGACCGTGTGACATGACCTGGTATAACTACATTTTTGGAACGAACACTGACAGCTTTTTACGCAGGGAAACAAAATATACTTTAAAACAAGTAGTAATCTTTTTTTTTTCTCCATCCTGAAATCCATTATTTTAGACTCAAGCTCAAGACTTTTGATCACTCTGGGCTTAGCAATAATATTACACTCTCTGCCTGCCTGCACACTGTCTAGCCCAATTCCCTGACCACTAACAGCATCCCACGAATGGTATCGACTCTGACAGTGCCACAGGGTCTACCAAATACACAGTAGAGTAACCGCTACGTCCCTGAAATCTGTCCCTCACACAGACCAGCGACCCACCGGGGTGAGCTTGCAAGATGCAGGGAGGCAAGGGGGCTCAGATGCTCAGGCGAGGGGCATATTCAGCTTCATAGGTACCACTGCCCAGAGACTGACTTGGATGTGGACGGTCCCATGCTCTACAGCACGCCAGTCCCCGTAGCCAAACCCCATGGGAACAGCTTTAAATCACGTGGTACAGGAGATCAAGGGACTGTGAAATTCTTTAGTTGTCTTTAAAAGCAATAAGGATTGGTCATATGCTCTCTGAGGAGACGGTGGAGCCCCTTTTTTATATATATGAATATAAATGTTTTACTTTCTGCCAAGGAAAAATGGCGTTTGCATTACAGTGTCATGATCTAAAATCCAAGAGAACCAAGCTCTGCCAATTTATCAATAATAAATCATTTTGCTAATGTTTTACCCATGTCACCTCTTAACTGTTGAAAACAAGCAGCTGAAACAATGTGGGGGTGCAGCATACCGTTATAAATCATGCAGAATCCCCCACGGTTGATGGCACCATCCCATATCCTGCAGCAGCTTTACAAGGGTCAGCTCTTACCAAGCAATGGATGTTCAGATAGCATTTCTCTGTACCTTTGCAGTAATGAATTTCTAATTGCAAAGAATCAAACATTTATGGAGGATGTTCAGGCAGCAATGAGCTTACGCACAGTGCCACTTCCTTGGGTTACTGCACGTTGGTTCGCTCATGCATAGAAGCGGCGGGCTTGCACCCTGCAAAGCACATGCTGACGGCAAACCCACCAAATAGGAGTATCTCTACATTTTTCCAGGCTGTCTCTTCAGCAACAACACACCCAGAGCATTACTGTCACGACAGCGAGCCTCGCTACAGAAGTCAACGTCGGCGAGTCCATTGCACACCAGCTCTGACCAACACTGAAAATCTCCCCTGCAGCACATCTTGGTGGGTGCCAGGTCACCTTTTAAAGGGAGAGAGTATGCAGGGAGATGCACAGGGCCACCAAAGACTGTGGGAGCAGGAGGGAGCTCCTCCAGCTCCGGCCGGAGCACTTGGCCCCGGGGGTCTCAGCAGTGGTCCTGCCTCAGAGGCCAGCCCTTGATACTGGTGCTGTGCACCCATCCCGACGCCCCCTTTATTACCAGCAGCCTTTGGAAACTAGGCTTTATGGAATGAAAGAAAAGCTGCTGAAGCAGATGTAACACGAGGCAGAGCAGCCTTAAACAGAGATGTAAATAAATGAGCAGAGGGCTTTGGTCTGCATACAATTAGCAAACATTCTCAACTTAGATTTCCGGGAGCTCTCCAGGAAGGTGCAGCCCTTGCAGATGAGGGGGAATCTTACAGTGGTAGCAGTACTCAGGAGCTGCAGAAAGACCCTAAGTCCCACCTGAGGAATTCAAACCAGATGTCAATCACACAGAAACGTCCTGTCACAAGTTGCTCATCCCATGAAGTTCTCTGAAAGCATTCTGGTTGAATCGTGTATGTTCTCTTACCAGAAAGTAGCCCTTTAGCTAAATATGGCAAGAGGGGGGCACTGTGGGATCTTGCCAGGATATAAATCCCATCGTAACTTCACTCTCTCAGTCACACAGGGCCATTTATTCAGTCTGGTGGCTGTTTTTTAGATACTAAGACTAGATGCAGCTGTGTCAAACACTCTTACAGAAGACATCCATCGTGCCTGCAGCGTGCTGCTGAGGCCAGATGGCAGCACTGCCAAAGGATGCTGAACTGCCTGGCTGGGAGACAGGGCAGTGGGTGGGCTTAACAGTGTCAGCATGTTGGGGTGAAGCAGCAGAGGACATGGCTGAATCACGCTGGCAGGTCAGAGACGCCCTCAGGCCATGAGATGCTGTTTGCCCCATTTGGAGGGGGCTCATGGCAGAGGGGTGCCTCTCATCTGCGTCTGGACCGGCCCTGAACAGGATCCAGCACAGAGGACTCCCCAGCTCGCGCCTATTGTCACAAAAAGTTTCACACCACAGATCCAAAAGCCAGAGACGGGGGAACAGCCCCAGTACTTTGACACCACTGCAAGCCTTTGGTCACTTCACCAGCTTAAAACACGCAGCTTCCTAATGGAAAACAGACCTGCCTTTGGGCCAGACACAGACCACAGATCGGGAGCCTTGCCATCAAAGTCAAGCGTCTCTTTTTGGCTTCCCCTTCCCTGGCAAGACCCCCCCAGCCCCTCTGCAAGCCGAGCGAGCCCACAGGATCCCGGTATCCTCAGCCCCGTTGGTCGTTGCTTTTTCCTGCTCTCCACAACAACCCATGCGTCTCCAATGACCAAATCAGTCTAAAACTGCTCTCCCTAATACACCCATAATTAAGTGTTCTTTTAAGGATTTATGTACTTTAATCAACAGAAGCACAAGACAACTCTGCCCGGCCAGTCCCCCAAACCCCCTTCCTTCTCATCCCCTGCCCACCGGGGTCTGCCTCTGCCCCACCAAGAGCAGATTCTCCAGAGGCCGCGGCTTATCGGCCCCATGAGACGCAAAGCCTGGCCGTGCAGAAACAGCCACGCAAAGCCATGTGTGCCCATGGGCTCAGGGGCTTTGGGTGACAGCACCAGCAGGTTAAATGAAGTTAGGGTTATCATCTTACACAACGCCAGAGGTTTTTTTTCCCTCACTGATCTTTAGCTTCCCTTATCAACAGGACAGCCTAACAGCCCAGTCAAAACTCACGTTTCAATTACAGACAGCTGTTATCAGCTCCTCTGTCAGAGATCTCGGCAAGAGGCAAAGTGATGGGCATATCACAACTGAAGCTGCTGAGCCTTGCGCAGCACCTGTTCACAGGTGCCTCTTGGCAGGATGAGCCAGACAAAACAGACATGGTATGAATAAAATGGGAGAGGTCTGCACTTTTTTTTCGAGCATGGTAAGTTATAGATGGGCTGGAGGAAAGAAAGGAGGGACAAGATGGAGGAATAGGAATACGAGATGATGAACCACGCGCACCACGGGGAATTCAGAACTGGCAGCTCATTTGCACGGGAAGTGAGAACAAACATCGCTCCTCGCTGTCCTGAAGGAAGCACTCATGAGAAATCACTGACTGAAAACACCAGGCACAGCAAGCTTCCCCCACCTACCCACCTATGCAAATACCCTTGACTACATCTCTTGGGAAGCCCCATTTCTGCCTTGTAGCACCAGTTCTAGGAAGGGAAGCTCTGGCCAGGCTTGTGGTTTTAGACTGTAGTGATGTTCTATCTATGTATCAAACATGCACACGTATAAAACATGCATGGCTTTGTTAGCGTACCTAACAGCTTAGCTGCTTGTAATTCCACGCGCATGTGATTTTCACACTTTGAACGTTTAAGATGTTCAGAGTTCTACAGAAATTGCTAAGTGCATTTCCTTTGAAATGAGGCACACGTGTAGTGCTGAACCCTGGGCACCCCATATTCTGTTGGCACCCCTTTCTTTAGACTCTCTTGGTTGTGTGTTGTGCTGCAGTGTGCCTCCAGGCTCAAACTCTGCTGCATCATGTGGCTGTTCTGTTCTGCCAAGAGCAACACACACAGAACCAGAGTCAGATCCAGAAGAGGTTTCCCTGAAACACATGCTTTTCACAGATGCTGAAAGTAAAGCCTTGAAGGAACGTAAACCTTTACACACAAGCAGAGTCCTTGTAAGTCAAAAAGGTTCTGCCTTGGCCTCAATGCAGATGAATAGCTTGCAAGGTCAGAGGTGCATCTGAGAACAACAAGCAAATATATCTAAACACAAATGGGGAAGAAATCAGAAATAATATGCAACAGTATATAGTTCAGAGAGAATTTAAGTCAAATAACAACAGCAAGTGACCTTTAAAGAGAAGGTTGTATTTTGTTTTCTTTAGAACTCTTCTTTCTGTCACAGCAAGATTCCGGCAACTGTTTTGCAGGATCTCTTAGCTTTTGTATTTCTGTGTTTCATTTGAACATGCTATAGGTTCTGTTTTTACTTGTTTGTATCATCCCTGTCCCCCATCACTAGCAGCAATTACTGTTTCTAGAAGGAAATCCATGGAGGCATTAGCAACGTTGCCCACAGTTATAACTTTTACAGACCTAAGCACAGCCGGCCTTGGATCAAAATGTTTCCCTTGATGAACGCAATACTTGTGCAAAGTCATCCATTATCAGCCACACACTCTGGTCAGAAATAAGTGGCACGAGGAAGGTTCTTAGCAAAACCATAGCAAGAAAAGAACAAATCTCTGGCTAGCTCCTGTCCTCACACGAACTGCCAGAAATTCCTAATAACTTACTGTCTTAATTACAGCTATTCTGGACTTCCTGGACTTCTTTTGATTGAGAACAGAATACAGTCCCTCTTTCATTAGCTTTATTTTGGGGAATAAATATTTACATTATGTTTGTATTAATGGATAGGCTAACCAAAAAAGGCAAATTTTTGCAAGAAACGCTTTTATAAAGCCACCTGGAAAGGAACAGATGTTGCTGTCACATCCCTTCTTATCTTGGAAACAAAAGGAAGGCACTTTTTCATCTCTCAAGATCCCAAGCACTGAATGCAGGGATGCTCTGAGTTTAAAGGAGGGAAGCAAATTCCCCCTGGTATGCTACAGCCATATCTCCATTATAGGGGTGGCTGGGAACCTGGATCAGTGCAAACAAAAAGCCTCCTGCAAACAAACAAACTTTTGGGACTTTGCCCAAAGTCATGTCAAAGTTGTAGCTTTAACATGTGGTGCAGGAACGTTTTCTGCTGCAGATGCTCCTTCCAGCCCAGACATCACCTTTACCAGGCACAGAATGGTGGTCATGTAGTGGCCATATCAAGCTCTGGCTACCTGCATACGTACCTGCTCATATCATTAGATACCAAGGCCTTCCCCTCCCTTTATTTACTTATTTTGAAAAATTAATCCACCTGCTAAGTATCAGCCACACGATGGTGCTTGCAGGACAGACGGGACACGCATTAGCCAGCACCAGTGCACCCACCACTGTGTCCAGTGCCACTGAAGCCCATTCTGCCTGGGCACAAATCTGCACACAAGTTGCTAAATACACAACAAGCAGAAGCTTGGGCACACAGCTGAAACACAACACAGATGAAGCCAACTTTTTGCCAAACAAGCAGAGAACACACTGGCCCCACCGTGGGAGGCTGCGGCTTTCCCCTCCTACGGGACAAGCACACGCCTACCTGCTCTGCTAGGCTCGAAACCAGCTCCTGGTGACTTCCAGCTACCCAGTGACAGCCAACTCCTGGGACTTGGACGCACAGAAAATGGACAGTACATCACAAAGAGATCACCTCTGAAATCTCCAGGGGACCCACGGGCCCTTTTAGGGGACTTGCTCACACCCTAGCAGCGAGAGGCAGGACATGCACCTCTGTTCAGCTCTTCTTAGCCCCAAACAAGCCACTCGTTGCCTACAGCCTTCTGGCTCTCCCACAGCCACGGCAACTTGTGAAGCAGGATCCCTACAGAAAGACCCAGATCACTGTTATCACTTAGCAGAGGTCTGCTCTGCACCTCAGCACCGGGTTAAGCGACAGATGAGGCTGATGGCTGACAGAGGAGCCCTTATCGAGGAGCGGGCAGCAGCTCACGATGCCCCCTCTGATGTGTCTCATGAAACAGGAAAAATAACTGTTTATTAGAACTAGCCTCAAATAGCCTATTCTTTCTACCAAGAGCGTTCACAGAGGAAATCAAAAAGATGCAAGTTGGCATCAAAAGCAACACTGCTCAGTTTGCTATTGATCCTGCCTTCAGGAGCCACCAGCTATCATTTCCTTGCTCCACATTTCAAGCATGCAATTGTGACCGACAGACATTCCCACAACCCCAGGCAGGACGCTTCTTCCATCCCAGCCCCTCCCAGACCTCCCCTTCTCCTTCACCTAAGAGAAACAACTTCCATCTTACATTTCGAGATGCACAGAAGACAACATGTCCTTCCTAATAACAACCACCCTTATTTTGCTTCTGGTATAAAGTCATTCTGTAATCCCTCATTGGTTTAGCTGAAGAAGTACAAATCCCAGTGCAGTCCCAAACTGATTTTTAAAATGCTAGCAGTTTAGTTACTTTTACAAAGGATCAACTCCTTATAGCATTTTTAAAGAAGTTTCGAAGGCTGCATATAGGGGCTTGCGGTGCTTTAAATAAAACAATTCCAGTTTGTGCACAACTGCTCTGCACAGGCATGAGCAATCCCAAAACACTCAGTGCTTACAGTCTGTTGTGCTAGCAGGCATAACGAAGCTTAATAACAGGTTGCATGATGGAAAAATGTCCAGTTTAAGCCAATTTTACAGTGTGACACAGCTGAAACCCCTCTCACTAGGTCTCTTTGGTTCTTGACAGAATTGTCCACGTCTCCTGCATAAAGAACCACGCCGTGTCAGTGGTGAACCTTGCCCCTGCAGGGCTCCTCATCTGGGCTTTGTTTCTAACCCTCCTTCTGGAAGTCACCAGCTTCAAGCCAACAGCAGAAGGCGAGCGAGACAGCTCTTCATTTAGTTGCTTCTGCTGTTGATATGCTCTTGTAGCCCCATACTCGTAGGTGACAGCTGGCATTTTTGAGGGGCTCTTCTGCCTCCTGCCTTCTCACTCCCCGAGAACTCACCCCGAGATGGGTGCAAGTGATCTGCAGCACTCCAGAGCAATGCACGACTTCTGGAGGGGCCAGCCCCACCATCCCAGCCCCCGGGAGCAAGCTCTGCTCTGGGCTCCCCCTGCCCTCCCAGCCCCCAGGGAGCAGAACTGAGCTAGGCAGCTGCTGCAGGCTCTGCCACTCATAAGCCATCAGTGCACGGATTTGTTGCCTGCAAATGAATTTCAACGTTTTAACTGTCCGGGCTCATCTGCGTAGCAACTCTAATACTCTTTAAGCTCCCCCAAATTTCTAAATGCTTAAAGCTATTACAATCTCTTTGTTATTTTACATTAGGCATCCCATTAACTATTTTCTTACTTTGATGCAATCAGTGTTTTACATTATTTGGAGATTAATTCTGGACAATGAGGCCACATGGCCTTTTTTTTTCTACCAGCAGACCAGCCTAGAAAAGAAGAGCCCACTCTGCGAGGCAGGGCAGCCCTGTCTCAGTCAGAGCGCCACAGTTCACACTGCCAGCTCTCTCCAACTACCTGAAAGGAGGTTGTAGCCATGTGGGGGTCAGTCTCCCTTCCCAGGTAACAAGTGACAGAATGAGAGACAACGGCCTCAAGTTGTGCCAGAGGAGGTTTAGATTGGATGTTAGGAAATATTTCTTCACTGAAAGGGTTGTCAAGCCCTGGAACAGGCTGCCCAGGGAAGTGGCTGAGTCTCCACCCCTGAAGGTATTTAAAAGACACACAGACATGGTGCTTAGGGACCAGGCTTAGTGGTGGACTTGGCAGTATTAGGTTTATGGTTGGACTCAATGATCTCAAAGGTCTTTTCCAACCCAAATGATTCTATGATTCCAGGGGAGCACACCCAGCACAGCCACTGTTCCCACCACCAGCCGGGTGCAGGACAGTCCTCGCAGCCAGGTACCAGAGGCAGCACTTGCCGTGAGAAGATCCAGGCTCTGCAGCACCATGCTGGAGATGGGCAAGGCAGCTCTCGGCATGGCCTGCGCACCGTCCTGCTGCGATGTGCCAGTGCCCATGCCTGGGGTCTGCTCGGCCAGCATTTAAGTCCATTCCTCTACAGAGAGACCACCTTATGCAACAACCTTTCAAAGCTGCTTCTTTCTGTTTCAGCTACTTTCTTGCAACACACAGTGTATACACACAGGACGAACAATCCTTTGTTTTTCCAAGTATAGAACCCCAAAGCCTGTTAAGATTTTTCTTTTAAGCTTACATTCCCAATACACAAGAGATCTTCTCCATTCCCCTCTCAATCAAAACAGAAGCAAAGCTATCCTTTCACTTTTGCATCTCAACACTATCATCCGCAAGATGCTTAAAGTGTTTAGGCACTTATATTTTAAGAAAATATATTCAGCAAATCAGAGTGACTTACACACTTCAGACATCCATTTTTTTGCTCTTTACGTATAAAACTGACACAAAAAATTTCCATTCAAAGATTGCAAAGTTAGAATTATATACGTAACTAATGCATCTATAAGAGGGAAATTAGAGCAATCCTTTACATTGATAGATTAATGAATGTACAGTAAAAGGGAATTCTTGGGGATGTAAACAAGTAGCATTCACTCAAATGAAAAAGATGATTGCTGCAATCAATCTTGCAACCCATGCCCAGTATTGGCAATACTGCTGAAATCAACCACCACTGAAATCAGCCAACAAAAACATATCTGAATTGGACCAGATTCCCATAACACATTCACTAACATATAAACAAACATTCTCTTGTCATCCGGATAGCCATTTCACATGTGCACCCGAGAGAAAATCCTCATTTGCACATGTTGCATAAATGGCTACGGCCTTCACCGTCAATGAAAAATCATGTTAGGAGAGATTTTCAGGTGACAAAGCAGTGCAGCTCCACCACGTTCTTGCTGTGCTTTTACACCTGGGTGTAGCTTTTTACAGGTACCTGCATAGAACCTTTGCAAATCAGAGTAACATAGAAAGCAGTGCTACAGCAGACTGACATCACCTCAAGACAAAGCAAACTCTGCCTATGCAAAACATAAGCCTTACCTGTGATAAAAAGAGAATTGCTTTTGCTGCTCTCCTAAGCTACATCCCTGCTTTCCAAGGATGGCAAGTTGCCTTTTCCAAGGCAGCACAATGTTGCTGGCTTGAACTTGGTGTGTGATCAGCCACAACCCTGTCAGAGAGCCACAGTCAGCTCTCTGCCTGGCTGGTTATCCCACAGCACAGTGCACTTACTTGTACCCTTCGAACATCATCACATCTTCTCCAGAACCTTTTTCAGTTTACCAGGATTTCTGAATACCAGTCTGCTCCTCCACATGTACCCCAGGACCTTCAATGCTTTGCATTACCTGCACATCCAACAGGTCCTCCATGTTATCTGAATCATAGAATCATAGAATCATCAAGGTTGGAAAAGACCTCTAAGATCATCAAGTCCAGCCGTCACCCCAACACCACCACGCCTGCTAAACCATGTCCCAAAGTGCCATATCTACACGTTTTTTGAACACCTCCAGGGATGGTGACTCCACCACTTCCCTGGGCAGCCTGTTCCATTGCCTGACCACTCTTTCAGTAAAGAAATTTTTCCTAATATCCAATCTAAACCTCCCCAACACAACTGGAGGACATTGCCTCTCAGTCTATCACTGGTTACCTGGGAGAAGAGACCAATGACTGCCTCACTACAAAGTCCTTTCAGGTAGCTGTAGAGAGCAGTGTTTTGGGGATTACTTCATCCAATTCTTCAGCTACTGCATCGTGAAGTTCATCATGTCCAGGCTCAATTAGGAAGCTTCTCAGCTAGCTAATTACCTTGTCACTAGTTCCTCCCTTACTTCAGGGTAAGATTTTCCCATTTTTCTTAGAGTTACATGCATTAATCATGCGCCTGTCAATGACCATTTCAGTGAAGACTGATACACATCGTGTCCGAAGAAGTTTGATAAATCATGTACTTTCTAAAAATGGTCAGGGCTCCCATTTATGGAGATGAAGTAAATGTCCAGAGCCTTCCAACTGAGCCCTTATATTGCTTCTACTTCACTTCTGGTGAGCAAATGAAACCAGACTCATTTCAGGGCCAAGCACCAACATTTCATTTTTGGCCCCTGATCACATAACACAAAGCACTGCCTCTGCCCAGCCACGTGGACATCACATCCATACTGCTCCTAGCACCTTCTGATCCAAGAGAGGGGGCAGGCTATCAAACCTGGGGGTCACCACAGAAATGCTACTTATAGCTGGCTTATTGTCACTATTCGGATGGTCTCCAGCAGTTGCAAATCATACTCTGAGCCAGCTAAAAGCTGCAGATATCCATACAAAGAACTGAATGCAGCAAGCTAGGTCCTCCACTGATGGAAACCACCATGGCCCTATCTAAACCAACAGTGCTCCAGCAGTTCGCACTGAGATCTCTAATTGACTTCAGTGGTCTCCTACAAACTGACTCCATCAGAAAATCTATCACAATGCCTCTTTGAAATTGAATGCTGAGGGCCGAGATCAGCGAAACTGAAATTTCTTACTCTCCAGCACATCCCAGACATCGTACACACTTTTTGTTTCCCACTTCTCAACTTCTGAACTTCACAGGAGGAAGCTTAAGAGATTTTTGTCTCTTTTTTTATTACCTATATAGCGCCATTCTTCTGTCTTTCTCTCATTTTGTCCAGAAGAGCACCCTTGATGGAGGAGCTCAGTGATGTTTAGGGGATTCGGCCAGAAAGCGAGAGCTGTCAGGGTCCAGATCCTTGGAAAATCCATGGACAAGCTTTGCTTTGAGCACCCAGTAGCCCTGGCAGGACGGAGCGCCAAGGGCTATCCTCCGACGTGCAGCAGAGCTGGGTCACCGTGGGCTGTGCTTTCCTCTGGAGTTTCACTTACAGATTTCAGTTTTGCTTTTCCATTTTTGTTCTAGCTGGTTTCTAAACAAGAAAGACACTTAAAGACCTCTGTGGTTTTATCACTGGTTTAACTATATTCCCTGATGAACTACTCTGAGCTGGAGGAGTACCACAAACCCTGCAATCCTGCTAGCTGGCAGGAGAGCAGACAGTCATGTTGCGGTGAGTGTGTTCACCTCACACGTGCTCGCTCTGTGTGTGTGTGTGTATATCGCTCTCCTGGCTGGCGCCGAAATTCAAACTGACACGTAAGTATTGTTTATGTGCCTATACAAAGGTCTTACAGAGGCTTCACGCACATGTATGTACAGACATGCACTTATGTATATGCACACATACGTCCATACATCCCCCCATGCATACACACACAATACCACATATATTTGTCTGAAGCAGGGGAGCCTCATGATAAACGGGAGTCAGTGCATTTGGTTTTATACTATGACTACTGGGGAAAAGTGAACAAGCATCACATGCAGGTGAAGCAAAGTACATGGTACGTTCCTCTGCAGTTACACATTTTGCTTTATGGTGACAGGCAGGCTTAGAGCCTAACCTGTCACATCAAAATCACATCAATCAAAGTCAGCATAATATTCATACATCAGAAAGACCACACTGGCTTTAAATAGGTACCAGCAGTCGCAGAAGACAAGGCGCTTCAGAACTCCATCTCCGAAGAGCCTTTTATCTCTCTCGGAAACCGAAAACCCCTAAATATAGGACTACTATTAAAAATTCATGAGCTTCAGCAGCTATTTATCACAGTCATGGAAATAGGATATTTCCATGATGGTGAATGACTTGACATTCATTACTAATAAGCAAACACGCATTTTATTACTATTTTAGAACAGAACATTGCTACTGATACCCAAGGAACATTGCATTATCGCTAGGAGTTAGCATTAAGCTTTGCTACAGTACACACATTATTTCTGCCATCTGGATGCCTCATGCTTATTAGTTCACAAATGATGATGCTGATGCCAGCTTTGTGGAGTATGGCCGTGCAAGGCTGCTGAGAAGGTCCAGGCGCTGCTTCCTGGAGATGGGGTGGTGCTCTGGTGCTCCTCTTTGCCTAACTGTGTCCCAGACCACACTTACAGTAGGCCTTCCTCCAATTTACCGAATGCTCTCCCCAGAGCAAAGCCACGTTGCAGAATGGCAAAGACCGCTGCAGAGTCCCAGCTTCTCAGTGGCAGAAGCCACTGCAAGTACACAACATCATCCTGCTAATTGCACAGTGAGAAATCAGCAGGTAATGACTGCATCACAAGCGCTGCTACAGTCCCATGACAGATGATGACGCTGATTGGGATGCTGCCTTCATTATCACAGGCAGCTCCTTTTACCCCCACTTGCAGTCTCCTACTGCAGTGACTTGACCTTAAAGGTTTCATCAAAATGCAGCCTCACTTTCATATAGAAGTAGTCAAATAACTGTTCCTCTCTGTGACGGATGAGATTTTTTACATCTTTTATATACAAAAACTTTTATACACCTTCTACACTGACATGGAAGAAGCATTTGCTGCTGTCTGCTGGGATGGCAGAAAGGACCAGCACAAAGGGAAGGGTAACACCTTCACTTCCCTCACACGCCAAGAGAAAACTGGACACAAAACCTGAGTGGTTTGACTTCAGTGGATCCCTGAGAACTTGTTCTTCCCAAAGGGGTTCTTGGGATAACTTGACCAACAGCTGTCACCATGCAAACGCACATGTGCCTGTATCTGTCACTAAGCCTTCTGGACAAAGAGCAGGAAGCTTTGACTAAAATGATGTATGATTACAACCCCTGGGGCCAGTCTGGCCTTAAAAGTTGCGGAAATCTGTGGGATTCAGGAAAACTCATGATTGCCCTATTGTAGCAACAGAAGAAACTATAAGGCGAAGAATGGTTTGGCACCAGCTGCTACTCTGAAGCCACTGTCCTGAGAAGGTATAACTATACCAAGACTGTGAAGGACGTGGGCAACAACTGCATTATAGGATTGCTGTTGATCTCCTGGAAGAAACACATGGGAAACACAGCTGTAGCTCAGAAATTAGATTCGGTGCCTGCACACAGCTCAGTAAGACCACAAAACCGCATGAAGTTCAACAAGGCCAAGTGCAAGGTCCTGCACGTGGGTCGGGGCAATCCCAAACACAAGTACAGGCTGGGCAGAGAGTGGCTCAAGAGCACCCCTGAGGAGAAGGACTTGGGGGTACTGGTGGATGAGAAGCTCAACATGAGCCGGCAATGTGCGCTCGCAGCCCAAAAAGCCAACCATATCCTGGGTTGCATCAAGAGAA
>Ga0065711_1004972_pt1 | contig 21742 bp, 11 predicted proteins | sample Hoacrofraction12_FD_59098 | JGI IMG/M metagenome (GOLD analysis project Ga0065711, IMG submission 59098) | Hoatzin crop microbial communities from Cojedes, Venezuela - Epithelial fraction 12 v2 (version 2) | ecosystem: Host-associated > Birds > Digestive system > Esophagus > Crop | place... | reverse complement strand
CCCCCCCCCCCCCATCTTTACTACAAAACAGAAAAAGAATATTGCAATTACATGGTTTTCCCAGCAGTGAGCGTGGCTGAGCATAAATGTTACTATTAAGCCAAATTTACTGAAATCACCATATACTCTGAGGAATGCTTTAAGGTCCAAAAGAAAAATCAGTCTCATTTTGGAGCTTAGTACAGTCTTCCAGCATCAAGAAATTTTGGTACCCTGCACCACAATGATTCAAGAGATTATCCTGTTAGTCAGCAGTACCTTAGTTTAGCTGACTAGGCTGATCTTGGTGATAAAAGAATGCAGAACTCTTTTACAGGCTCCTTTTTGCTGTGGTTTACAGGAATCAGAAACAACTTTGCTAATATTTTACCACTTAAAATCCTTTTTATCTAGTGGATTCAGCACCAAATTCCCTCTAGAACTTAATTCACTGATTTATGGGGGTGGGAGGTTCAGCTGCAAAATATATTACCAGGTATGAACTAGCATTATCATCACAAAACCCCAGAACAGAGAAGAACTTCTCACTACTCAATACTGTGTTTCACATTCTAACAGGCAGATGCAGCCTGTCTTCTACCTGTGTAAGTTCCCTGTATGTTTTTTCAACATCAGAGAATCAAATTTTTCTTCAAAACAATACAGTAACACAGGCTGAAAAACTGGTAAGTGCCCAAGTAATGCTATTATCCTGGAAGAGAATACGCATACAAACATTAAACCGTGGGTAATTCCAGTACAACAACATGCCATAAATCCTAAGGCAAAACTCTGCGTTATAACCATTCTTTCTTGCACTCCTCTTTACAGAACCAGAAAATATGACTAACATTTAACACCCAAAAGAGAGAACTGGTACATATCAAAAAGAAAACATTAAGTCAAATTCATAATTTTTATAAAAGCCCAATGACTCAACAGCTATTACTCCAAAGGTGTTAGATATCATAAGCTGAATTCACGCATTAATTTTACTAAAGAAGCAGCAAATGTCTTAGGCAAGGAACGATCACTACTTTATAACTGGAGAACCAATTTAGACACCTACAGCAAGGAAAAAGCTGACTGAAAGCCGCTATCTTTTAATGTCTCTCTTTGGGATACCTGCTGCTGCGCCAAATGAGGCAGTGACAGAGACCAGGTGTTTTCATGAACTGGAATATTAACCATCCCCTGATGTACAAAAAGGCACTAAGAAAAACCTCAGACACACAACCCACAAAAAATTTACATTAAAATGTCCAAACCTGTCTTATTAGAATTGAGCAGAGAATCGCATTAACAACCTTACTTTCAAAACATTCTAATACTTTTGGGTTTAATCATACAAGGCTGAAAGCCTCTGTCCCGACCCGATTTTGGCCTAAAATAATCTCACATCAAGTTTTACACAAAAAAAAAAAAAGTGTACATGTTAAATTTTAAAATCCTACAATTCTTATAAATTCTTTTAACTAAAAAGTCTGGGATAACACATCTTCTCCACAACTACTCAACTGTCTATAGTTCTTATATGCCATGCCTATATGCTGTAACTCCACATGCAAATTGCCAACAAGAAAAGGAGACGTCTTTCAAAACCGCCATTCACAGTAAAGAGTGAAAGTAGAGAATAAAACGAACAATTCAATTAAATTATATTAAATTTCTTGTAGGACAGCACATGCATGTATACTAAGACATGAAGAAATATTTAACATTCTTTGCAATATGCATTTGTGAGCGAAATTATTAGGATACTACCTATGAAACCTTTGTAAAAAAACACTAAATCATATTATTGTTTTTAGTCTGCAGATGCAGCACTTCCATACCTGTTCTTTAACTGAAGCTAGTATGGCAGAGGTTGTTTCAGTTTCAGAGCCATCGCCGTTGGATGTGTTCAACACAGGACTAAGGGAACTTGTCTTGTCAGAAGACGAGGGCTGGTCTGGAACAGGCATAGTTTCTGCAGTTCACGGAAAAACAAAACAAGGATTTTGTTATTAGAAACCTGATACATATCAGAAATAATACAGATATAAGAATAATAATACTAATTTAAGGAAAAAATTGTAGCACATGCTTCTGTTCTGAAATATAGAATTAATATATCACTTTCTTAAAGCTAAAACTATTTCTAAATTAATTATAAAACAAAGTATTAAATTAGCTCCTAGTCTTCCCCCAAAATATTCACCACAGTACAGTTGGAGGGGATTCAAATAATTTACAACTGTGACTTTTGTATAGTATTTCAGTAGCAGCATCCAACATGAAATTACAATATCATGAAAGTAATGAATCATGAAATGCTTTGCAAACAGAAAACCAACAAATGATACATGAGAGAAATATAAAACATCTAGTGTTGACTTTCTCACATGAATGATCATTTAATATGTATTATATTTTAAGCTTAGGTAACTAACTTTGCCTTTCTTCTACGCTAGAAGGTGATTTTGACAACATTTTATCAGAGTATTTTTGAAAAAAACAGCACATCAGATGTTTTGAGTCCTGTTACAGAAAAAAAAATAAAGATTCCTAGCACTTGAAGGAATTTCTAGTATTCTCTTTTAGAGAGGATAATAGTGATGGTGACTGTGGAAAGATTTATCTTTCTGAAGGCTAAGCTATAGTGTAGCATCTCTGCTTAAATGTCACTACAGGCACATCTCTGCAGGCAAGTTGTGCCACGTTCCAGAAGTAAAGGAGCAGAGAGGCAGCTTGCATGGTTATGCACAGGCGAGTTAGGGTAAGATCACATCCATGTGGGAGCTGGCCAGAATCATTCTGTGGAAGTGAACTGGCCCACAGCCTGCCAGCTGGCCGGGCCTCCTAAAGAACAGGGTGGATATTCAGAGGGGTATCAGAGGCATCGCATGTGCCCAGCACTCGCCATGCACATCAATGGCAAAACCCCCGCCTTGGCTCCCTTCTGCTTTTCAAAGCCCACATTTTTACAAAATACAACTTTTTCTGGAAGAAATAAGAAGTCTGAGAAGAGTGGGAAAGGGTAGTTGGTAAAAGCAAATATAAAATTCAGCACACAGAGGAAACATCCCTGCCCCCATCTGCCATGGAAATTAGGGCTCTAGAAGAAGGGGAGATGACATTCAGTAAAGCTTTGGCCCTGAAGCCGCAGTGTTGCCCAAGAACACTCATTCAGCCCAGCTGGGTAGCCTTTTCCAAAGGCTTCCAGAAGCTCAAGACACTGGCATACATACAGAAGACAAAAACATGAAAATACAGATAATTCATAAAAAAGCCAGTTATTTCTCATAAGAGAAATCTCCCTAAATCTCAGGCTAGATTAGTTTATATATTGAAGCAGGAGATCATATATCATTTTAGATGAAGAAGCTACGTATTTTCATACAGCTCACTTTTTGTAAGCAAATCACTGAAACCGGTAAATACCTAATCTTTGGCTCTGGTAATATCCTTGCTCCAGACACTCACACTACTTGAAGTTAATTTTTAAAAACTCAGATGATATACCTGTCTCCTTCTATCGCAAGTATACTGTACAAAACTTCTACATGGTTCCAAAACATGAATCTAAAAGGACTTTAGAATTGTATCTTCTCATTTTGTTCAACAAAGGAACCAGCTTCTATTTTAACAAGTTACCTAGTTTGTGGCATACAATTAGAGTTGCTACTCTCTTGTAAAGTACCACAGAAAAGACACGTACACACATACACGCTTACTCTATTATCTTACTTTCAAACGATCTAATTATTTTCTTTCTTCACTGAGTTATTAATTGCATTATCATAGTAGAAAGCCAAGTAATTTTCTTTTTGGCATTGCAATTTACCTGAAAAAGTCTAAACAGCCTACTAGTTCATTTTGTAGAGCTGTATTTGCAGAAAACACTGGACTGCAACACTCCTTGCTATCAACCCCACAGCCTGTCAAGTCCAGCTGAAAACTGCACAGGAACGAGAGAGACCACAGGATTCCGGACCATGAGAAAGGACACGTGAAGCGTTCCTGCCGCCCTCGCAGACGCTCGCTCAGTGCGGTGGGGAGTCACGCTTCCAACAACCGCGCGAGGCGCGAAGACCTGAGCTGCCTCCCAGGACTGCGCTGGGGCGGGAAGAAACACCAGAGCTGCGAGCCAGGCGCCTGCTGAACAGGTTCAGACACGCTGGCCGAGAGCAGCTCCCCTGCTGCAGCACTTCCTTCTCCGCAGCCAGGAAGACGCTCTGTGGAAAAGCCTCTCTGCCTGCTTCGCTCGCCCTCACGCTCCTCCAAGGGCCGCCCCACCCCTGGCAGGGCCATTCCACTGAACCGGCCGCTTCACAAACGCTGGCCCGAGGAAGTAAAACCCCCCGAACTAAACAAGACTAGCATTCACAAACTCCTTGGTCCTGCTCCCAGCTCTGCACGTAACTGCCATTTGAGGTCCATGCAAATTGTCATCTTCACCTAAAAAATTAAGAGGACTCACCTGGTCCCCCCACCTCCAGCTCCGTGCCCCAGCACACGGTTACTGGGCCCGACTGGGAAGACCCAAACACGTCCGGGAAGGCCTCTGACCCTCATTTCCGTAGCGCACCTCTCCGTGTCAGGCAGAACTGGCCGGGTTTCGGTAGGCGGGCGTGTTTGGGGGCCCAGCTGCTGCAGGGCTGACCCATGCTGGAGGACGTCACCCAGCACCTCACCAAAGGGACCGAGTCTAACAGGCAGCGAGGGGATGGGACACCAGGATGGGGAGAGGCATCTTCTCTGTGTGTTCATTTAATTGGTCGTCATCTTTATTTCTCAATACCAGAATTAGTAATTTAAACCTTACATTAATTGGCAATATACCTAATTAAGTGAAATTGCTTGACTCAAAGACCAGTTTGAGCCTGTGACATTCCCTAAGAGCAAACCCAAATAAGGCCCACTGTGGCACGGTGGCTTTCTGTTGCTGTCACGTTTTCAGGAAGATGGGGGGAAATGAGCTTGCCTGAGTTGCTGGAAAAAAATTTATCTGCTACACAAAATGCTTGCCCTAGCACAAAGAAACACCCCAAAATATTTAAAGTGTATTTGAGAGGGACAGCAAGGCCACATGGTCAACATGGAAGCCACTCTGTGACCAACAAGATGCTACTGCTAAGTCAACACCAGTTTCTGTGTGTTCAAAACAATTCTCTCCGTGCGATACAGGCAGCAGCTGCCTGCCGCCATTCTGAACTTGTTTTCGTACTGTAAATTTTAATATTTAGTCTGTAAGTTTTTGTAAACACTTTGTTTTCACCAAAGAATACTTGAAGAACTGCTTCAGTAATGTACAATTTTGCAAGTATCAGCTCATGTGGAAAAAAAAATCTGATTACACAACAAACTGCTGCAATAAACTGTACTTGCTTCAAACAGACTCAAAATCTGGACAGAACAGTAGCTCATCTTCTACAACCACTGCATGTTTCCAAACTTTTAGGTTTTTTTTAAAATATGTATCTTAGAAAAAAAGAATAAAGACCTTAAAAAAGAAAACAAGGCATGCTGCATGTCCTGTTCATCTAGAAACAGAAAAATCACCACAAATATCCCTGACATTAAAAGTAAAGTTTTATGCAACTATTGAAATATTTCTTCTGGACAGAGAATGTAATTTCTAACATATATCTCATTAGTTCAGTTTATTACTACAGTTGTTCAAGGGGTAAAGATTGCAGCTAATTGCACTTAGTAAGCTAGTATCATTGAATCTATAACATAGTGGTGTTATCCATCGGAGTTGTTAACATTCTATATTTTAACATTTCTTCATTACACAAATTCATATGAGAAATACCATATAGAATGAGTTTTCACGAGCAACAGAGAAGCCACCATACCAAATGTACTCATATTTCAAAAAATCATACACGAATCAGTGTTTCAACAGCAAACACCAACACCGCGAAGGCCTGCATTTGCACCAGCCCATCTGCTCAGGGCACGCATACCTTTTAATTTAGCTTGCTCTTCAGTACAAGAAATTGGACATTCTCAGGTTTTAATGGGACTTCAAACTGCCAGTATTGTAGAATTACAGAAAATAAGGCTGGAAGGGCCTCCAAGTCCTTAGAGCACTACCAAATCTCTAGGCAAGGCACTTTTTTTTCCTAAGTGGTTCTGGATACTTAATGCATAACCAGTCCTTCATAGCTTCCCTCGCTGCAGCCTCCCTTGGCCACCTCTCTCTCTTTGGGGTTCCACTGTCCTTACTGATAGAAGACTTGCTTTAGTGTTTACCATAACACGTGTAAGCTTAGTGTTTCCTGACTATACAGCACAGACACAGAAAAGTGATTATTCCATGAGCCCCCTTCAGAAAAGCATTATCCCACACGATGATGACCGCTGTGCCTTTCCTTCTGCTCTGCTCTTCTCCTCTCTAGGAAAGCTACTTGATTCTTTCCATTTTTCCTCAAAAAATAAGCTGATAGCCTTTCAACCCACACTTTTGGGAGCTCAGTACTAAGAACAAAAGGAAAACTCGAGCAAGTACGACAAGAACAATAAAAATTAAGGCGCTTAACAGAGTACCCCATAGCTGAGTAACTACAACGCAAACCGGCGGCATTTAATTTCCACCACAGCAACAGTATTTCCTATCGGTGTCACAGAAACACAAGTGAGATCCTGTAAGTCAGAGCATATACACGCTCCTGTGAGAATCAAATTAAAATCTTAGACCATCATAGACAGATGAACAGGAAAAATACAACCAGCCTTTTGGGAACATACTGGGAAGTCAGACATAAATAATTCACGGATTCCCATACTCCACAGCACTGGCAAAATCATACCTGGAGTCTGACCCTCTCTTTTTTCAATGTCTTTCTAAGAGTAGCTAAAAATTTTATCTCACTTTAATGGAAAAAACCCCACCATAAAGCACCCCCTTCCCATGTACCGGGTGCAGGTGCCCAGGTGCCGGCAGCAGGGCCGGGCCCTGCGAGGACAAAATAAACAAAAGAACAAAAACAACAATCTATATTGCTATGGAAAACCAGTATGACAAACGTCGTAAAAATACAGCCAAACTATGTAATTGAATTCCAGTTTATTGTCTGGAATACAGATGGGCAAACACTGCCCAGTGAGTAACTGAATCAAAAAAAACTGAAGAGCCTGTATGTGTACACCGGTTACTTTAACTCCCCATCAAAACTTCAGCAACACTTCTTTATTCTTCACTATCTACCTGCTACAGTTCCATAACCATCAGGCATCCATCTAATTCCATATAGCAACTGATTTCAACAAAAACTGTTTTTTCTCGTTTCGCTTTTTGTTGTTGGTTTTGTTTAAGCTTTTTGGCCTTTATCACTTTGTAAAACTTCAATAAAATCAGTCAACAGAATTAAAACTTATTTAACCTTAAGAAAGCCACTAGAGAAACCTTTAGAAAAGTAGGTTAAAAATCACTTTTGCCATGTAAACTACTTAGTAAAAACTTTAAATCCGACCTGAGTCGTACTAGAAGCACTACTCCCACGTAAACAGGACAGAGAGTGTCAGTGGGTTGGTTCCTGAGTCAAAAAATAAATAAACAATAAGCTACTTCTGAGAGAGTTAAAAACTCCACTTCTCTCTGAACTTAAGCTATGGCTTTTGCAGTTCAAATACAGTATTTGTACCTCCTCTTGTTAAGGCACATTCTTGACGGAGAGGCACACATTTCCATTCCAGCACAAAAGGTACCCTGTCTAATACTTACAAAAGCCCCAAAACTCTCACTATGAAAAAAATCACACAATTCCAATGAAAAAAATGTTTCTAAACAAACATTTCTGCGATGCCTGGAACTTTAACATGATAAGGTCATAAGCCTCAAGATAGACAGATCATCAGTAAAAACAAGACTACATTATTTTCATTTTTCTAGCTAAGGAGTTAAAAAACAACACAGGAAAAAAAAAGGATAGATTATTTCAAGATGGTCCTTTTTGGAAGAGCTGAAATAGAAATACCATACATTCAACGTAATTGCACTTTTTCAAATGACTTGCTGATTCTCACTGTTCATCATATTTAACAGTGAAAAGGAGAAAAGGAAACAGGGAGGATCTCTTTTTTAAAGCTACCTTAGAATCATAGAATCATAGAGTATCTTGAGTTGGAAGGGACACATCAGGACCATGGAGTCCAACTCCCCCTCCTCGCAGGACCACCTAAAACTAAACCATATGACTAAGAGTGTCGTCCAGACGCTCCTTGAACTCTGCACAGGCTTGGTGCTGTGGCTACTTCCCTTGAGGAGCCTGTTCCAGTGACCAACTGCCCTCTCAGTGAACAACCTTTTCCTAATGTCCAGTCTGAATTTCCCCTGACGGAGCTTCCTGCCATTTCCTCATGTCCTACCTCTGGTCACCAGAGAGGAGATAAGCATCTCCCCCCTGAGGAAGGTGTAGACTGCAAGGAGGGCACCCCTCAGCCTTCTCTTCTCCAACTGAACAAACCAAGTGACCTCAGATTCTCCTCATCAGTCTTGCCTTCTGCACACACTAAAACAGTAAGAGGTTTCGCTAATTTTTAAATGCTTACTCAAACTAAGCATTCAATATAAATTTTTAAACTATTTTAAAATTTTTCTTGCATTTCTGTTCAACACCTGCAACTTCATTTTTTTTCAGTGAGTTCCTGGGACTCATCTGGGACACAGTGCTTGGCTGGTAGCCCTTTCTTGGTCCCATGAAATTCTATTCAAATGTAAATGAATGATGAGTAGGTTTATAAATCTAATTCCTTTCTTACAGATACATCACATACATATCAGCAACATGTAAAAAAAATGGATGGAAATTTTTATGACTAGATCCCACAAATGTCTAGCGACATGACATTCAGAACTGGGAAATAAAAGATTGCAAGACCACATTCCTTCTGTGACCCTTGGGATGGCAGTGGATGCTGGATGGCGGAGACCCTTCCTTGTAGCAGGATTTCGTGCCTTCTCGGAGGTAATGCAACCAACTTAGCTAGTCCCAAGGTCAAACTGCAAGTCTGTTAGGGCTGAACTCAGACACAGAGGTACATTCTACGCTATACATAAATTCTTAGGTAAATCAAAGTATTTAAATGGTTTATAAATGCACACAAAAGTAGTTGTGTCCGATGCTGTGGCTTCACTTGAAAGCTTAATTTTGCACACACGCTTTCATATACACGTCAATCATACTGGACATGGATTTACCAAGTAGGGAGCTAATGAGGTGTAGCCATGAAGACATCACTGGTAAAAGCATTTTGGTGGCATAGTTCACCAACGACATGTTGCCACTCTCTCTCACACGGGGTGGCTGCATCCACCTTTCAATGTTCTTATTCTTCTCCTCCTCCAAATCATAAATACTATGCTTCATTCACAGCATCCATGTAGAGCACTGAAAAAGCAGCAGCATCCACTGGAAAATGAGCATTTCATTCCTTTTCCAACTTAAATTACATTGTTTTAATAGGTTCTTTTATAACCTATGCTTAAAGAAAAAGGGAATACTGCTTAAAGATGCAGACTTTCATTTTTAAATACTAGACTGATATTCCTTTAAAAGTCTCTTTGTTAATGCTGTTTACATAGTCTAATGTTATATCATCCTTTCATGGGTAGAAAGTGTAGACAGATTAAATGAAACAAACAAACAAAAGAAACCAGTTCCACAATGTCTGGAAATCTACGGTAAAAGCCAAGTTATCCACTTGGCAACTGCATCAAATGAGTGAAATCAGAAAATCCAAATATGTTTCCTTAATTAAAATGATATTGCGGTAAGGAGTATACTCCCCAGTGACTTTTCCCTGTACAATGAACCATTAATCAGTGAGAGCATTCATTACAAAAGCGTAAGTCATGCTGTCTTACTGCATAGCAATCAAATTTGGCTTGTTACTGAGCTAATGCGGAGGACCACGAATGACACTGAAGTAGCCTTGGATAAGAACCAATCACTTCAAATAATCCAATATGCAATTATGCATCTAGAAATATTTTTTGCTTCCTTCCTTTCCTCTACCTTTGATATGCTGTATAGAGATTACAGTATGACTACTATTTAATAATACGCATTGCTGTTGTTCCTATTAAAGTTGGTCTTACTTTTTTGCTATTGATTCAAAGTATGGGGACTTACTGTAAAATGAAAATACTTGCATATCTTTTTAATTATTTTTACCTAAAGCTGCATGTTTATGGCTACACTTAAATTTACTGTTTATGATTTTAGTAACTCATATGAAGATTTCAGAAGCAAGGACTAATGTTGATCCTGTTTCTAGCTGTTTTTAGTTAAAAAATAAATACACAAAATACTCCAATGCTCTTCAATATAATAATTGCATGATTGCCATAGGGAAGCTCTAGTTCTCCCTGCCTATGTGAAGAACAGTTGTTACTTGCAAGCCTACAGTTGTGCACAGCTCCAACGCACCAGCTTCCAACAACTGTGGTAAGCACAACAAAGAAATACATTTGGCATTGTATCTATGAACATGAAAACCACCAGCTTTCATGCTGTTCACCAAGTCATTCTGCTAAGCTAAGAATTCAGTGGGTGTAAGTTAGGAGCCAGAACAATACAGAATAACCCTGGCCGTACTTGCAAATTATTACCTATATCACAAGTCACATTTAGTGCAGATAGGGAGGAAAAAATATCCAAAATAATAATTCTCATTATTATATACTGTAAAGCCAATTCACACATTATCACATAGATATGCCTATTAGACTAACCGAGATGTTTACAGTAGTTTTTGGAATAAAATTCCAACTGGACTAAGTAGAAATTGGCACTGCTTGAGAATTTAGACATACAAGGAATCAGCATCAGCAGAAAGATGACCTACTGCATTCCTTTGATGATGTCAAACTGTGGAGGTGATTGAGACAACATTGGCTCTAGGCAGCAGGATACACATCTACTAATATTGCCTTCAACTTTTCTGCATTGTAGTTCAAATACTTGCTGTCACATCATAATTGTAACGAAGCTATGTGACAGTAAGCCAGGGTGGGAAGTCTGTAAAGACAGGCCTTCCCTTCTCCTCCGCCCATAACCACTGAAATTGGAGATTTCCTTTATTGCCCTTTCTTTGCTGACAGTTTGATACAATTTGTGGCTGGGTAAGTATTCTTAAAAATCGGTTGATAATCTCCTGAGTCAACGGGAAGATAAGAAAATCTGCCAGACCCCGACAAATACCTCAAAGAGAAAAATTTCTTCTGATTGCTGAAGTAGTTATCACAACATCCTAAAGCATGTATCTCCTATGTTTAAATTACCAGATGGGAAAACAGATTAGTTACAGGAGAGATGATATCTTAAAGACCTTTGCAAAGGCTTAAGCTCAATTAAGGGTCAGGGTTATGTGGGATCAAGTCAGCACTCTTCTTATGCTAGCTAACCCATCACAGGGGCTTTCCAAAGAGCAAGGGCTCCATTTTCTTTCTGGGATTGTTCTTTGTCTGTAGAACTATCCAGTTCCCTGTTCACTAAGGCAGCCGAGCTTGTCTCATCTTCTTTGGTGACCTGAGCCACTGCATTCTCCGTTACTTGAACCATACTATTTAGGGCCTCTAATTGGATGAGAAAGAATCCCCCGGTTTTACGTTTTAGGCAAAGTTGAAGTTCAGCTTCAGTAAACCACAAAATTTCCCTTTTATTTCTCCTGCTCTTTGTAGAAGTGTGGCAGGAGATGTAAAAGATCCCAAATGTCACAGTGAAAGATACAGACAACCATATTCTAAAACTCCATTGAAGAGAAGCTATATAGGCAGACTTTCCTCAACACTTCCCTTAAATTGCTCTACCCTAAAGTCCTACAAATAAATAGGTAATAGCTAAAGTGGAAACCACAATGGCTGGCATATATGCAACCAGTATATACTAAAGGTTCTATTCCCTTCTCTTCCACAGATGCCTAACTCAAAAAGGCAATCCTGAAACAATCCAAAGACTACAGCTCAACAGGAAAAAAGTTTCCTTCCTCAGGGACTCTCTGCTCATGCCTTGAGTCTAATTACAACATCTCTATTTTCCTGTTTTCCAAAGAGGGAGCAAAATGAAGGCTCTTATGCATACAGTAGACAGTATGAGGTCTCTGCAGGCTGCATCAAATATTTTCCTCTCACTATCTACATTACCTAGTGTCAGAATGCTGGAAGCTGTATGAAACCTGAAGTCTTGCCTGGAGCTAAAGCCATCTGCAACGCTTCCAAACTTCCTAGTTCAGTATGATCCTGCTAAGTACAGTTTTGCTCAAGTAATATGTCACAAAACAAGGCAGTTTTGCTTTTTTCTACAGTATTTAAAATTTCACGTACTTCTAATTACTGTAAAGCCTTCCTCCTTAAAATCAAAGAAAAATCCTAAAACATTCCCAACGATTTTAGCAGGATAACTCAGGAGAAGCGCTTATGAGAGAAAAGCTATAACATTTGGCCCAAAGGACTTTGAAAAAAAACGCAAGAGAAAGATGGCGTAACTGTACATTCTGTGTTTTTTTCTCTCGAACCTGAGGTCAGCACCGCTGCTGGCTGCATGAAGACGTAAAGATCAGACCCAAACCACAAAGACAACGCTGTGTCAGCTAACTGCCCCCAGCCTCCTTCTCTGTCAATATATTGTAACAACTGAATGAGTGATTAACCAGGACAGATAAACCACATGCTGGCCTGAAACATGTTCCTGTTTTATTGGTGCTGAAACCACCTGCCTAATCTGTAAGAACATACCCTAACTAGCTAGCATGCACTATCTGACAACTGAGCAACCTCCCAAAATTCTTATGAAAATATTTCACAGTTGGAGTCAGCAACACAATCACAAAGAGAAAGCAGCATAAAAATTCATACTCCTGCCAATATTTTAGAGATCTCAGCATGAGGATTTACAATAATTGATTTCAGTTTCACTGAAAAGTCTATTCATAAATCAAGCAAAATTGTTCCGTTCATGGAATCCAATAAGAGAATATTGTTTGCTGGTGTTACTGGGGAAACAAGAGTTCTTATTTCAGTGACAATGCCAATATCCTCAAGCATACAGAGCAACACGCACATCTACAAATAAAAGCCAGAAACACTCCTGCAGGGAATTTTTAAATTCTTGTATGACCTACATACCATAAGAGCAGGCAATACTAGCATAATGTGGGGTGTTCCTTTGTGGGTTTTTCTGTTGTTCACTAGTCTTTTATTGACTGGGAGTGACTTGAAAATTTAAGTGACGTCATGTTCAAGGTCTGGTTGGGATGGAGTTAATTTTCTTTACCGAATCTCCTCCGGTGGTGCTGTGGTTTAGATTTGTGGCCAAAGCCGTGTTTCAGCTGCTGCTGAGCAGTGCTTGCACAGCATGGAGGCCTTTGCTCCGCGAGGCTGGAAGGGGGCACAGCTGACCCCAGCTGACCAAAGGGACACTCCACCCCTTAGGGCTCAGCAATAAAACTGTGGGGGCAGTTTCTCCAAAGTAGCTGTTGCCTGGGGACTGGCTGGGCATCAGTCTGCCGGTGCTGAGTGAGTGGTTTTGCATCCCTTTTTACTTTTTTCTTTTTCTTTACTTCTTAAATTGTCTTTATCTTGACCCACTGGGTTTTTTTTCCTCACTTTTGCCTGTCCAATTCTCTCCTCCGCCCTAACTGTGGGGGATTAACAAGCAAGGGGGTGGGAGCTTAGCTGCTGGCTAGGGTCAACCCACCACACACCAGGACTAAATAACTCCCCCCCAACACCACCAACAGCAGTAAGAGAAAAAAATTTTGTAGTGCAAGAGATGGGGTCAATGGCAGCAACACCTGAGGACACATGCTCATGACAAAGAACACGAATAGCAAGGGAAAAGCACAGCCCTTTGAGTCTGAGGCAAGTAATCCACTAAGGTTTGTGCCAAAATAGACTGTTTATTACTACTATTTAAATTTGAATTGCAGGCTGATTCATGCTGACTACTCTTAATGTTTCCCATGGCTCTGAAGCTGCAGTAGGATAGACAGTTCTAGTATTGGTGTAATCTTAGGACTAATCTACTTCCTCACTAATTCCTGCAGTTAAGGAGCTTACTTATATATATCATACTGAATTGCACAGATCCTCTTTGCTTCACGTCTCACTTTAATTAGAGCCAGACAGCAGAATGCATACTTCCAACCCCTCTACAATACCGTGTGCAGCGTACCTCCAGACTAACCTTCAGAGACACAAAGAATGTCTGGCAGTTAGGGCTGCACTAGGGAACCAACACAGCAGTCACGCTTGAACTCCTTCCATGGCTGTATCCCTTAAACAGAGGGCCGGTAGAAGAGCATGAGGTCTCCTCACTTGTTCACTCCATGCTGAAGTAGGACCCTGCTGAGGTAAGGATATCTTCTCTTTTAAATGGCTGGATCCACCTCCCCCAGCCCGAGATGAGCATGACAGTCAAACACTTTGCATTTTCCTGAAGAGATGAGGTGTGTCTGCAGACAGGGTAACTACCTTGCTTTCCTCTCTCTCCACAGACAGTATCCTGCTGGTGTGGTATCCACAGAGTTGTCTGGTGGACGGGCAGAGTACTGAGCAGTACTCCTAATGGGAACTGTGGCTGCTCATCTCCTCGCTCCTTTTGATCTGGGCTTATGAATACAGCCCAAGCCCACAAAAAGCACCAAATCCCACATCAGGTTCCTGTGTGGTAAAATGAGCTCAGAATCCATTGTTTTATAGGTGAAGTTGGGATGGTGTGCTCTCCTTCTTCTCCGTAAGTGCATCTTTGCACATTTATCCACATGAATATTTATCATCCATTATTCTGGGGTTTTGGCTTCATAAACTCTTTACAGTATCTTGAAACCGTAAGGCGTCTCCACAAAGAATGGCTGCAGTATGGGAAGCTCCCCAAACATACTTCACGGCCAAGAAAGAAAAATAACCCCTTAGTTTTTCTTCTCTCCCTGTAACACTTAGCATGAGTCCTGTCTAGGCAGGATAGCTGTTAGCATAAGACAGTGAATGTTAACCAGCACTTCACTATGGCAAAAGCAGATGAAATATCGTCAACCACCTGTCTGGAACAACAGAATAGTCTTTGTATGCTGAAGAAAACAGGTAGCAAAACTGTGCGCAACCAACCTGTTGATCATCAAAAAGTGCAAACATGTCCAGAAGTATCTGGAACAAGCAGATTCTGAGCAACAACAACAGCAACTGCAAATCACAAAACAGCACAATTTGAAAGGGCTAATCACCAACACTATCTTCCCTGCCCAGTCCTGTAAATAAGGGTACTTAATATTGTGGGAAACCAGAGTACAGAAGAGAGAGGTGAGAACCTCGTGGCCCTGCACCGGAATGCAGGACCATCTCAGCAACACCCAGAGAACCTGAGAGCACCAGCGAGCACCCAGGGGACCCCATGACCCCGCAACCAGGACTGCACACAGACCAGCTGCAAACACTTTTAATGCCTTTTCTTGTTTCTTAAGCTTTTTCTAGTCTGCTTATTATATTTTTACATTTATCCTGCCAAGGTTCAAAATCCTTTCTGTTTCTTACATGAGAACTCCACCTCAGCACTTGAATCTGCTGGATACCCACGCCAGCTTTCTTCTGCTTTCTTGGGGTATTCAGTTCACCCCTCCAGAGTAATGCCCTTCAAGTAATCTCTGTGCCTCCTTCAAAGAATCAGTCTTGTTACTGACCACTTTCAACCTCCTTGAGAAACGCTCTTTCCACACCACCTTCTAGAGTTGAACTCTGTATGAGATACTTTGTAGTCTGCCAATTTCATCATCAGTGTAAAAATTATAACACAATAAGTGGGCTAATACCTGCTTTCCTGACAATAGGTTTTGATTGTATATACTTCTAAAACTGAGGGGTTTATTGCTTCCAATATACTGCTTCTAAAATCGTATCTGTACAGCTCTTTGCATTTTCTGTGCTCAGTAGAAGTCCAGTTCAATTTCTCTCTCTTTCTCTCACCTAATCAGCAGGTTAATAAATAGTCATATTTGAGCAGTCATGAGAGAAGATGTTTTAGTTATGTCTGTAAGAAAAATGAATTTTCTTTTTCTATAAATAAATGTAAATTTATATAAATTTTCTTTTTCTATAAAGAAACTTTTATTATAAGAGAAATATACAGCTTTTAGGTCAGAAGACACATGAAATGTTCATATGAAAGCAATGGTAAGTATAATGCTGTGAAATCTGAGAGAAGACAAAGTAACATGTTATCCACACAGTTATGCTTTAGGACATATATGGACTTGGGACCAATGCCACAGTTTTCTTTGTGTGCAGGATTGCTCATAAAATTGTAACTCCAAAAATACTGACAAGGGAAGGAAATGTATAGCTGAAATTACAAGTTTACAAATGTACAAAGGATACAATAAAATCTTCTCAGCTAAGTAAACATGAAAAATAAACCACTTCTGTTACCAAAAACAAAACAAACAAAAGAATAAAACATGCATAGGAGATGGCACATTTGTAAGGATCTGCCTAGTTTTTCCACAAAATTCAACAGCGCTCCTGACACTGTGTGCATCTGAGATGCCAGAAAACTTCTCTAAATCAGTCATATGTGCTACCTCAACATCTCAAAGTGGGGGTATAAGGAGTGTTGCTGTATCAGCCATGCCAACACTCTTGAGAAAAGAAAACGCTACTACTCCCTTTTTACAGAGTGCAGAGGCACAGAGGCCAAGTATTGCACTTAAGATATAATGGCAATCTAAAACAGATCAGAGTTGAATCCATGTCTCCTAAGAGTCAAACTTTTCTGATCTATACGACAGTATGTACAACTTAATGGAGAAAACAAAACAGAAATTCTATCAGCACAATCCTAGCTAGTTTTCTAAACTGCATACAGAGGAATATTTTATGTGATCCTGTTACAGGTTTGCGTGGCAAGGTTTTGGTAGCGGGGGGGCTATAGGGGTGGCTTCTGTGAGAAGCTGCCAGAAGCTTCCCCCATGTCTGACACAGCCAGTGCCAGACGGCTCCAAGTGGGACCCACCGCTGGCCAAGGCCGAGCCAATCAGCGACGGTGGTAGCGCCTCTGGGATAACATAGTTAAGAAAGGGGAGGAAAAAAACCTGTGGTGAGACGGCAGTAAGGAGAGAGGAGTGAGACGATGTGAGAGAAGCAACTCTGCAGACACCAAGGTCAGTGAAGAAGGAGGGGGAAGAGGTGCTCAAGATGCCGAAGCAGAGAGCCTTCCCTTGCAGCTCATGATGAAGACCATGGTGAGGCAGGCTGTGTCCCTGCAGCCCATGAAGGTCCATGGTGGAGCAGATATCCACCTGTAGCCTGTGGAAGGAACCCCAAGCCGGAGCAGGTGGATACCTGAAGGAAGCTGTGACCCCTTGAGGAGCCCGTGCTGGAGCAGGCTCCTGCCAGGACCTGCGGACCCGTGGAGAGAGCAGCCGACGCCGGAGCAGGTTTGCTGGCAGGGCTTGTGACCCTGTGGGGGACCCACGCTGGAGCAGCCTGTTCCTGAAGGACTGCACCCCATGAGGAGGACCCACGCTGGGGCAGTTTGTGAAGAGCTGCAGCCCGTGTGAAGGACTCATGTTGGAGAAGTTTGTGGAGAACTGTCTCCCGTGAGAGGAACCTCATGCTGGAGCAGGGGCAGAGTGTGAGGAGTCCTCCCCCTGAGGAGGAAGGAGCAGCAGAGACAACGTGTGATGAACTGACCGTAACCCCCATTCCCCATCCCCCTGCACTGCTCGGGGGGAGGAGGGAGAGAAACGGGAGTAAAGCTGAGCCTGGGAAGAAGGGAGGGGTGGGGGGAAAGGTGTTTTATGATCTGGATTTATTTTCTCACTATTGTGCTCTGATTTGATTGGTGATGAATTAAACTCCCTTTTCTCCCCAAGTTCAGTCTGTTTTGTCCATGATAATAATTGGTGAGTGATCTCTCCCTGTCCTTGTCTCGACCTTCGAGCCTTTCATCATCTTTCCTCTCCCCTGTCCAGCTGAGGAGGGGAGTGAGAGAGCGGCTTTGGTGGCCACCTGGCATTTATCCAGGCCAAACTAAAACAGATTCTGAGCATGGAATCTGGATTTTCATAGAAATAAATGCTGAAAGAAATTTCTGCTGACACACCAACTAATAAAGTGCATTAGAAACACCATCTTTAAAAAAAACAGCAGAGTAAACTGTCTCTGGATCCCTGCCTGCCAGAAAACAGAGGCACAAGCCCTTGCATTAACGCATAATTTTTTACCAAGTATTCTTTACATACACAAACCAAGTTTGCAAGTTCAGATTTAACTGGAAGACACTTGCATTGACAATAACAACCATTACGAGAATGTGATGACAACAACTCTTCTAACTGTGTTTGGCTGAAAACCTATAGGCAGATGTTGCGGAATTAACTGAGCAGTTTTACAGTAAAGTACATTAAATAAGAGGTTATATGTCTCCTTGTATGGTGTGTCTTGTGATTTAGAAAGAACAGTCATTTGCCTTTTCAGTCTGAAAGTTTGGAAATTAGTGATCTCGCACAGCTGCTCAACCAAACCCAGTGTCCCTACTCCGTACATATCTTGTATTTTAGTTTCTTTCTAGCCAAAATTTTATTATCCAGGAGATAGATAATTGACAGAAAAGAAAGAAAAAAATGTATGTTTCAGTTGTGTAAGACTGTAATTAATCTAACAGGTTCAGTCTTTACTTTGTCACACTAAAAGAGTATCAATTTACAGTGTAATCTTCATACACATATGTTGAGCACATTCTTAAAATATATTGGATAGGAACACATCACTTGCAGGACTTATAATAGACTGGCTATATTAAGTCTTTCTTCTTTGTTCTGTTTTCAATCCATTGAAATAATCGGATAATCTGTTAAATGATACCAAAAATTGCTAGGAGGAAAACACAGGCAAACCTGAACCTTTGCATAACTCCCTCAGAGCCAACTGTTTTAAGGGACAGGTAAGAATTCCTGTCCACCTTCACCACCAGTTTGGAACTTCTTACCCTTGGATCCTTCCAGATAAGGGACTCTGAAACTTTGTTTCAGGAAACTAATTGATCTGGAAAGTATAAAAGAAAATCTAACAAATGTGCTAATACTTAGACTACAAAGCGTACTAAGACCAAAGAGAGCAACACAGCTTACTGCATCTTAAACATGGACAGGAACACTTCAGATTGGCATACAGAAATAGCAGAGAAGTTAGTAACTATAAGCAAGTGGTAGTCACAGCTTGCAAGGTAAGAAGTGGAGAAAATGTTCACTGGAATTTTTTTGCTGCTAAGGTATAAAAGATGGGAAGCGGTCTACCACAAGGATTCTGCTGTTGCTTAAGAAGAAAACATACAACATTTCTCCAAGCACAAGCTGAACAGACTTCAGTGTGAGGGAGACTCAGACTGATGGTTCGAACTGGTTTTGTGAAGAATGTACATCATATCTTGCTTATTCACAGCCATTTTGCCTACAAGACCCCAAGTGAAAAGTAACCTCACCTGGCATCAACAGACTAGTCAAATGATTCCTAATACGGTGAAGTGCCATTGTAACTCACCTAAACAAACAGTCCCACAGCACTATCTGAAGCTCGATCAAATTTTTTACTTACATATCAGGGAACGTGTTGCCTGAAGAGCCACAAACTTTCATAGAAAGGAGATACTAGACCCTTTTTTGAATAAGGATCAATAGCTCAACTAACATAGCATGTTACACTGGCCTTCAAGCTAATGATGATTATTTTCTTATGGCACCTACAAGTATTCCAGGCAAGTAAATTTGCAATAATTTTCTCAAAAAGCCTAAAACTAGGGCCTGCTTTTATAATACTATAATATCACTGTCTTCTCCTAGGTGCCTGTTTACTTTGACAGGACTTATCAAGAACATATGCCAGAACAGAATTTGCTTCCTAAACACCTGGCCCATTATTAAAGGGCATGCTAAGACATCAGAAATAATGAAGTTGTAATGGCAACTAAGCGTTAAGAAGCAAGTCAGCTCTCCCCTCAGTAATTTGAGTTTAAACCAGCTAGTTGCACAGAACTGAAAACTGCCTGTGACTTATCTGTACTAGAATTTTATTACACACAGTGTAACTCTGTTTTCCTAAATCAAAGTTATTAGCGGTAACAGAAATCAATGTATTCAATTCAGCACGTATCCTCCAGCAGCTACTTCTTCCATTTATTATTACCCTACAAAGATACACTACTCCCTTCTTTTTTAAACACTCTCTCACATATTGACTACTGGTGTAGCATTCTATCCCAGTCTCTATGCAGATCCACTTCTGTTAACCATTCCTTCTTTTCAGATTACTATTTTCAAAAAAGAACTATTACCGAAGTCTTCAAAGAATTAATGCCAAATTACTGTAGCGTGTAAGTCCTTACAATGCCCTCGCTGCCTGCTGTTCCGTGTAATACAGGGTACAGCGGAGCAGTATAACAACTGCTGTCCCCCATTTTCATTGTGAAATTGATTTAGAACACCACTGAATTCCTCTGTACTGTCAAGCAGCTGGAACAGCAGCAGCATCCACCCAAAGCAGACATATTTCACTGCACATGCAGAGACATGCACACAATTGCTTGAAGTTATAAAAGTTTCCAGTGTCCGTTTCAGCTGTCTACATTACCCAGTTTAACCAGCTACATACACACTGTATGAATGTATTCACAGGATGCTCTAATCTACTTGTAACTACAGAATCTAAACTGTACTTACGATTTTTACTTACAAGCTCATCCTGTGAAATTATATGTTGAAACAGAAAATCCAGTTTCTCTATCTTAAAGAAGTCTGCTCAGATTAAGCAAACGTCCCGTTCAGGGAGGTGCTGCTGGAGATGGACCCAAGGATTGCGGGGAGGAGGCCAAGGATATAGACAGGAAGCCAGCCAGGAAGGTGTCACTGGTCCCCGTGCCTCCTCTTCCCGCTCCCACCCTCGGCCCAGGGCAGAGGCGCTGCCTCCCAAACCCGAGCCGGTGCGGAGGGCCAGAGGTACGCAAGGCAGACCCAAGGCATCACAGCTTCTAGCAAAGCAGTCAGCAACAGCAGGGAGTCGACTTTGCAGGAAGCAGTTTTCAAAAACAGCGCTGGTGGAATTCACTTACTTCATGACGTAAAGCTGGTGAGAAAGTTTCACAACTTTCTTTCTAGCTTTCCCTTTTAGTTACAGGCAGAGCTAGCAGTGCTTAGCACTTTTCATTTTAAGATCCTATTTTGAGCCACTTACATTTTTCACAAGCTCACTGTTTGGGCTGAAATACTCCATCCAAGCAGCTGCCTCATAATTAAGCCCATGCACACACCCCAGTCTTAAACAGTTCAGGCACTTCCAAGAATTGTATTTCTGGAAAGTATCTTTTTCTGTTTGCATTATAAAAAGTCTCTCAAAAAAGTGGAAGCTCTGAAGTGTTTATGTTCTACTGGAGCATCTCTCCTACGAGGAGAGGTTGAGGGAGCTGGGCTTGTTCAGCCTGGAGAAGAGAAGGTTGCGAGGGGACCTTAGAAATGCCTACAAATATCTCAGGGGTGGGTGTCAGAAGGATGGGGCCAAACTCTTTCCAGTGGTGCCCAGTGACAGGACAAGGGGCAATGGGCACAAACGGAGGCACAGGAAGTTCCAGCTGAACATGAGGAAGAACTTCTTCACTCTGAGGGTGACGGAGCACTAGAACAGGCTGCCCAGGGAGGTTGTGGAGTCTCCTTCTCTGGAGATATTCAAGACCCACCTGGACAAGGTCCTGTGCAGCCTGCTGTGGGTGACCCTGCTTCGGCAGGGGGTTGG
>Ga0065711_1004971_pt1 | contig 21743 bp, 18 predicted proteins | sample Hoacrofraction12_FD_59098 | JGI IMG/M metagenome (GOLD analysis project Ga0065711, IMG submission 59098) | Hoatzin crop microbial communities from Cojedes, Venezuela - Epithelial fraction 12 v2 (version 2) | ecosystem: Host-associated > Birds > Digestive system > Esophagus > Crop | place... | reverse complement strand
GGGGGGGGGGGGGGGGTGGTGTGTGTGTTTTCCTGCTTTGCTTCCAGCATATTGGCCCCCTGCTCCAGGTCCTGTTGCGTCTATCAGGTCTAAATGTTATTAGGTGAGGACAAAGCCCACAGGTAAGCCGCTCCCCGGGCTACAATGGCAGCATGGAGAAAATCTCGGCTCCCGCTGGGCGCGACACGGCCACCTGGGGAGGGGGACGAGCGAGGTCAGCGGTGGGGACGCAGGCGCCCGCAGCCCGGCGCTTGCCCCCATTCCGCGCCAGCGGCGGTCATTGTTGCTTCCCACTGACCAGCTGCCTGCGATCCCCCGGCCGAAAGCAAAATGGGTAACACAGCCCCCATTCAGCGGAGATTAAATGCCTGAAATGAGCCACACCTCGGAACAATTGCTTTCTCCAGGAGGACCAGCATTCAACAGCCAGGGAGCCCATTGATCCCCACCATAATGGAGGTGGGGGCCCGCAGGAACAAGGTTTCGCCCCACCCCTCGCACCAGCTCTCCCAGCCTCACTCCTCTGGCTGCCCGCTTCGCCCACCTCGCCCCTCGGTCGCCTTCGCCTCCCTGCAGGCAGGCAGCAGTCTTAAAAACCTCTCCCATTCGTCCTGCAAGGCATCGTACTCCTCGCTGATCGCATTAGGACCATCATCTTACAACTCTCCCTCTCTGACAATTAGTTACTATCATTCACACTGTGCAATCAGCTGTTAAATCCTCGTTTATGTTAATTTGAATGTGAATGTGCTGCTCGGCAAAACGTTAGATTGCCATGTTTACAAATATACTACAGGTATTTGGAAATTTAGATGATACAAAACATACTGCTTAAGCTACTTGTGATGCCAGTTTAAATAACTTAAGCCTATTTATTAGTTACTTAGCAATTCTTTGCACATACTACTGTTTTTCTTCATGCCACCCCTTGTCACACAAGCAAAAACATACTTGCTTTTTCAAAAAATACGTATATAATCTAATAACTGGTAATCTCAATGGTAGAATTTAATTACATGCAACCTCTACATGGGTAGCACGATTTAACTGAAACACGTTTCTCTAATCCGTGAAAGCATCCCTTAAAGCTGGTGCATTTAGAAATACAGAGGAAAAAAACCTCTTTGGCTTAGTGCTAGTAGAAGCTCTATCTTAGAGAATGTAATATGGCCATGTGAAGTGATTTTCCCAAAGCTATTACAGTATAATAAGCTCAAGAATTAGTTTCAAGTTAAAGTTTATCTCATTATGTGCTCTGACCTGTATGCATCTCACACTCCCCATCAAAAGCTGATTTCTTCTAATGGTTTTTCATCAATGCAGTCGGCAGGCTTAGGCCACTTAGCTGCACGAAACCTGCTTCTGATGCAGAAACTCTCCCCCCGGTCCTTGCTGGGAGTGAGTTCAGAGGAGGTCCCACCTTCCACCGCTTGGAAAGCAGGCAGACTCTCCTCCGGCTAAACCACTGCCTTTTCATCCAGAGCGCGGAGGTCAAGGCCACCCTGATTTCCTGGCCGACGGATTCAGGCAGGTCCAGCTGTCCAAGCACACCCATGCTCGTATNATACCGAAACGGGATGCAGGCGGAGACCAACCTGCTGGTAATCCTCTCTTTGGGAAAACAAGTTGTACTGAATTAATGAGGAGAAGGAACTGCATCTCTCTCTTGAAACCCTGTTAGCTGTCAATAAAGCTGTAGGTTACTTACCAGGTCCTATGCAGCTATTGCGCCCTGGCTGCTTCTGCTTCCCTTTGTCCCTGGACAAGCAGAGAACAGCAAGTCCCAGCCTTGTCATTGAGTTTGATTGCTGAATGGATCGTCACAGCAGCAGCATGAGTCTTGCCCTGACACCCTGGAGTCACAAGTGCTATCTGCCACTACTGATCCTCCAGCCCCAAAGCCATCCTGAAGCCTCTGCCCCTGCGAAGAAGGCAATGGGTGAAATTCCCATAGACTGTTCCCTGAAACAGAAGTGCGAAGTCAAGCACAGTTGCATGCTTGCAGTTTTGGGGATGGCTGGCACTGTTTGTAGCAATACACATGTAAAGGTGGCAGGACATTGCAGACAGCACAGGAGGTTTAACTGCCAAACACATAGTCTGTGTCCTACCTCTCTTCCACCTGACGTGCATCTCACCTAGAAGAAAAGGAAGCATCTTATAAAGGAGATGCTGAGCATGAGAATAGCATTGGGGCAACTTGCCGCAGCGGCTGTGGGGCTTCCTTATCACCAGCGCCTGCAGGAAGGACCCAGACCCACCAAAGGAGAGGCACAACATAGCAGAGAGTTGCCATACATAGGAAAAATGAGGGTGAAGATAAGAAAAACCTCAGGACTTCAGGCCAAAGGCCTCTGAAGCAGAGCAGGCGATGGTGGAAGCCATGTGGGGGGCCTGGGACCCATGCTCTTGGGTCAGGAGTTTCCCCCCTCCGCCCCCGACAACCATTTTTTGCCTTTGCAAACTGGTCCACGGTGTGACCGCCGTGTAAAATTGAGAACAATCTGTTGCTTGCTCCCAGAATCTGGGATCATCCTGTGCCTGAGCCATCAGGAGGGCAAAGGCAGCGGTGGAGAGGCTGGAGGACAAGTGACTGCGCTGTCGGGAGCAGCGATGCAGGGTAAAGGCTGCTGTCATCTGCTGTCTCCATCCTTCTTGGCCCCGGCCCCAAGGTAAATAAAACCAGCGGTACTCTCCTTACAATTATTCACCTCATTAGCAGGCTGCGTTTCAGTCCTGGCTCTGGAGGTGCCCGTGAAGTGCTAAGATCCTCCAGTGTCTAACAGAGCATGAAACGTGCAGATTGCCCGCTGCCTGTACCGCCACCTCCGAATCCGCGGGTCAGGCTGAAGAGGCATCCCACTTCCATAGTACGAAATGGCTTTGATTTTTAGTAGCTCAAATATATTTCATGCCCTCTCGGTGGAGCCCCCTTCCATTTCTCGTTAGCGAGAGCTGTGATTGCCAGGTGACCGTGACAAATACATTTACTTTCTGTCAGACAATCCCTCCTTCAGAGAATCCCTCTGCCAGATTGTCAGCCCAACAACTGGTGCTTTTTGTGAAAGCACTGGAAAAGAAAAAAATATTTGTTATGTTTATTTGAAAGTAGAGCCGTTTCCAAGGAAAAAAAAAAAAACTTTTTTAAAAGATGAAAAGTCAGTCGTTCAGACAATCTTCAAAGTGCTCGACTTAATCCGTGGGGGACTCGATTTTGCTTTTCTCAGTGCAGATTTCTTCCCCCCTTGTTCACACACCTTGAGACAAAGGCTATAGTTAAGACGGCGAAGGGGGAGGGATGAGTGGGGGTGTTTTGTGCGGGATGCGTAGCAAATTTATTCTAGAGACCGCCTGAAATAGGCTTCAGAAAATGGATAGAGTGTCTTCTGGAAGAAAAGGCCCCTAAGTAAACTCCACCACCATTCAGAAGATTTGCTCTGGCACTTAACAAGTGGAGCAGGAAGAAAGAAAAATCTGTTGTCAGGTTTGGGGTGTTTATCAGCTACCCTCTAGACACTTGACCTGATGCCGGGGACCCCCTAATCCGCTGATCTGCATGCGGCGAGCCTTGCAGGATTCAGGCCCACGGCCGCCACTGCAATGGGCTGGAGCACTTGTCCTAATGCGCTGATCCCGCGGCACATTGTGTGCCACTCACCTTCTCCCGCCTCCCGCCTCCCCCCACGTCGCTCCCCCCCAAATTTAATTCTACTCACAAATTGTGAAATAAGTTGTTTGGGCTGGATTTGTCGAGTGAATTGTCCTCCTAATGAAACAGTCTGGTCATTATACAGTTGTCGAAGGAAGATTTAGCTCTCCCATACCCCAAGACCCATGCAGGTTAACGTTTTGCGACGGACGGTTGACAAAGGAATGAATAGCCCAACGCTGTCAAATCAGGCTTACAAACAGCTTGGCATACAAACAGTTACTGCCTGTGTGCATGTGGATTTAGGGTCCCCGCTCTCTTAATGGCGCAGATTTGTAAGTACAAATCGCTCAGTCTTCAAACTGTTTGCAAAGGGAAGAAAATGACCAAAAATTAGTTTGTTTTAGGAGTTGTTACATCCCCTCTCCACCATTAAAAAAAAAGAAAAAGAAAAGGTGGATCGGGGAAGAACCGACTCCTACATTTGGCAAGGGGCAACCTACTAGGGCAACCTGGTTTTGCCAGAAGCCCCCGAGCTGCTGCTCCCCTTTTTCTTTCCAAATCAGTGAGAAAGCCTGATGGAATTAATTCTCAAATCTTGGGGATTTGCAGCATTCATTTCGATGATTTTTGATACCTGCTGAATAAAACTGTTTGCAATATTTTTTACATTTTTAATTGCATTAATCATTAACTATAATTATTTAGATTTATGAACTCTTTTGTTCAGCAGCTCTGCATGAACTAGATAAAGACAGCTTGATTTTCATAAGGTAGGGTGACTTATTTTGCCTAATGAATTGAACTAAGCAGAAATCCCCGAGCAAGAGTAGACTGTGGAAAATTTTTACCAGGTGATTTATCACCAGAGGGACACTTTAAATCTGGATCAGTTTTATTAAATCTGCCAGGCATTTATTAAAGCTGGAGCAGGAATAATAGCTGTCTGCAATATCACATAATGACCATCATTCTGCAAAGCCCCAAAATAGTCAGCTGAATATGGTTTTCAAGTAACAAACAAGGATAATCTCAGGACGTGTTTGAAATAACTTGTGAGTGCTGGCCTCATCCGAGACATGTTTCGCTCACGAGGACGTGGGTTTAAAAACTCCGTTCCCCAGAACGCAGAAGTGTGGAAGCAGGACTGGGGGTTATGCTTGGATTCCCCACCATGGCTCCTTACTTTCTCGAAATTTGGAGGGTCTGAAAGCTGTGTCCCCAGCAATGCACGAGGGCGAGCCGGTGCCTTGGCTGCTCCCCCTCGGATGTCCCCCGGGGACAAACCTGCGGATGCACTGCGGTCCCCTCACATCATGTCGTGAGGGGCCTACCGTGACTATGTGGGACAACGGGGACAGCTTTTTTCCAGCAGCCCTGGGAAATTGCTGTGTAAGCCATAGGGGCATTGGTACAAAACCTCCGCCACATCCCTGTTACCCTGATAGTTGAGGCTGGAGGCTGCGGTGCTTAGCTCCACTCCCACGAGACCTGTGGGATTTCAGAGTTACTGGCAAGATTTCCCCCTTTGACAAGGGTTTTATTTGTGGTGGACGTGATTTCCCTCATCAGAAACAGGGGCGGGAGGGATGTGGCTGTCCCCTCGCCTGCTCACGGGGCCACTCCTCCTGCCAGGCAGCCACTGCCCTGCTCTGCAGGGCACTGGAGGTGGCAAAGGGACCTCTTCAGCTGAGACAACTGCCTCTGCTTTTATGGGAGAGTGATAAGGCAGAGGGATGCTTGGTGTACACTGCAAGCCCATGTGCCTTTGGTTGGCCAGAACCTTTTCCTCAGGTGAGAAGGAATTTTTGGCTTGTTTTTCCAAGCCTGTCAGAGGATGCTAAGCTAGTGGTGCAGCTAACAGCAGGCATCCTGCAGCCTGGGTCTGGATTCACATGACATATCTCCCACTGCATCCATCCAGGAGCCGCCAGCTTGCTCTGTCAAGGCTTCTGACCAACCTGAAGCCATGGGACTGCCAGGGTCTTGCAGCTGAAGCCCAAGCTCGCAAGCTGTGCTCAGCCATGCGGCACCTAACTAGGCATCTCTGGAGTCTGCTACGGGGCAAAATCTTCCCCCTCTGGAGAAGCTGGTCTTCCTCTTCCCTGACTACAGAGGGAGCCTGGAGAATGCCTTCAGGCTGGGCACTTAGCTCAGACGGGTGAAGGGAGGTGAGATAAATCTCGAGCCGTGACGTATCCTGAGGTGACTGCAAAGATCTGGGTTACAGTTGCTGCTGCCGCAGCTCCAGCAGAGGACAGGGACAAGCAGATCTGTGCCTGAAGCCTCCAAAAAGCTGGGAAAATCCTCCCCAGCTCCCAGCCAGCACCGCACCAGGAGGAAGGAGGGCACAGAGTGTTACCTGTGGTAGCATCTGCAGCCCTGCTGCCCTCCTGGCTCTTGCCCGCCTGGCCACGTCCCCGAGTCTAGAGCCAGCCCACCACCAGACATCACTTATTCAAAAGTTGACATGGGTGTATCCAGATTGCACTGCTGTGATCATAGGGTAGAGGCATCCCAACGTGGACCAGCCATGGGGTGAGACACAGGGACCAAGATGGATGGGTAGAGGAGATGGAGATGGGAGTGTCTGAAATGCATACAGGGGAAAAAAAAAAAAAGACTGAAAAAAAGTTTCCTGATGCCCTTTGGTGAAAAACTGGAGGTGTGTGGGATTGCTGGAGTGTGCAGTGGGGTAGGAAAGGAGCTTTCGCATTTTGGAAAGGACAGAAGGAAGCAGTTGCATGGATATCTGATAATGGAACTACAGGTCTAGTGGAGCTGTAGTAATGTTTTGGATGAAAGTATATTATTAAAGCAATAGTGCTATTGACAACTATCAATTTATTGAAACATAAAGAGGAATGCACTTTTTGTTAAAATATTGCAATCCAGTTCTGCCCCCCACTTTTTAAAATCTTTGGTGGCCGTTCCTCTTATGCAGAATTTCTGAGAATCAGAGTACAGTGTCTGAAATTGTCCTCCCTGACAATGAGCCCTCCCTTCCCCAGCTTGTAGGCCCTTCAGAAAACAGGAGCGAGGGGCTTGCTGGCTGAAAGAGCACAGCTCAGCCTTCAGACACCTGGTCATCCTTCAACATACTGTGGAGGGCAGAAGTTAATGCGTCCCAGCTTTTGTAAAGGGAGAATAGCATTGTGTAGGATGTTATTTTTTTCCCTAGTATCACATCTAGGAGAGAAGGACAAGCTGATATTGTGTATAGAAGGATTGGGGCACCCAAGCGGCCTGGTAACACGGAGTTATCACAACATTTTGGAACAATTTTCCATGCTGGTGTTGTTGAGCCTTTCATCGTTTGATTTAAAGCATTCACATCCTCTTGATGTAAATTACCTTCTTATTTGTAAGCTCCCTGACATCACTAGGCATCACTACCAGCATATGTACTGTTTGTGTACTGTAGTACTGGAACAGTTGTGAACTGTGTTGCCATTAAAAATGGAAAGACAATACAGCCCAGTGTGGCTATGTTATGTTTATTAGTGTGGGGAAGAAGAGAAAACAGGAATTTTTATTCAACTGCAGCTAAAGGTCTATGCACAGGACTTCAACAGTAGGATTTTAAAAATTCAAAACATAAGAATAAGCAGCACTTCATCGCAGAGTTGAAAGATAATTGTGCAATTAACTGTATGAGGTCAATAATGCCAGAGCTGGATGCTTCTGACAGGTAGGGATAATCAATTGAGCTTCTGTATGAAAGGCTCAGAGGCAGCAATGGAAAAATAACATAGCACAAATGTTTCAGTGGTATAATGAACACCAGACAAATCATTATTGACTTTTTTTTTTTTACTTATTTTAAGTGCTAGTGCACAAGTATCTTCTCTGATTAAATGTAACTTTACCATTTTGCTTTAAGTTCAGTGTCTGTCCTGATCTGAGAGATGACATTAATTTAGAAATGTAGCAGTCTGCTCCTTGCATTTTCAGTGTCTGCACATGTAATGTGCCACAAAAATTGGCAGCAATGATGTCCTGTCCTGGTTCGTTGCAGAGGGGAAGGGGACCATCTGAGCTCTCCTCATGTCAGCAGGCATCCAGACTTGGGTGCACCAAAATGCATTTAAAAATCTGTCCCTGTGCACACATATGTCCATGGCACTGGAGGCACAACGAGCTCCAGAGCGTCCCTGGGCAGGGATCGGCAATCACAAATTCAGGGGAGAAGAAACACGGAGCCACAGGCTTATGGCTATGGACAGTGACATCTTATTCCTGCTTAGGTTTTCCTGTATTATCAGGCTGAGCATCACGCCAGCAGGTCAGGCAGAGGGCCCTGCAGCCCCTTATGTACAGGCAGAAGTGTGGACGGAAAGCACTGTCAGCCTTTGCCCGGGCTCGGTATTTACCGTTCAATGTTGTGACTTGCTTGTACTCACCCCGTTAAGCTATTGTTGCAGCCGGGGCATGCTTTCATAGCTTAAATCATGTCCTACAAGTCTCCCGGGAGGGTGCTAATGAATAACGTGAAGCAACATTGCTGTCCCCGTCTGTCCCGTGTCCCCCCTGTTGCCGAAGCAGCATGGGCTCAGTCACCTCGCAGTTGCCCTGGCACTTGGCAACACCAGGGCCAAGCAGGTGTGAGCCACCATGGGGCAACCGGGGACAGTGACCACAGTGATGGGGTGGCACCGGGGGAAAATGAAGCCCTTTCCATCCTTGTGTTTAAAGCTTGATGCCGCAGGTCTTGCCGTGACCTCCTTCATGTGCCTTCTGTGCCCTGGAGAAGTGGGCGAGGAGCAGCATTACCGACAGAGCATGTGGAGGAGGACGCCTCGCAAGGCACCCCCTCCACCTGCAGCGCCGCGATCTGGCCACTGGAACAAACCTCGGCCTGCAAAACAATTCAACTTCAAGTGATTAAAAGGATTAATTTGGTGATCCTGCAATCAGAGCGAGAGCACATGATTCATTATTCATCAATTAGGGGTCTCATCCGCACACGGCTGATTAGGGTGCATCATTGCCTCAAATTAAGCACGAAAAAGATGTTTTAAAGCAACCATATGGTTCTACTTCAGAAGCAGTTAGCTTACAAATTGAGCGCATTGACTAGTCGTAACTATTGATGAATGAGGGAAGAGTGCACCAAATTGTTTAGAGAGTTCCCCCTCCACTTGTGCTGGTTTTTTTTTTTAATGTGATCTAATGAATAAGCAGAGTCAGCTTTAATTGCTGACTCGCTCTCAGATGAAAAAGAGAGCCTCCAAAAGACCCTTTTCCTCCTCCCTCCCTGCATCACCCACTGGAAAAAAAAGGCCAGGGCAGATGATTTTTCCCCTTGAACTGAAGGCAAAACCTCAGCTTTCCTTTCTCTTTACTCTGTGGTGTAAGGTTGAATTTAACCATCGCGCTGTGGCCAAGCAGGAGTGAAGCTTTACACACTCGTCAAGGAGAGACACGGGTTTTTTGGCTGCCGTGGGGGTGGCTATAGGGGGCTGGAGGGGTGCGGAGGGATGCAGTGCAATGCTCTTCTGGGTGACAGGAGGGGCTGTGCGGAGCTGCCACCCACCACGGCCTTGCAGCTGAAAGAGGAGGCAGGTGATGGAAATGGCAGCACACAAACAGCTTCTCAGTGGAGGAGGTGGCTGGTGCGATTGCCCTGGTGGGACATTTGGCGTGTCTGGCAATTCTGTCAAGAGACATGATGGTACTGGCTCGGGAGAGCCCAGAGCTTCCCACTTGCAGGTCCACATGAGTATATTTGTAATCTGGGGCACACCACTCACAGCCAGCTCAAGTCAAAGGAGAGATTCCTACCGGCTTCACCAGGTGCTGGATCAGGCCCTTAACCACCAATATAGCCAAGGGGACTGCCAAAATACATGGCATGAGGCCCCTACCCAGCTTCTAATCTCAGACTATGAGAGTCAAAGGTGGTTTTCAAATTATAAATGCCAGTGCTTTCCTTCTTTTTGTGATAGTTCGCTATTTTCAGTACAATTATCACCTGTTATTCTTCCTAAGAAACAATATAAATAAAGGAGGATCATCATTCTGACTGTCAGTTTTTGGGACAGAGGCTTCCTTTCCTATTTGTTTGTACCCAGCTGAAAAAAAATGGCAGGAACTCAGTTTGCAGGCATTTCCCCCTCTTGGTTCGATGATTTAGTGCGTGTTGCCTGGCTGCTCTGGGGCTGCAGTCACCCACCTACAACCCAAGGCCATGTAAATGCAGTGTGGACAGAAAATGACGCTCCTTGTCAAGTTAATGTATAGCCAGACATATATAAAATAGGTAAAAAACCTCACTCTTAAAATAAAGCCTTTTGTAATTTTTGAAACAAACTGTAGTGACACTATATTTAATATTAGTTTGAGCTGATATTTGTGTGGATTTTGCTTTATGGATGTTGTCAACGTTTCAGCTTTTTATTCTTGTTCAGAACTGGAAAATTATTTAAATTGGTGGCAATTCCTAAGGTTTGGGTGAACTGCAATACATCCAGGCCTACTTCAATTCAGTGGCTTTGTGCCCTGGTTGTTTAATTACAAAACAGAAACTAATGCAGATTGTCTGATTGTTTTCCCTCTCTTTTTTTCTGTTTAAATCAAGGCATGTTCAACAACCAGGAATTTATCTGTGCTATAAATGTTTCTTTATGGGATCCTCACGAGCATAAGAGGAATCTGAATCCTTAAACTGTAGGCAAATATTTTCCTCCTATGTGAAATGCAGACTTCTGTTGGTTTTGCAAATCAGAGTGGATCACATTATTCTATGCAATTTTCATTTCTTTTTGAATTCATAGTATAGACTGCAATTAATTGCTTCCTCCTGAAGCTTTAAATAAAAAGGGGTTCCAAATAAAAAACGGCATCCATTAAATTTAATTAATTTCTCATGCAGCTGGCCTGGTAAAGGGGCACCTGCTAATTGAGAGTAGTTTCTAAACTGTAGATTAGTAAGACTACTCTGGTCAGTATAGGGAAAGGCATTAATATTTTTTCCTTGTACACAAGCGCTGTGGCAATCACCATGTGTATGGCTTATTTCAACTTATTTCAGTCATTTTATGTGAAAGCAGAGTTTGAGGAGAGGGTCAGGTCCCCAGCTTGGTCCCTCTGACCGTCCTACGCAGTGGGTACAGCACAGGTGGCAGTGTGGGAGATCATCAAAAAGCCCTCTATAAGGGGAAAATGCCCCCTGTTTTGGCATCTTCGTCGGTCCCCTGAGACTGCCAACGACGCTGGGTCCCTCTGGGAACTGGTTTTGTAGTCTGGCTTCTTGACCTCTGGGAGTTAATGTTCAGCCACCGACCTCATTTTCACCAGGCTACCAATTTTAGAGCCCGTTCACCGCCCCACCGGACAAAATGATGTAAAAAAGGGGCGCAGCTTTCTGTTGTCCCATGTCCCCCTTCCACTGGCAGCTGGATCTCCTCCTCGCCCTGCTAAGCTCTGTCTGGGAACCGGCTCAGTGAGAAAGGAGTTTGCTCGGCTGATCCAGCCAGATGATTGCTTTGGGCACCAGCAACTTCGGTGCTCAAAGCTCCTACAAAATCAGTTGGGTCTCTCTGTGTCTTTGCATTGCTAAGTGTAGCTGTGGGGAGGGTAATATACTGAATTCATAGTATCAGGGGCTATTTTTTCCTTCAGCACTCTGGTTGGGAAAACAAAGATATGAAATTAAGAAAGACAATGGTAAGTTTAGGACAGCATCAGAATATGTACAAGTTTTGGATAGCAACAATACAATGAGTTTTAAACACAACATGGTCAACTCAGTCCCACATGAGAATCCCTAATTATTTGAACTTCCCCACTTTTACAGCTTGATTTTGCAAGCTTGTCACTAACAATGGCATTTTCCTCCTCATTCCCTTGTTTTCATTTTATTGATGAAGAGAAATAGGAGAAAGACTAGGGAGGAAAAGATATTAAACCACTTTCACAGCATGTCTTTGGTATCTCTTTCAGTCTTAGCATCATTAAACTATTATGGGAATTTTGAAGCTAACTATGTCCCCTCAATCTTGTCTTGCTTCACAAGTAAGGGAAATAAAAGCAAGCAAGGCTGATCTTCACCATGATTCTGAGTGCAGCACTGCCATCCAAATGTAAAGGAACACTCTCCCCTCGTCTGCGTAACTCAAAGAAGCCTTGAGCAGGCTTTCTTTAAGGTTTCCCAAAATGGCCTTTTCCAGCTGAGATCAAACAGGAAGCTTTAGCACAAAGGAATCTCTTTGAAAAGCTACTCAACAGGCAAGAGGGATCAGAGTGGAAACTACATCATTGGTTATTACTGTGTTTCCTATAAGAAACTGGATATTAAAAATACAGGATTGACTTTTTTTGCAGGCACCGGTCCACGACCTCCGATCTGTGCTGGTGCCCATAAGAAACAGAAAGACAGAAAACGTCTTCCGTATTTCCCTTCTTCTTAAAATACATGATTAGAAAGGGTTTGGCTTTTAGCTTCCTGTTCTTTTTACAAGTGTTTAAACACTCCAAAGCTCCTTGAATAAAACTGGCAAGGTAGGGCAGGAAGCTTTAATCTTCTCCAGGCCAGCCACTGGAGGGGGAGCAGCAAACTCAGCTGGTCTGGAGGGTGATGTTGGGATAGAGGGTGGTTAAAGAAGTCAAGACGAAAATGCAGCAAAAAAATTGAAAAAGGAGTAAATTTATCTGCTCCCTTCTCTCCTCCTCCTCCTCCAAAGGAGCAACCTGGCTCACTATCACTTTTTTGTTTATTCATTTGGGATGGGGGGGAGAAACAGATGGTCTGATGGCATCTGAAATAGATGGTCAGCCTCCAACAGCTGTAATGAACTAAAAAAGCTTGTTATTTAAACACTAACGATTTTCAGCACTGTGTTTTGCTGTGGTTCTAAGTCACTCTTCGTATGAAAGTTTCTGAAAGCAGACTTTTGTTGCGGGATCTTCTTTTAACTAGTGATGGAAATGTAGTTTACTTGTATGAAACACCTGCAGCCAAAGAAGCATGGGAGCAAGGCGGTGTGGGACCTCCACATGGGTGACCGAGCCACCGCGGTGGGGGAAGCACACCGTCCAGGGAGAAGAGTCCTTAGGCCACGGGCTAATCTGAAGATCTGTGGGGGAGAGGAAGAGCGTGTCAACGCTAGAAGAAAGTAAAATGTTAGGCAGGGTCAGAAGTATCTGCAATCTTTGTGGGATGTGCATAACCAGCCTTCCCTTCAGGAGTATGAGACTGATCAACTGCATCAGCCGAAGTTACAAAATTACGCTATGTATTAGAAGTACATTGATGCAAAAGGAGACTTTGCTTCAAAAGTCAGAGTTATGAAGGCTGTTGGCAACAGTGTGGTGGGAAATGTGTGCAGTCATCTGGCCAACACAGACTGGCTGCTGAAAGCATGGGGACAACGGCTGCCGGGTCAGGCCTGGGCTTTCAAGGCATTCTCCCGATTTATTTCTCTGGCTCCCAAGTCCTGCGCGCCTGTCTGCTTCTTGGGACATACAAGATCTTGTACAATTGTCACAAGATTTAGCACAAAATATGCCAATATTTAATATTTGTTAAACTAACAGAGACATGTCAAAATTTGGGATAGGTACATCAGCTACTGAAATCTGTTTTCAAATGAGGTAACTGTTTTTTGTTTAGGATTAGTGTATGAACAACTACTATGTTCACTGAATTGACGACAAACTTTGAAGGTAACTCTGGCTACACTTGAATGAAAGGTTTGCAACATCAAAAATGAAGGCTATTAGCTGATGACAAACATCACTCCAGAGTTTACATATAAAGTTGAAGCTTTTGGTAAAACACTCAGCCTGCTGATGGTACTTGCAAGGAATATATTGTTTGCTTGATTACTCTTGAAATCAAATGGCAACAGTCTGGAAAACTATGTCAGGTGATGAAACGTACTTTTTTAATATTTTGACTGATGATGCAAAATGCCTCTGGTATAATAATGGATTTACTCCTAGTTTGGGGATAAACCATACCACTGATGCAGAGAGAACTGAGATAGTGCTACTGCTGAGTTAATCGGACCCCAACAGGGATTGCTACTTTCCAGACAACTTGGATATTGGCATTGTATTCCTGCAGCCAGGCAAAGAGGGGAGCACCACGGAGAGACACCTGAATTAGCGGCACATGGTCAGTTCTGGTGGCATCAGGGCTGCCAAGGAGTTGGGGCTAATTGGTCCTTTCAGGCCAGAACTTGCTCTATGTGGAGCTATTTAGCTAATCTGATACTGATTTGAACCACTTGTACCATATTCCTTAAAGCGTCTCATATTTCATTTTATGTTCAAAGCACATCTTTCCTTGACTTGCTGCAATCACGAATGTTAGTAGAAACTGCACTTCAATATTTCAGTTTAAAAGCAAAGTATTCTGGCAGTTGTATGACACCACGAAATGATCTTAGGCCTCACTGTATAATGAACGGACACAAATCACACTAAACATTACTGTTGGCAAACCATGAAAATAATGCAAAACTAATCTGAGTAATATCAACATGAAAAAATACAGTCAGTATGGAAATACACATTTCCTTTGGGTGTTATTTATGCAGTCTCATTTTTCTTCCCTGAGTGTGCACCAGTCCTTAAGCTTCTCATCATATTCCCTGTTGTTTTGCTCAGCAAATCCCACTTTTCAAGGCTCACCAACCCACTTTGTCCTGCCACCTCCCTCTCCCAAGGGCAGCTTCTCTGCCCAGGCAGATTGAGATCAGTCTCTCTCACCGCCCCTCTGCCCCTGCCCATCCACCTGATTCCTACCTGTAACAGGGGCTTTTTGGAAGCGAGGTGTCCTTTTGCCCACTGGAGCTGCAGGTCTCCCTACCTTGGAGGTGCTACCAGGGTAATAAGGAAACATCTTTCTTACAGCCGAAAGTCCAAGGGCTGGAAAGGAGTGATGCAGAGAGAAACAATGCATGAAATGCCCATTTCACCAGAAGGCAATGTTTCTGTTAACAGACTCATGAAACCATATGAACTGTGTTTCATTTGGTTAGTCTTTACCCTGTCTCTGCTGGACCGCGACTAATCCTCTTTAGCCAAGCAACTTCAAAGTCTTTGATCAGACACCCCTTGCAAGCATACAGCAGCTGTCTCTTTGCCTCTGGTTACCTGCTGGCAAAAGCTGCAAGAAAAGGTGTTACGGGCGAGTGTCTGACCCAGTGCTCCGGGCCAGCCCTCGGGTTTCCCCCCTCCCCGCCGCAGGATGCTGCTCCCCAGCAGGCAAACACCCAGGCTGATCATGTCCGAGCCACCGAAGCCAGCCTTTCCCCGCCTCATCTGCGAGGGAGCAGGGGGAGGTTGGCGGCGAGGCGAGAGGGCAAAAGCAGCAGGTCACACCCTGCAAACCCCCCTCTCCCACGTCGGCAGCCCCCGCAGCGCCTGTTCCAGGGGAGGATGTACAGCAACGTGTGCGTCCCGTGGCAGTGCTGCATGCCGATTTACATGCATTTACATTGAAAAGTGTCACTGTGCTGGGACTGAATTCTGCGATACAGAGTCATCCATTTAGACGTTAATTTTATAAAAGTCGGGGATTAGAGTTCCTCACGTGCACTCACGCTCAGCTTTTGTATGGCGCTCATGGCAGTTACACATGCTGGGCCAAAGCAACATTAATTCTGGATCTCTGCTTCTCAGTATGATGTTCAGCCTCTAGTTCTCTCAGCCTGGCAATAGTGTTGACTACAAACCTCATTGCAATACAGCCTCTCCTTACTCCAGAAAAATACACAAAACTACAGCAGCACACAGTCTGCTTCCCCAGGAAAAAGTATATTCCACCAGTGAAACTCCAGCACCAAACAGTGCCTGGTAACACCTTGGTATATTCTTGCTCAACTGATATGAAAAAATGAGAAAGCCAACAACAGAGAAAAGATCTTTCTTTTTTCTTTAAGACTTTGATACGGTTGCTACTACTACACTGCTGTATTTATAGGGATGGATGCCTCTTGGCTGTCCTTTCAGTTCTGCCTTATCCAGTCTGTATAAATAAACAACAGCAATGCACAACAGGCAGGATCCAACAGTAGCTCTAAAACAACGTAAAACCTCTATGTATGTAACTACTTTTTTTAGTTCCCTTGTTATCTTTCATTTTATTATTATTAATACTATGTGAAGGCCAAAGTATCAAAAAGAGGTCAGGAATCGGTTACTGCTTAACCGTAAAAATCTCAAGGCGACAGCTCTGGAGACAGTTTACCCACAGCATGTGCCTTGTTTTGCAGCACGTCTGACAAACAGGCCTTGCTGGCTGTGCCAGATTTACACACCTGGGAATAAAAATCCCTGGGCGAGGCAAGTAATCCCACGTCAGCTGTTTCCTGGCAGTCCGACACGGGGCAAAAACCAGCCTCTGCTCCAAACACTCGGTGCTGTGAAGGCATGCACTAAACAATAACAGTTGGTAATAATCAGAATATTCTGTCTTCTTATGCAAAGGTTCATTGCAAATTGACTTGGTCCAAGGGGTGAGCAGCTTTGGGGACAACAAGAGACCTGACTGAGATCTCCAACTGACTCGTCGTCACTCTCGTTCAGGCTTGAAGCATTTCTTTTCCTTCTGCTTTTCTAAAAAGATGGGAGAAAGCGAGGGTGGGAGAGGAGACAAACAAGACACTTGTAGTGTTTGGATCTCTGCAGTACAGCCTCTTCTAAAAGAGGAACGAAGGGGAGCAGCAGCAGGGATCTAAGGTGGGGAAAAGCCCCAGGGATGGGCTGGGCTGTTTCCTCCTGGGAAGCAAGGAACCCTCCACATCAGGTTAAAAACAGTTTGCTGCCCAGACTGCCAAGGGCAGTTTCGGCTTGGTCTGCGTGGTCAGTAGCAGGCAAACTTTCATGACAGGCTTCTGCCTTCAAGACTGTGCAACATTTGCTCCCTACCATTTTGCAAAGGACAGGTCAATATTTGTTACAAGCCACTTCTAAGATTTGAATTAAATTTTCCCAAAATTTAAGAAACAAAGCACATCAAATGTTTTTGTGGAAAGAAGATTATCTATCTTTGGGAATAATATGCCCCATCTCTCTCCTCCAGCATCCCCCACAACCCTAATATTTGAAGGGTTTCCAGGTGTGAACAGATTTATCCCTATACCACACCTACAAAGCAGGGAAATGTTGGCAAACCCATTCTGAAGGGCAGGGAAGACAGTGAGATGTGTGAGGGCTAGATTTACCACACAGCGTCCTCGACGTGTGGGGTGCTCTTTGCGCACCCCAACCCACCAAAGCCAACCTCATCCTGCCTGTGGTACCACTGCACCCTCTGCAGACTGGGGTCCATGGAAGTAAGACAGTTTGTACCTCTGTATTTTTGCATTAACTGCTTGCAGCCATGCTCTTACCCTGGTAACCCACGGGAGAAGGAAGGAAGCTTTCTGCTCCCTCAGAGAAGGGACATTTGTTTCGCTTTTACTGCCGAGTAAGAGCCCACTTGCAAGCAAATTGCCATGAAGTAGCTGTTGTACTGCACGTTAGTGGCCCAGGCTGATTTACAGCAAATTGTCCATCTGTCAATATCTCTAGAATAGACCCCTCTCTCCAGGCTGTAATATTCATGTCTAGTTATCGCAGCACTTCTGAATTTAGGAGCTGAGACCACACTTGAAATACAATGTCGTTCAGCAGTTAAATCACAAAAAGCGCTCGCTCTGTAAATAGTGGCATTATCAGGAAAGTTTGGGGCTGCTGATTTAGTGCTAGCTAGGGCTCAGTTCCCTGTAAAGGATCAAAAAAGGGGATTTCCACAAAAATCATTTGAAAAAAGATTGGCAGAAAAGACGATGCCAAACCTCAAAGCCAAATTTTTTGCATTGGTCTAGATAGAAGTGTTTTGTTCTGGTTTTAGGTACTTTGGTTTTAGAAAATGAAACAGAAGTAAATTTAATAAAAGAAGTGTCTAAGTAATACACATTTGCAGTCTCCCGTTATAAACAATAAACGCTTCTGGCTGTTTTTTCCCAGAGAGTTCACAGCTGGGTAAGCCTGGCATAAGCTTATGACATTGAGTGGATGTCCCAAGTGTACATTTTTTTCTTTCCATTCACTTCGCTTTGGGGAGTTCCAGAACCAGACAATTGTTTGTCACATTTATATACACCAACAGCAGTTCCTGCAAGCACCGTGTGGCATCGCTGCTCTGCCCCAGCGCCCTGGCTGCCACGCAGGTCTGTGGCCAACACCTTGGGGTCCTGGGCAAGCTTCAAGCACAGTGTGCAGAAATCAGCACGATGTTAGTTTTACGGCATCTTGCATACTTTCACGCTGGAGTGACAAGTGAAGAAACACTGACTGCAGCATTTCCTAACCTGAAGATGAGCGAGAGGGAGGTGCAGCGAGATTCATACAGGAGTATTTGGGGAACAATCTGGGATTCTCCGAGGCTGGTAGGGGCTGCTGATCCCTGCGACACTGGCTGTGAACCAATCCTGCTCACGTTTCACAGCAGAAGAATGGGAACTAACAGCTAATGTTCAGTTTCGTCCGAAAAATAATCGAGTGTCAATCACCGGCTGAATATGAGAGCTGGTGGCAGCAGGGAGGTTGCTCTTCCTACCATATGTCTTTTCTCTTGCTTTGGATCCACGGTGGCATTTGTGAAGTGTCAGTACTTGATTCTTTCCATTACCTGGTTTTAATTAACCCCCTAAAGCCCCTTTGTGTGGCTGGTGATATCAGCTGGGGCTCTGAATAGAAGCCACCCCTGTCAAAAAATTTTGGAACAAGCTCCTCTTGAATGGGCCCAATGAGCCGGGGAGCTGTTTCCTCCTTAATCCCACATTTAATAGCACGAGCTGGGGACAATAGGCAGCTTCTCCAGCTTTTTGCGGCTTGATTCCGTTTGACATATCCAGCCCTCTTTTGTCCCCCTGGCGAGGACACGCCACCTCCGCGTGCTCTGCACGGGACACCCTCCCCGAGTGTCACCGAGAGGAAACAGCCCCAGGCAGCCTCTGCCTCCAGGCCCGTGCTGCCGGCTCCATCGCTGCCCGCAAAGCTGCCTACTGGCAGGGAGGGCTCTGGCCAGAAGAGCAGAAAAACCTGGATGCCACCGGTTTTGGTGAGTCTCTTTTTTTTCTTATATTCCTATAAGGACATGTTTCCTTCAACGAAGTCAAGGATCATAAGATTTCGCCATGGCAACATGCTATTATAAATGCAAATGTGAAACTGGAAAAGGGGGAAGCCTTTATTTCTCATAATTAGATGACAAAAGGGTATAACATTGCAAATTTCCATATACTTTAAAACTGGAAAAATCATCCTCTCCTCTGTCATATTTTTTTCTGGAGAGCTACTTTTTTTTTTCAAAAAGAGCTTTTGGCTGGAGACTGTGGAAGAAAGAAAATTTTTAAATTTCATTTTTATTTTATTGGAGTGGTGAGATTGACACTTCACGTGAGCAGTGGCTAGATCTGACTGGCTGCTGCTGGTTTGGGCTGGCATTTGTTATCCAAAAGCATGAGTAAAAGATCAGTATGGTCATCAGTCTGGGAGCCACATTTTAAACAGGAGACTTCACAAGCAGAAGCTGTTCTGCCTGTGACCTTTCATTTGTATTTACAGCACTGGAGCTGATCACATGTTCATTAGATATTTCTTCAAATGCCTGCTGCATGTAGAAGAAGTGGACTAATTAGGTTTAGTTTTGAAAAAGATAAGTCCTAACATGTGTATAGTTGGCTAAGCATAAAATACTGGGCAGCACATTATACAGAGAACACCTGTTAGCATCTTTTTTTTACTTGTCCGTCAGTATTTATCTTGTTCACTTATGCAAAATAACTTTAGAGTAACACAAAAAAAAGCAATGACGAGCTTCAGTGTCAGATTACTCCTATCTCAGAAAAAGAAGGAAAGTTTTAATTATAGGATGTACTAATCCAATCCACTTTTCACATAAAACAAAAAAAAACCAAAACACTATAAAGGCACTGGCCTGGTGCTGCCCCAAATTTCCACGTGTAAACAGCAACGTGTAGGGACTCCATTTTTGAATGGTGCACTTAGGACTCTCCTAAACAGATCTTGTTTTCACAGTAACGAGTCTTTCCAGGAAACCACAATGTCTTAGGACTGGTTACCAAAGCTGAAAACAAAAATTAGCAGCAACTCCTCTAATTTGTATGTATACCAACCAATCAGACTTTTTACCCCAGCAATTCATACAGCCCTCTTTCAAAGTCCCTTTAAAAATAAATTTCTGTAATGATGCCCGTGAACTCTCATCCTGCCCTCCGAGGATTTTTTGCTAATTTGATTAAGACCACACACATAAAATCAAATGCTTTTGTCATTTGTTCCTCATTGTACCTACTTTCTAAAAGAAAGCATTGCCTGCGTTGTCTGATCATAAACATTGGAGTTTGCAATCTGGCACCTTTCCAAATGTTAATTTTTCAGGCTAGCATTTTAGATAATTGTTGAGCTTCGTGGTAACTATCAATTACACGACTTGTTGGAAGCACTAGCACACTTCTCTGTGTCCTGATATACCTTATGGTCTATTACTGGATTGGCTTTAAATCTCTTTGTGGTTTTAGTCCTCACTAGCTCAAGCAAAGCAGGATTTCACACTGTGACTTCATCACTTGTGAGAATACTCAGTGGTAAAACAAGTTCTCTTGAAAGTGGTACTATTAAAAGCCTCATTAAAAGCCTCACGATCAAGAATTATTAAACCTGATACCAATGGTGTATAGAAATATTGAGCTGCATGTACTTCCAACCACACGAGTATGGCTTGTGATCTCAGTTCTCAATCTAAGCAGTATTTATACTAGTAACTATTTCCAGCACAAGCAAATGCAGAAGCATCACCCATCTAGGTTCTAGAGGCCAAATCCTTCAGGGCTATGATATCCATCAACTTAACATCTAACCCTTAGACGCCTGGGTTCTGGCGTAAATTCCCCACTGCTCAGCTAGGCAACTGTCCCGATCCGGTATCGGGGAGGTTTCGATGCGATCCCAGGAGACGAGATTAAGACGCAAACGGAGTCATATGCCGTGCAACCTTGTAAACTTTCTTTCTGTGAACTGCGGGAATCAGAGGTCGGGCGGGGACAGCAGCAGGGGGAGGAGAAGACGAGACAGGAAAAAAAAAGGAGTAAAGTCGGAAAAACCCCAGCAGGCGAGGAAAAGCAGTGCGGGGGGATGGGATCAGTTACCACCACCATGGATTCCACGATGTCCAGCGATGTCTGGTCGGCTCAGTTTCTGTGCAGGCGTGGAGGCCCCGGCGAGGGTGGAGCCCAGCAGTGAGGCAGTGAGGAGGAGAGCAAGAAGGCAGCAAGGAGCATGTGCTGCCCTTTTATAGGGGCATTTGCGCATGCACAGAGTGTGTCCGCGTACGTGCAGTTCCTGCCATGTGTGCTGCCCGCTTAGACAAGTCTGCTCTTGCCCATCCACGGGCTACTCTGCGCGCGAGCGCTTTCCTGCAGGTCGTTGTGGTGGGTTTTTTTCAGAGGCCACTAAGAGACGACATTGGCAATGTCAACACAAAACCAGTTCGTAGCAGTTTTCTACAGCAACCAAGCTTCCTACATGCCTAAAGAGGTTTGGGTTGGGGACGGGATGTGATCCACCACAGCCTGCCTGCCCAAATCAGCCAGAAATGTGTGCAAAAAAAGTATGTCTGAAACATAAGCTTCATGCACTTGACTCAAGCAATCCCACATGCATTGTCGGCACTTGCATGTTGGCCAACTTAATTGTATCACATAAACCCTGGACCACAGTATTGCTGTTCTCCTTCCTTCAGTGTTGTCAATATCACAGAATCACAGAATGTTAGGGGTCGGACGGGACCTCTGTGGGTCACCTAGTGCAACCCTCCTGCCAAAGCAGGGTCACCTACAGCAGGCTGCACAGGACCGGGTCCAGGTGGGTCTTGAATATCTCCAGAGAAGGAGACTCCACAACCTCCCTGGGCAACCTGTTCCAGTGCTCCATCACCCTCGGAGTGAAGTTCTTCCTCATGTTCAGACGGAACTTCCTATGCTTCAGTTTGTGCCCGTTGCCCCTTGTCCTGTCGCTGGGCACCACTGAAAAGAGTCTGGCCCCATCCTCCTGACACCCACCCTTCAGATATTTA
>Ga0065711_1035854_pt1 | contig 21744 bp, 20 predicted proteins | sample Hoacrofraction12_FD_59098 | JGI IMG/M metagenome (GOLD analysis project Ga0065711, IMG submission 59098) | Hoatzin crop microbial communities from Cojedes, Venezuela - Epithelial fraction 12 v2 (version 2) | ecosystem: Host-associated > Birds > Digestive system > Esophagus > Crop | place... | reverse complement strand
AAAAAAAAAAAAAAAAAAAAAAAAAAAAAAAAAAAAAAAGGAGGCATGAAATATATTTAATCTCTCATTTCAGAATTGCATTTGACATCTAAGTTAAATAAAATGTTCCTGAGGTCATTAAAAATCAGAAATAGTACAAGATTTGGGTTTACCATAGTTTCAGAATGAATCAGTTTTCTGAACTTTTTTTAATCTCCGTATAATTGGTTTTCTGTATACGGTAACCTTTAGAAAATGAGTTTAATAATTAGTCATCTCAGACTAGCTAAAGACAACATCCTGCCCTCAGTTCAGTTTTATTTTCAACAAAAAGCCAGTGCCAAAGTAAAGTCTTCGTTATAGCTGGAAACACAGACTCAGGCTACATGTTCGGCAGGTGAAACAGCTTGTGTTAAGCCCCCTAAGAGCTTGAAAGTTTAGCAATGCTCATCTTGGTGGCTTTTCACTCTTCCTCTGCAAGAAGAACTGGAAGAGAAGTGGAAAACATGAAGAAGAAATGCCAGCCATGGCCAGTCCCTCAGCTGTGCCCCTCCTGGGAACGCTGCCCCAGACCAGTGCAAGGAGAGGGTTTAAATGGATATTGAAACAAGGGAATTCACTCTTGGACCCCCTCTTTTCCCGGGACAGCAGCTCTGGGCAGAGTCCAGCCACAGTTTCCAGCTCCCTTGGGCCCATGCCCGGTGTCTGCATTGCTAGCATGATTGGCTGGGACATGCTTGTGGTCCTGGTCATGCCACGGTCTCTGCTGCTGCCTCAGCACCTTACTCATCTATACTAAAATCTCATCTGCTTTCTCTCTCCCCATCACATCTGATGCCATCATGCCAGCCTGGATCTCTCCTGTGTTTATTAGTTTCCCAGTGCCCATATGTTCTGCTCCCTGGCTGGGCCCCATCCTCCAGGTCAGCAGCTCAGCAGTGTTGGTGGCCCCTTGGTCCCTTGCCACTCCTGCAGCATGGAGTCCTGGCAGGGTTTGGTACCTGCTCCCTGGCTGCTTGCAGGGTGTGGGAGACCATCTCACACCTCCGGGACTGCGGTGAAGAAAGAAGCAAAGCCCAGGCTGTGCTGGTGGCGTGTGCTGTGCATGGCACTGCGGGGACAGGGCACCCCGTGCCCCAGCTGCTCTGTCCTGCGGGTCTGCCCTCGCCCTCGGGAGACCAGTTGCATCCCAACACTGCCAGCAGCTATCCAGCTCCTCTTCCCTCTGGACTTCTGGCAGTCCAGCACAAACCTGACCCGCAGGTTTCCTTCACTGTTGCAGAAGGCGGTGGAGGAGGAGTGTCGTCCTCCAGATTCCGTTTCTTTATCACACTGGAAAAGGCACTGCAAATACATTCCCCTACATTGTCCTGTGCTTTATTTAGTTTAAATTTCTAAAGGGATGGACCTGCCACCACGTCCCTGGAGGGATTATTCTGGTATCTGATAGATCTCACTCTGGGAAATGCTTCCTGCTACTCACCTTACATTTTCCCTTTCTTAATTTCATCTCATTATTCTCAGCTCTAGCCCCTTGGCTGATAGCCATCTCTTTCCTTCCCGCTGACAGAGCCTCTGGTTGGATTTGCAGGAACTCTTGGCATTCATTGGCCAGGTCATTCCCACCTGAAGGCAATGGTCTCCATGGTGCACAGGCTAACGGCAAGTGCTCCTGCCTTGGAGACACCTTCTTGGTCATCGGGTTCCCCTTGGAGGGACTCTGCTGCCCTCCCGTTTACCTGGTGCCTCCAGAAATGGGTTAACCCCACTCTGGGGACTCCAGGTTACTGATCCAGTTCCCAGCCCTGAGGAACCCACTGAAGTAAGTGGAAAAGCTCACATAAGGGGTGGGATGAAGCTGTAATCCCACAAATGTGCTCATGTTTGGATCAGGAGCACTCAGTGCTCAATGTCTCTCGCAGATGTCTAGTGTGTTTTGCTAAAGCAAACTGCAATTACATTTACTATCTTCAATTTAGCTTGACATGTTGCCTCTAGAAAGAAGAGATGTCTTGTATTAAGGGCTCTGCAGCACAGACAGTATCTTTGACGCTCTCCTGTCTTCTCTTGCAGCCCCCCAAACCCTCTGCCAGGCTGCAGGACCAGGCGAGCAGAGATGGTGGCAGAAGGCAGTCCTGGCCAGCAGGAAGGAGCAGCTAATGCATGGCTATTTCTGTCACAGCAAGGAGCATTGTACAGCACTGGCCAAGGAAATGAAACCAGAGCCCGTGTGGAGGCCAGAGCAAATCTGGCAGAAAAGGCCAGTAGGAACCAGCTACTTCACTGCAGAAACCAGGGGAAGCAGCTTGTCAGAGCGGTGATGAGTAAATGGCACGCTGCAGCTCTGCACCACTCAGCACATCTGGGGCTGCAGGACGGCGGAGTTTTCCCCAAGCTGAGAGCCCACCTGGCAGTCATGGAGACGGATTTCTTTTCACTGTCTTAATGGAGTAAGGGTGCAATTAACATATCCGCTGTATTGTCCATGTGCCATGCAAAGGTGAAGGTCTCATCCCTCCAGATCTTCTTAGGGAAGAGCAACAGACTGGAGACAAGGTGATGAACTAGATCCACCTTTGACTGCTTTCTCCAGGAAGTTATTTTTGGTTCAGAAATGTTAGAAGATCTGGTAACTCCTTGTAAATGTAGCAGTCAAGTCCCCTGCCCAGTCCCACACACTGACACTCATGGTGGCCTTTTTCCACCGCCTTCCCCCCTCCCTTGCTTGTTACAGTTCTCTAACTTCTACAATATATGAGGCCATGAAGTTTCTCATTAGCATACTGTTAAACTGGACTTTGGAAACTGCAGTGTATAAGTAGTATCTCCTTGGGCTCATGGAGGGGAGAAGACCCCTTAATGGGTCAGCCAATAGTCTCCTAATAGAACCTCAGCATATCAATCCAGGTTACTAGCAGGAGTGTTTCTGTTGCCAAAGTTTTCTGTGATATTCTTTCAAGCCACTCATAGCTTAGGTCGGTTTTTGACCACATTCCTACCCCGTGGTCCTCTTACACTGCATCCACCACACGTGGGATGCAGGTGTGCGGCAGATCCTGTACCAGCCATTAAAACATTCTCACTGGAAGCCAAAGAAAAAGCAGGGGTGTGTGAATAAAGTGCCTTAAGACCCCTATCTAAGGTGCCTCAGGATCTCAAGAAGGATGTGGGTCTCCCAAAAGTCCCATTGCATCCATGAGGAAGTCTCAGCTACCCCGTGTCTTTCCTGTGATGCAACACATCTATGCTTAGAATCTCAGTCTCTCCCTAGGTTTCTGGAGCCCCAGGACTCAGCAGGAGCTGTAGTGCCTGGTGTTTCTATAGACCTCAAAGACAGAGCAGCCCTGCGTTTTTACAGGAAATTTAAGCAATGGGAATGCTGATACCTGGAAAGGCTGATGGTTGGCAGCGCGAGTTTTCTGGACTGCTCGGTGTGAAACATGTTTTCAAGTCCACAGTGAATGCTGAACATGAGGAAGAACAAAGTACCCACAGCAAAAGAGGCAAACACAACACTTGGCAAGCATCTCCACAGCAGGGTGACACTGTAGTGTGGCTGGCTCTGTCTCACACAGCCCCTGCTTTCCTGGAGAACATTGTGCAGGGGGAGACAACTGGAGTGACAGCTGTCCAACAGCAGGTGTGGGCTGAGGTCTTCCACAGCTTAGGGGTGAAAGCGTTCACCTGTTGGTGCCTGGGGAAGCTGAGCTCACATGCGTGCTTGGGTACTTGCTAGTGCAAGAGCCCTGAGACTGCGGTGTGTCCAGCTGGTTTTGAAGGCTGCACATCTCGAACCTGCTCCCCTTCTTAAGACCCAGTGGCACAGCTACCACCTGAAAGCACCACATCTCACTGAGGTCGTTAGAGATGCTGCTGGCAAAGCACCCCTCCATCCCTTCCCCAGTCTTTTGTGTTGCTCTGCTCAGTGAGGCTCAAAGCGGCTTAGACGTGGAGAGCCCATGTGTCCTGGCTGTGACCAGGGCTGCAGCAAAGCAACTTGGTGGGAAAATGAATGTGGATTTGGATGGCTGGTGTGCCTGGTGGGAAAGGATGTGTGGGAGGCAGGAAGGAGAAGGAGGAATGCCACTGTCCTTGGGCTGTTGTCACTGTGTGGTAGTGGGCTGATGTGTTTAAAAGGACGTCGACAGGCTCCAAAACTGTGGCTGGGATATGCCCAGAGGAATTCACCAAAGTCAGCACCTAAATAAGGAAATACTGGACTTGGAAAGGTGGTCCATAGTGTGTGTGTGGAAGCAACATCACCAGAAGAAGGTCCTCCCTTCCCCCTCCCTTCATTGCATTAACGTTTGCTTGCATTTTACTACTGAACAAATGAAGACAACAGCTGTGTTATTTAACAGTGTGTGTTTTACTACCAACAAAGAATGGTCCTTTAAAACATGCAAAATGCTGTGTGCCCTTCCAGTGAAAAGTGGAATTGCAGGTTTGGACAGAATGACCTAAACAATAAAAGTGCAGCTGGAGCATTAAAAGCGTAGTTGGTGGCAAGGATGCTTGGGTTTGTCTTGACTAATCTGAATGACGATCAAAAGGACAACTATGCTGCTTTAGGAGCAGAGCCGTTTGCCTCAGATTACAGTAATGGCAAATCTTAAGGATTGGTGGATATTCAAAGAAGTGATCCAAAGTAAAAACACGTATCTCTGTTGCTACCATTTTTCTAAAGGTCATTCAGATACAGTAACAGTTGCTTTGCAATGAAAACCTTGGATGCAATAAATGAGCATAGGTTATCACGCCTGTGCTGAGCGAAGGAGATGAAAGCAGCTCTTGGGGCCAAATCTGAGCTGACCTGAAAACAGCCACCGTGGGTACCGAAAGTGGCAAAACCATGGCAGCACACGACTCTGCGTGTGCTCAGTCAAAATATTTCCCCTGCTTTCATCTTACTGCTGGCGTTTACCTCTTTGAGCTGCCTTGACCCCAAAATTGTAGTGTAGGCTAGCACTGAGTCTGGGGAAAAGAGTAAGCTTGAATATTCATGCTGCGGTTGCAAGGCAGGTTGTGCAGAGAATAACTGTCTGACGTGAGTGACACAACACATCCAACATCTTGTCTGATGCACTCTGGAATGAAGCGTGAGCGTGCAAGGCATTTTGAAGTCTGAATGGGAGTGTTTGTGTAAGCTCAGGTGACAGTCAAAGGAGATATGATGCATCTTTGGGGTTAGTTTGATGCAAATGGGCACTTGAAAAGAAATGTGATGGTTGGTTAGCCAAAGGCAAACAGTAATGTGTGCTAAAAAAGCTATTGTATTGATTGAAATGCATCTAGAATACATCAGTCTGATGTAAAACATGAGTAATCAGCAGAAGCTAAAGGCTATTTCATAGAGCTCGCAAACATGTGTTTTTGAACACCCTTCATTAATAAATCGATGAAATGTTCATGTTGGCAGAGGGTTCAAAGCAGCCTTTGGTGAGCTGCTGGAGGAGGCAGCTGTGTCTCAGGCTGCTGGAGGAGGTGGCTGTGCTTCCAAAGGGATGATCGGTGCCGGGGTGCTCGAGGACACCAAGGTCTCCACCGGCAAGTGACCAGCAGTCACGGAGGATGGTGGTCCTGCGATCTGTCAGGGACAAGACGCTGCAGGGCACTAGCTGGAGAGTGAGGGATCCTCCTGCAGTGCCGGGGCTCGCACAGGACCGACAGCCAATTCCTGCCGTGCTGTCGGACCCCAGACTGGGAATTCCCAGCACACTGTCAGTGCGAAGGAAGTTCGATTTCAAAGAGTAAATCCATCATTCTCATCCTGTATCCATTGCAAAGGAGATCTCCAGTGGCCCCTGACAGAGGTCTCCGACCCCGGCAGCTCACACAGTCAGAGAGATGCTGTGGGTTGTGTGAGGCAGAAGTTTAGAAGATATATGTAAAGCTTGTATGCCAGCGAGACCTGTGATGTGGCCCTTAAAAAAAGTGTGTTTCCTGACAAATGAATGAACTTTCACTGCCTCCTGTCGGTGCCTCCACCCACCGGCCCCTGAGCGCTTCTGCCGCTGGTTAGACCAACGGACTCAGACTGCTTCTGTCCACGGGACCTGCTGTACATCCTGGGGACCAACTGGGCTCCCTGAGTCCTGAAGGATGGGCAGGACTCCTTGCTGTCTCCCATGCTGGGACCACACAAAACCCTCAGGAGGTCTCACTACAGAACTGGCAAGCTTGATCTGTCCCAAGTCATGTGGGGGTGCAGAACCCCTGCCCTGGTGCAGACCCCCTGCCCTGGTGCAGACCCCATGTGAAATTTTTTGCATAGGGAGCATTTGTGCTGCAGCTGTTCTGCATCTTTTGTGGCCCTGGAGCTTGACTTTTGCTCTCTCACAGCCCAACGACGTGCCCTCAGCGCTGGTCTGGAGGTCTGGTTTCCCCCCACAGTCTCTTTCTTACGAAGTGGTTTGTATAAAATCCATCATCCCTGTCTAGAGCTGGTTTTGGAGGGAGAGGCCACAAGTGAGTGATGGAACCAACTTCTTCCCCAGGGCATGGGGTACCGATTCATGGATCCTTGCCTGTGTGAGCTGGAAGCAGGACCAGCCAAGGTCAGAAATAAAGGTGTTTTCTGGCTGCCCTCCTCTCCGCAGCACCCACCACTTGCAGAGCAAAGAACCTTTTAAGCACTGCTGCATGCTGCTGAAGAGCTCCTGTCCTGGCAGCTACATCCTTCCACTCCTAGGATTTTTAGCCAGTAAATGTGAGTTAAAATATTCACTGGTGTGGACTGCAGCTCCCTGTTCCTGCGCCTGCCTGCCTGCATCCCTGGATGCTCCACTCAAAGGGGGAGCAAGGGTGGGGGCGGGCTGTGCTGGCAGCTCAAGAGAGGTTTTGGTGCCACAGCGAGGTAAATGGCTTTGGGATCTCGGGAAATATTGCCCTTTTCATGCTGTTGGGTCACGTAGCATGAGCTGCACTCAAGCTTTCCCCCTCCTGATCGTAATGCAGGCTGATGGCCCTGTCACAGCAAGAGGTTGTGATGCCAGCTGACTGTGACGTGGCCCTGGGGTGTAACCATGCAGTGGGTGTGTGCTGTGGCAGGGGTGTCACGGCATCAAGACAGTGATGCTGTAGGACGCAAGGGCATCGTGGCAAAACTGCGATGGGCTGTGACGGCTCCTTCACAGCGACTGGCAGCATGGACTGGAGAGCTCTGCAACATGACGCTGATGCGGGAGGAGCATGATGGCACTGCAGTGTCAAGTGGTGTCCATCATCTGTGGTGGGTGAAGAAATGGATGTAACAGGTGTATTGGGTTGTGAGGACCAACCTCCCCCCTCAATGACCTCCCTGTGTGACCATGGGCATGGCTCCAATGTTCAGCAAATTGTGGGGCCATAGGACCACATCCATGCTGACCTGGCTTGAAGGAGCTTGAGCCATCCACCAACCCCAGCTCTTCAGCACAGGGCATAGGATGCGTGCCCTGCAGAACTCATACATCTGTGATCTCCTTGAGTTTGTAGTCTAAAGCTTGACTTTCCTAAAATCTTAGAAATTAATGTGTAAACTAAAATTCAGTTTGGTTATCATGGCTTGGTGCCTCTGCAGTGAGCAAACCACGCACTAAGGACTCGTGTGTGAGCAGCACATCTTGGTGTGCCTCTTTCTCCATGGTTTCGTCCAGATACAAGCAACTCTGTCCAATAGAAAAGACATCTGCAAGCTCAGATGGTCTTGGCTCAGCACCACAGCCCACTTTGGTTTCCCGTTCAAAGCACAGACCCAGCACCACCACCCCAGAGCACAGACTGTAAAGGTAAAGCTGAAGACAAAGTTGTCCTGAACATCCGTGGCTCCTGGTCAGCTTGTGTCTCATTTTTGCACTCCTCATCCAGGAGAGAACTGGAAGCTGATGGGAGCCCTGGGACGAAGTCCTGCCCGTGTGCAAAACTCTCTGTTTTCTGATCTTTCAGCCATAGAAAAGTTTGGGAGGCTAGTTTTCTGGAAAGAATTTCAGTTCAGTTGCACGCATGCTGCCCCTTGCAGAGACCACCAAAAGCAAGATACTAAAAAGCGAAGCAACCTGACTATTCTTGGCCCTCTCCCTCTTTCTGCCACCAATTTGTTCAGTCAAATAGAGGTTTTTACTTCAAGAACTACGCATTTTTAATAGACTTTATTTACATAATTTTTCTGTTTAATAAGATGGTTTTTAAATGTATTAGCTGCAACATAGTTCTCTTAGACCTTTGGATAAAAGAAACTACAATAAAGATTCTTGTCTCCTAATGTTCTGGGTTTCAGGCAAAAATTGTACTATAAGATAGGAATGCTTAAAAAACCCACAGTTCCACTGAACAAGAAAATCCAGTTAGAAAAATCTGTATTGGAAAACATCTATTTGCCCACCAAATAATGTAAAAATAATGAGTCCATATTCCTCTTTGATGTCTGTGGCACATGCTCCTTTAAGAAGAAATTCTGTATTTCAGAGATAGTGTGCATATCGTGGAATGAAATGGTTGTTATGGCAACAACTCTCAAAAGCAAGTACTTAACTGAGAAATGTGTTCCACATAGCCATAGAAAAATGAAAACATGAAAACAGAGACAGGAAGAATGGACAAACAGAAGCAGTATGAGACGGCAAAGCCATTTCTGATTTTCAAGCACACAGAGAAGCAGCACTGAACTAGCTTTTGGGATTCTATTTTGTTGTTGTTTTTTTTTTCTCAATTTAAAGCCAAAGTTTAAAGCTGCATCTGTTTTTGGAAGGTTTAATATGTCTTTTATTTGATGCTGGTGATCTAATAACTAAAAAGTGCCTTAGCATGTTAGTCCACCCTTACAGTTGTGGACCAAAGGAGATGCAGTCGGGCTGGTGTTCATTGCTGCTGTGCTCAGACAGCACACCCAGCCCAGGGGCATGGGAGCCAGCACCCCGGCGCGGCTGCACCTCCCGGATCCCCGGGATGGACAGATCCGGTCTCCTGTGGCTCCGAGCCCGTGGGGCTGGGATCCCTGCCAGACATGTCAACAGGGGACGGCGTAACCATCTGCACTTAAACACCTCGACACGTGCTTGTGGCAAGGCTGAACCCCAGACCCGTGGGACAAGCTTTGTCCATGCAGCCCCTGGGCACCACCCAGCAGAAAGTCAGCCTAAAGCACTGTGGAAGAAAGGCGGAGAAGCACAAAGCGCTGACTGCCCTTGATATTGCTGGTGTCTTCTACCAGCACGTTCACACAGTCTGGAGACCGGACCATTTCCCAATGCTGCAGAGAAACCCCTCTGATCTGTCTCCACCTGGGAAACAAGTCATTTCTGAACCCAGATCTAGTCATCGGTTTAGTCAGAAAGGCAGAAGATGTTGCGGCCAGACCCCATTTTATTTAGGTATCCATTTCAGTATTTCCAGCATGGATATCTGGAGTCCTTCAGCACTGGCAATACCTTCTAACTTCATCACATTCCCCATTTCATAAGCACACACCTAACTTCTGCACGAAGAAGCCGAGGCTGGTCCCTGAGCAACACTGTTCAGCACTGCTCTCTAGGGCGGTAACTCCATTCCGTACAGCTTTCCCTGGAGCGGGATCCACATCCACTTGATAACTCCTGCAACTCTTTCAGCAGAGATTCTTCCCAGAATCTCTATTGAAAGGCTGATTTCCCATCAGGCTCTGTATGCAATATTTTGTTTAAACCTAGATAGAGTAGCTCCTCTGCTCCTCCTCTGTTTTCCTATTAAAATGATATTAAATTAGTCTAATGTGATCTACTTTTGATAAAACCTTCCTGAATTTTTTCCTTTCATTTTGTATTTGCCTCCAAGTCCTCAGAGGTTCATACCTCAGTAAAATTTTCTAGGATGAATAGAAGGGCCTGAAACCAGAAAGTAAGCAGCATAGACAAAAAACTATTAAAAAAACCCACTAGTATTTGAGGTGAGCAAACTGATCTTGCTGATTTCTTCAACTACCCCGTTACGTACTGCTGATCAAAGCACCTAGAGAAATGACAGAGCCATAGGGGCTGACTCAGTTGCAAAGTGAAAGGTGTCGATGCGTTCGGCTGAAGGTTTTTACTTTGCAGTCGAGGTGGGCTGAATGCACGAGCAGTAACCAGGGATGCTGCTGCGGCTCAGCTATTTTCCCTGCACGTCCACACCCCCCCTTACTTTACCTGCACAACTGCCTCTTCCTGGCAAAAGATGAACCGTGCTGGAAGCCTGACTTTCTGGGGGAAAACCTGAGTTTGTGGTCTGGGTGACTTTGTCCAGCCTTGTTCTGGCTTTGCCTGGCCTCAGCTGGGCTTGGGTAGGGTCTCGGATGGGATCTTGCTGGAGTGGTCTTGGCTGTGGCCGCTTGCTGCTGCATGCCCCACCATGACTCATTGCACAGCAGCACCCAGGGAGGACACAGGGTCATTGCTGGTGGGTGACATCTGCTGTTTAGTGATGCCAGGTGTATCCATGGCTGGTGGGACCCCAACAAACCCATGTCTGGGAGGAAGAGCAGCAAAAAGACTGGGACAAGTGGGGATGACATCACCTGGCTTCATCACTCCAACCCCTCACTGACCACCTCAGACCAAATTTATGAAGGTTTTGGTGATCCTCAGGTTCACACCTAGGGCAGGGTGCATCTCACCCAAGCTCTCTCCCTACGAAGCCTTTCCTCTGAGCTATGTCCTCCTCTCTCTCTGCGATCAGTGGGGAGAGGAGATGTCTCCAGAGCGCAGGCATCCTAACATGTGTCTAAACTGGGAGGCTGATACCCCTCCAGAGCATCTGTTTCTCTCCATTGACTTTTCTGGAGCTCATTACTAACCCCAAACTTCGTTTCGGAGACAGATATAGACTGGCTGGATCAGGATTTATCCTGGGTTGTGTGCGACGATTGAAGGGAAGGATTTTGCAACCTAACCCAGGTCTGCCGAATCCGCCTTTGCAAATAAGTCACTTACATGTCCCAAAGGCAAAGCAAGAATTTGTAAATGAAAACTTTTTCAAATAAATCTTTTGTAGGATTTACAAACCTTCCGATCGGATTTGTAACTCCAGACACAGATTTGTATACTTGCTGTGAGATTTGAAGGATTTAAAAATCCATCTCTCAACTTGTGAAACAATCTAACGTTTTAGAAACCAGGTAGCTAAACCTAAGACTAAAAGCACACAGCTCTTTGGCCTGAAGGTTTAGTGACAGGATTTATACATTAGAACAGGGAGATAATGTAACTCAGGTGTATTAAATCCTGATTTATTAACAAACTCAGAAGTAATAGCTTTACAAATAACTCCCAAGACATTTAAAAGAGCTTAACCCTTAGAGTACTAGCATTTGTCACGCTGCTGCCTCTGTGAATGCCAAGCAATATGTCTAAATATACCGGGGAAAATTTAACTGCACTGCAGACGAGCCCTGCAGCCCCTCTCCCCAGCGCTTCCCTCTCTCGCAGGAGCTGGGAGCGACTCCTGAGGGTCTGGGAAGGGGCTTCTCCAGGTGCTGCAGACACCCCTGGCATGTTTCTGGGGTGCTTCTTGGTCCCGTTGTGCTCAGATACTCATCATGGCTGCACGTCTCTGCCTGCTCGGTGGGGTGGGGCCCTGTCCCATCCCTCTCCTGACCTGTCCCAGTGCCACTGCGGTCTCTCTGCCTTTAGCCAGGGGATGGTTGGGCTGAGAAACCTTTGCTGGGGAGGGCACTTTGGTGGGCTCAAACGTGTGTGGAAAGGGCTGGGAGCATGTGGGGACCAGGACAAGCTGTCACCATTCTTGGTGAAAAAAGACTCATTCTAGGGATGCTCTCCCTGCATCGTTTCTTTCTCCTCTCCAGCAGTCTCAGGTTTTTTCCGGTTACCTCCTATCTAGGCTACGTGGCTTTGAGCTCCTCAGGGGTGGAGGTGGGGGACCTCCACTTTGGGATGATGAGGCAAGATTTCATCCAGCCATTCAAGCGTTCCGTGTTCTCTCATGTCTTTAAATCTCTTGGGTTCGGCAATAACCAGGAGCTGATTTCTTCCTCGATCTGTTCTGTGGTAATTTTACCATTGACAAAGCTGTTTGAAGATAAAACTTTTCACTGCAGAACCAACTCTTCTCCATTCACGTTTATGCCAAATGCACTACCATTATAAAATGGCATTTTCAGAGCAGTTGTAATTTTTAGATAAAAAAAACATAATTACCTGGAGGAGTCTGAAAGGGCTGCTAATTCCCCTTTCCTCTTCCCTCTGGTGCCCTATTAGCTTTTGTTTAGCTTAATTGAGTTCTCACGGCAGTGGCATGCCCCAGCGAGCAGCCTGTTTCGGGATTGCCCTGGGCACTTGACAAGCTCCACGGGTATCCAAACCCTCGTATGGGGAGAGAAGCTCAGGGTGTTTTCAGCTGGTGAAAGAACTCGATGCTGTTTGTATCCAAACTTGCTTGGAGACAAAATGACCATTCACAACAGCTTGCTCCATTAATGGTATAAAGTGCACTAGAAAATGATTGTGAAAATAATAGCTACTTCTTAATGAGAGAGCCAAGAGCAGCAGGCAAGGGCCAGAGAGCCGCGTGAAGAGAGAACTGGAATGGAAAAGGCACTTGAGATCTCTTGTGGGTTCAGCTTGCATGAGCGATTAAACATTTTTAAAACTTAACTCTTATTCCCTTTGGTGAGCTTTTCTCTCTTCCTTCCATTTGGCTCTTTCACAAATGGCTGCTCATTATTTTCGGAACGTTTTTCTACCCTACTTTGATCAGGTCTGATTATCCATAGCATGGGAGCACCCAGAAACCAGCCACTGAGTAAATGTGGATGAAGCCTCCCCTCCTGCTGAGGGGTATGTGCCACTGCTCTGATTGCAGTCACTGCAGCATCTCCGAGAATCTCTCCTTGAGCTCTCCAGGTTTTTACAAATGTATCTAAGATTTGAAGTACATTAGAGATAAAGTATCTGCTGCGTTTCCCTTTATGTATTTAGCTTTCGCATTTTTCACTTTAGACACTACAAGGCAGCAGGAAAGGTCTTCAGTTTCTCTCCTGAGCTGGCTCAGGTTTGTGGTGGACCAAAGCCCTGATTCAATAAAGCATTCAGTCACCTGCTGAACTTTAACCACATCCTTAAGCTCAACTTTATTCAGGAAAGCTTGTAAGCATGAGATAAAATCCCAAGAGTTTTCAAGGATTTGGCAAATCTCAAGTGAGGGGGTCGGTTGCTCCTTTGTCCTGCCAAAATGCTCAGCGAAGCTCTCGCTGAAGTCAGGACTGGTATGGGTACTGAACATCTTTCATGGTGCTGGGCCAGGACATCGTTCCCAAGGGCACCGTGATGGCTGATGCCTTGCAGTGAGAGAGCAAAGAGCCTGCCCATCCATCCATCCATCCATCCATCCATCCATCCATCCATCCAACCATGGCCACTCTGTGTTGAGTCCTGCCCTACACCACACAGGCTTGAACACCATGGCTGCATGGGGCAAGCAGAGGGGCAGTTCCTCTAAACATGGCAGCAGGTAGGGAAGAAGAAGAGGTGGCGATGGCTCTTACTGATTTAACCCGAAGCAGCTGAAGAGCCCTTGGGTCACCCATGCACACCCAGCTCCACCTCGGCCATCTCCCAGCAGAGATGATACAAACACTTGGATGGATGCTGCTTGGCACTGCCTCTGCTTCCATCATCCTTCTCATGATTCAGGTGACCGGAAGAAGGAAAAGGGTTAAAACCAAAGTAATTAATATAAGAAGACTGTTCAGACATCTGAGTATCATTAAATTACATTTGAGCTTTAATTAGACAATTTTTTTTTCATATAAAAGTCTTTGTTGTGTCAATTAGTTGATTGACTATCATCTGGTTTCTGGGTTAGTGAAACCTGATCCGTTGTGAATGAATTTGTTTATCAGGGAAAAGGGACTAGGGAATGGAAAAAAATTCAATTAAATGTCAATGTGTGGAGTGACAAGCAGCATTCGATAGGGCTTTTAGTTTAATTGCTTGTATTTCATTAAGAGATGCATTTATCAAGAGAATTCTTCATTTTCAAAAGGTCTTGGATGTCTTCTTGTTCGCTTCTGGCTTTTTAGGTGCTCTTGTACCATTCAAAAAACATGCAGAACTTTTTTTAATTAGAAAAAGTACTTTATTGCGATGTGTCCAGAGAGTGTTACATCACTGACATGCAGTGACAGCCTTTTGATGACATCCATATGCAAATTGCAGGGGACAGGGTGTACCCCTATGTCATTTGAAAGGCTATCACGAAAGATCTGCCGCTCCCTCTGCTCTGCCGTGGTCCGTGACCATGCTGAAAATAGTGTGTTAATCCTGGAAGTTTGTGCAAGGAGGAAATAATTCAGCTCCCAGCCCTGGGATCATTTTGGAAGGTCTGTTTTAAATCTTTTAAAGGTTGTAAATCCCTTTGGGAGGAATGGTTTTCGTCTGGGTGTTATTTGGATTCAAGCTCATCACTTGTGGTTGACAAATAAAAGTGAAATAGCCTTTGGTAGGGGGCTGGCAGGCGCCCTCATAACACGGCGTGTTTGGCCCGGGCTGGTGTAACTATGTAGAGGCATCGCCCGGAGTATGTACAGTCACGCTGGAGTAAAGTGCCGAGAGCACCGAAGTTTGTTTTGATAACTTTCTATTTATTTCTAATCTGGCCTAAAAACAGTGAGTAGGTAAGCAGGCAGCTGGGTTTGCTTGAGCGACGGCCTCATGATTCCAACAAAGCTTCCAAAATGTGGAGTGAATGGTGATTTTCCTGTTTGTCCAAGAAACCAGCAGGAGCAGGGCATGGGGGTGGGGGGCTCACCCCCATCACGCCTGCTGCCATGGGGGGAGCGGTGGGATGCGGATGCAGTGGCACGTGCCCTGTTAGAGAAGGACCTCCAGCAACACTGCTCCACGGGCGAGACATCAGAGCCCAACTTTGCTTTTGTAGAGCACTGGGGACTGGATGCATCGGCCAGCAGCTTTTGTGAAAAGGAATATCTTCTGGCCTGGAGGTAGAAAAATACCCAGCCAAGTGATCAGTCTGTTGGGTGTGGAGGAGAACCGGAGCAAAGGAGCCCCTGTGACACCAAGTCTTGCCCTCCACTTGTGCAGGAAACCCTGTTATGTAGCACTTTGGTAAGGTGATCAAGTTCCATCTCGTTGAATTCCTTGCCCTTAGGAGATCTGCTGTTCAGATATTGAGGCTTGGCAGCAGGGAGTCTCCCTCCGTGGATTTGCTCAGTGCCCAGCAGAAATCCTGGCAGGGCCTCTGGGAGTGTCTGTATGATAAGTAGCTCTAATGAGTACTAATTACACCCAGCACATGGGTGATCAAGCTCTTTTCTGAAACACATCGGTACAGTGCAGCGTTTTCTGCCGTGTCTGTATTCTGTGCCCCCGTTTGCTTGGAAAATACAGCCAGGACATGGTCTGTTCACATAAACTAATTATTTCTCTTATTCTGTGATGAGATTTCACTTTGTAAGAGTTCATATAAGATGTTGGGAGGCAACGCATGAAGCAACTGGCAGTTGTATCCTCCCTGAACATTTTGTCTGCAATGCTACACCAGCATCACGACAGTGACCAGGAGGCCAGGGCCTTTGCATGAGCAAACCAGAATGGCACGGCACAGAGAAATGCTCCAGGTTGTCCTCTCTCCGGGAAAACTATCACTTTACAAATGTACTTGGAGAGACCTGAGATTTGGGCAGAGCAGAGCTGACTTGGGTGAAGAGTCTGTATTTTACCTGAACGTACTGAATAAGGAAAACTAAACCAGACCGGCCTTTCCAAGAAGGCTTCATGGCAGCAGCAGGAGAAGCTAGAGAGTTGAAGACCACAGGTTTTGGTCCCTGGCTGGGCAAGCCATGGTCCTTTTAGATAGCATGTCTTTATGGATGTCCAGACATGGACAGGCTGTGCAAGGTGGGACAGAGGAAGTAAAGGGGTTTGTTCTGATTTGTTTGTTACTGCAAACTAAGTTTTCAGCAAAAAAAGAGGAAAGGAAATCTTGTGAAAAATGTCCTAAGTGAGAAACAAATGCACACCTACTCAGCTCCCCTGGAGCAAGACCTGCTTGGATGTGCCTACACCATGTCCCTGGGAGAGGTCCCTAAACCAGGCGGGTGTCTCTGCAGCGTCACCCCAGGCACGAGAACAGCCACTTTCCTCTATTTTTGGCAGCATTAGGGAAGCTTGGGGGGTTAATGCCTAGGGGTTTTAGCTATTACTTTTTCTTGATGACTAAAAATGTTCTGCTGGGAGAAGAAAATGTTTCCAGTCATGTTTCCTCAGTGTCCCCAGTGAGCTGCTGGTTGTCTGCAGGAGATGGGGCATTAACATCGCTCTGGAAATCCCCAACCTGGCGGAGAGCCCAAGGGTAACTGTGCAAGCTGACAGCCCCATGGCTTTGAACCAGGACCTCTGGCTCATTAGACAGACATCATTATCCTGGGCAGTGTCTGCACTTATCAGCCTTTGTATCTACTCCATCCATCTTGGCTCCCGTGACAACTTGGAAGTGTGCAAAGTTTCCTCGTAAACCATTCAGACCTGCCTCACCCCATCAGTTTTGGGGGTTTCCTTGGCCAGGGGAAGGAGGGACCATGTCCCACACGTCACCTACTTAGGCATCCTCATCCTGTCCTTTGCTCCACAGAAGCTCCTCTGCTGCAGAGCCTGTTGAGCTATCTCCTGAGGTCCTGGCGGTGAGCCCATGGTGGAGAGGACTGCTGGGAGGTGCAGCGGGAAGCCGGTTCAGTGTGCCAAGCAGCTCCAGCCACTCAGCCACAAACGTTTTGTTTTCATCTCTAAGTAGCTGAAAAAGTGTGTGCCTATCAGTGTATCTCCATCATCCCAACAGCAACGTGTTTCCTCAGATAAGGGTGCTGTGTAATGGCAATTATGTTTTCATTTGTTGTGAGAAAACTTAATACGCAGAGTGGCAGAATTGTTATTCATCCTCTGTTAATTATGAGCTACTTACTGTAGGGAATCATGCAAAAACAAAAAAGTGTAATCAAATGAAATAAAGGGGAAGCAGCTTGTGCACTTGCCTTCATGCAGGGTGGAATTAGGTCCTGCAATGCTCTGCCACTAATTATCATTAATAATGCTGCGTGGCCCAGTGTGTGACCTTGCCTTCAGCTCTGCAGCAGCACAACTCCCTGGGGAGATGGGTACAAGGACGTGCGTGCGGGGAGATGCTTGGGACTGCGATCCAGGGGTGCTCAACGCAGCAATACTCCCGTGGGACTGGGCTTGCATGAACTCTGCCTGTCCCACCACGACCTCTGAAATGCAGGAGAATCCCAGCAAAGCCCCGGCTGGATCAAAGAGCTCGGGCCGTTGTCTTTTTCACGTTGCTGTGTTTTCCCCCTCCAGGCTGTGGGACGCACCAGTGAAGCAGAGGATGGGGTCATGTTGGGGACAGCTGTTGGTCCATGAGCCCAGGAGCTGGGCTAGCTGTCCCCACAGCTCCGAAGCCGGGTGGGTGACAGGGGCAGCTGTGGTCCCACATGGTCTAGCGGTCAGGATTCCTGGTTTTTACCCAGGCAGCCCGGGTTCGACTCCCGGTGTGGGAAAACGATTGCATTTCATATTGTGCCTGTTTTGGGGCTCTCAAGGATACGGAAGATGCTGACCTGCTGGAGCGGGTCCAGCGCAGGCTCACAAGGTGGCCAGAGCTGGAGCACGGGACAGATGAAGGAAGGCTGAGGGACAGAGCTGGGTCTGTTCTGTTCTGTTCAGCCCAGAGAGAAGGCGAAGGAAAGATTTCATTGCTGCCTGGTGAGAAGGTGCAGGGAAGGTGGCTCTTCCCAGAGTCACAGCAGGAGGAGGAGAGGCACCAACTGGAGCAAGGGAAGTTCTCCTCAGTTATGAAGAATAATTTTATCACTACGTGTTGGTGAAACACTGGGACTGGGGCTCAGGAAAACTGTGGTGTCTCTGTTCCTGGTGATATTCAGAACTCGACTGAACAAGACCCTGAAGAACTTGCTGCAGCTGGACCTACTGGAGCATATAGGCTGGACTAGAGCCCTTCAGAGCACACTCCTGACCCATAAAATTAATTCTTGGAAGGTGTTAGGCTGGTTTTAGTTTCCACGGGGACAGGATATTTAGTGGTTCCGCATCCTGGTTGAGCTGCCTGAGCTCTCTTCACCTCTCTGGTGACCCAGGGGATAGCTCCGTTGTGATGCTGGGCTACATTAGAAGTCAGTGAGACACAAAATCTGCCTTGGAAGAAGTGAGAATTGCACAAAAACATTTATTTGGGATGGCAAGGAACAGGCTGTCGAGGAGGCAAGGCTGGGACACTGCTTCCCTGCTGGAGCTGCTGCTCCAACAGCGCGCACCCTGCCCCTGCAGCTAGCCCGTCAGTTACAGCAGGCCTGTGAAATACTCATGCACGGGCAGGAATTTGTCCTGTGGGTAAGAAAGGAGTGAAATAACCTGGGTGTGATCTGTACAACAGCTTGGCGGCTGATGACAATTGTCAGAAATGCATTTTTGAGCACTGTAAAGTTAACAGCCTGACATAATGCAGCACGCGCTTTAATTCCCCAAGACTTTTTTTTTTTTTTTCCAGAAAGTAATAAATAGCAACCGTAACTTCGAGGGAAATTTCACCACAGATCTATGCCATATCTAATGAGAAACTTCCTTCTGAGCTCATACTGTCGAGTACATAAGAGGAGGCATGCTACCTGCATTTTACATCCCCTTTAAGTACCTTTGCATAAAGAGTGAGACTTTTACAGAGATGTCCACCTGTGTCTACATGGTGGTAGAAGACTTGGATTTTTTCAGGGTTCAGTGGTACCACTGAATAATTTTGCCTTTGTCACACAAGTATTCCAGCTGAGTTCCTCAGACCAAAGCAGGGAACTCAGCAGACCTAAAACCCCATGAGCGTGTTCAGGCCTTAAGATGGACACAAGCTGCAGACAATGTTATTTGAGTAATTTGAATAATGACTAAACTCTTGATTGCTCGGATCTTTCCAGGAATGACCAGGAATAAAAAAAGAAGTGAGATTCATCGTCTCAGCCCTCAGCTGTGAATTTTCTGCTCAGCTCTGCTGCTGATACCGAGAGAGCAGATGCTTCCTTACTGTGCAGAAACACAGCGTGTGAAACAGTATTTTAACAGCTTTATCTGATATTTTATATCTCACTGTCAAACATAGCAATGATTCCACTTCTATTTGGGTAAGTAATCTGAAAAGAAGGCAGCAATAATCTCTCAGGAGAGCCAGGCATGGGACTAATTACTCCAGCTAGAGATTTGTAAAGACACATTTTCAGTGCTGGGATTTTATCATTCCACAGGGTAATTAAAAGACAACCCTGTCAAAAGAAGTTTTGCAATCTTAAATATGCTTTTTTCTCTGTGAAGAATAACCCTTTCCAAGCTCAGCATTGGGATGGCTTCATTTCCCAGCGATGAGTGAGGGCTACCCACGGTACCTGCCTACCAGCCCGCTCAACGTCATGCTCGGGTGCTTGCGGCGGCTGGGCAGAGCCAGGGGCTGTTTCTGTATCAAATCTGAACATCAGACTCTGGGAAGGAGGAGTGCTTTTGCAGAGGGATAGACCCAGGAAGAAATTATCTGGCCACTGGAGAGGTTTAAAGAGACATTTTTCTTGGCAATGTTAGTCAGATTGTCAAATGCTGTGAGTTGGAGTCGTGCCTCATTATGGCCTCGAGTTGCATTGGGGGAGGTTTAGATTGGACATTAGGAAAAATTTCTTTACTGAAAGAGTGGTCAGGCATTGGAACAGGCTGCCCAGGGAGGTTGTGGAGTCCCCATCCCTGGAGGTGTTCAAAAAACGTGTAGATATGGCACTTCGGGATGTGGTTTAGCAGGCACGGTGGTGATTGGGTTGATGGTTGGACTTGACGATCTTAGAGGTCTTTTCCAACTTTAATGATTGCATGATTCTATGATCAGCAACCAACCAGAGGCAGAATTTCTGCTGGAGATTTGTTTGTTCAGTGTAGCGCTTGCTGAAATCAGCACAAGGTAACCCTCTCGTTGCAATGGGTTATGGCTCAGCCACCTGTTGAACATGGGCCCATTGCCTGGGACCAGAAGTGACATCCTTGGCTGCTGCAGAAAAGGGATCGCTGTGTGCTGTTCTGGACAGATTTTGCCCTGAGGTCACTCCCCTTACCCATGGGTGGGAAACAGTCCTCATTTAGGGTGAGCAAGGTGTTGCTGCTTTGATCCCCTTCTCGAAGTTTATACAGCACCATGCTTTCTGTGCCAGGCTGGCTCGGTGCAACCAGCAATGATCACGACAGGAATATAAAGCAGAGTTCAAAGCATGACTGACTGGCAGAGGGGATTTAGGCACAGGTTTGCAAATGTCATGGAAGGACAAGTTACATTCAGGGAAAACTATTTGGTTACCCAAGGTGGTTCAGATCTCTAGTCAAAGAGTCAAACTGCTTAATATCCACAACCTCGTCCAAGCTGGTGCTGGGTTTTCCAAAAGGTATCAATGAGCCATTTACTCTTTCGGATAACTTGGATAATTTGAAAATCTGAGTGTGGGCATTGTCTCCAGGTCCCTGTGGTTCCCCTGGGAGTGGGAGTGCTTGTGCCCAGTATGGCAATGATACGGGATGGTCCATGCAGATGAAAGGACGAGAAACACATCTGCACTGCCTGCTCCATGGGATACCAGGTCAACCTGAGACCTCTGCTTCATGCCTGTGCCCCATGCAGCCCCTTTCTGCATCTTGCTGCTTAAATACCACTGTTTTTTAAGACAGGGTTGATGTCCAGTAAAGGATTTGGAAGTTCAGGAGTTAATTCTTAGAGAAACAAAAACTTTGGAGCAGACTTTAGTGTTCTTGAGTAGAAAACACTGGCCATAGTCTGAGGACAAGGCACTGCACCTGCACCTCGTCGCATTGTCAGCTCTTCCTTCTCCTCTCCATTAGTGCCTTTTAATGCATACGGGGTCATGACAGGCCAGTGAGACTGATGTGACGTGTATAATGAGAAAGAAATAGTATAAAAAGCAATGTATCACAAAATTAGCATCATGAAACTGCCTGTTCCTTGGCATCCTGCCGGTTTCCATCTTCATCTGGGCATTGTTTAATTGCCTAATTGTTATACTTAATTTATTTATTTTTAGCTTGCCGTGAGCATGTAGAAATGTAAATTTAGCTTTAGATGATCACTTCACCAAGGTTTCCTTTTCAGAGAGGATGACTGCTCATATTGCAGCTTGCAAGTTTTTTCCCAGGGCTGTGAAAATTTTAGGCTCCAGCTGTGCCAGTTCCAGCCAGAGCCTGGCAGACGGCGGCTGAAACCGTGTGGCAAAACTGGAGATTGCAGAGTGGGTCCGGGGCGTGGAGACGCGCGTCGCCGAGCTCTCCGTTTCCCTTCCACCAGCAGCACGTCTGGCTCAGGGTTGTTGCAGGTGCGACAGTGGGAAAACCTGAGCATCAGAGAGCTGCTCCGGCTGCGGAGGGGGACTTGGTGGCTGGAGATCGTTTAATTGGTAAAAACCGAAAAAGAGGATCCTCGAGGAACGTGGCGATCGCTTGAGCTGAGTTCAGCTCCCATGAAATGTCAGTCGCTGACCATGGAAACGCACTTCACCATCAGCCCCGGGGAGTGCACGTCCGCGCTGTTCGTGTTCCAGCAGTCTCCAGATTCCCAGTCCAGTTTTAGGAATGGTGAAAGTGGAGGACAATTCAGAGCCTCGGGACGAAGAGTGGAGAGAGTTTCCCGTTTACTCCATCCTAGTCAGGCCATGGAGCCTTAGTGCCCTAAGGCAGCAGTAATCTATGCAGACATTTA